>JACDJC010000769.1_pt1 | contig 33329 bp, 30 predicted proteins | sample 7454191 | NCBI WGS metagenome assembly JACDJC01 (sample SAMN14253291, study PRJNA609438) | sludge metagenome | isolation source: sludge after 25d culture with pyrite and EDTA | collected 2018-12-20
CAGCTCGCGCTCATCACCGCGGTGGCGGTGGCGTTCGCTCCCGCGTTCGCATTGCTGCTCGTGGGCATGGGCCTGCTCATCAGCGTCTCCACGCTGCTGTGCGGTGGCTCGTTGCGTGCGGGTGCCACCGTGGTCGGCGCCGCGGTGGGTGCCACGGTGGTCGGATTGGCGGCCAACCTGCCGTGGGTGCTCTCGTTGGGCGGTAGCGACGGCTGGACCTCGATCGTCGGGGTGCCGGTGGCCTCGGCGCGGTCGCTGGGCATCGTCGCGCTGAGCCGCTTCCTGGCCGACGGTGGGGGCCTCGGCGTCGTCGCCACGGCCCTGTTCCTGCCGGTGGTGGTGGCCCCACTCGTCGCCCGGGCCTGGCGGTTCACCTGGGCGATCAGGTCGGCCGCGCTCGTGTTCGGGTTCGGCGCACTTGCCGTGCTCGACGATCGTGCGGCGCTGCCGGTTCGAATGCCCGAACCCGGTGTGCTGTTGGTGCCGGTGGCCATCGGCGTCGCGCTGGCGGCGGCCTGCCTGGCCGCAGCCTTCCAGGACGACGTGCTGGGTGGTTCGTTCGGCTGGCGGCAGCCGCTCGGCCTGCTCGCCGGCGCCGGCCTCGTGGTGGGTGTGGTGCCGGGTGCGTTTGCCATCACCGATGGCGAGTGGGGCATGCCGCGCCGCACCCTCGTGTCGGTGCTGGCCCAGCTGCCGCGCGACCCGGTCGACGGCGACTACCGGGTGCTGTGGGTGGGCGACCCGCGGGTCATCCCGGTTGCCGCGTACACCTACCAACCGGGCATCGGGTACGCCCTCACCGACGACGGCGAGCTCACCGTGCACGACTTCTGGTCCGGCCGACCAACGGATGTGGAAGCGGAAGTCGCCACCGCGCTGCGTCAGATGGCCGCCGGGGTCACCCTGCGTGGTGGCAGGTTGCTGGCGCAGTACGGCATCCGATACGTGGTGGTGCCCGTGGCCGACGGTGCGAACGGCACGGTCGGCAATCCGCTGCCCACGCCTGGTGGGCTGGTCGATGTGTTGGAGGATCAGCTCGATCTGGCCGCACCGCTCACTCGGCCACCGAACTTCCTGGTCTACGAGAACACGGCCTACACCCCCACTCGCGCAGTGCTCACGACTGCCGGCGCCGCCGCCAGCCAGGAGGCCGGCGGCGAGGCGATGACCACTGCCGACCTGCGTGGCTCCACTCCGTTCGCGGTGGGGGCTCCCAGCCGCGGCGATGCCACCGACCAGGTGGAAGCGGGCACGCTGCACGTCGCCGTGCCATACGACCCCAACTGGTCGCTCACCGTCGACGGCAGCGATGTGCCGAGCAGGCGAGCGTTCGGGTCCACGCTCGCCTTCGACGTACCCACCGCCGGCCGAGCCACCCTCACGTACGACACGCCCGTTGCTCGCACGCTGTGGTTGGTGGTGCAGATGCTCGTCTGGCTGGCACTTCTTCTGGCGGCCAGTCGCTTCCGCCCGGCTCGGTGGCGCCTGCGTCGCCCGCGGCCGGCGCAGCTCGCCGATACCTCGCCGGTCGCCGATCTCACCGCGCCGATCGACGCGGTCGCTGCCGGTGATGTGCCCTCGACGGGCCAGGAGGAGCCGGCATGAGCAGGCGGTTGTTGGCGATCCTGACGGTGGTGGTGCTGCCGCTGGCACTGCTGCTGGCGGCAGCGCGCGGCGACGCGACCCCGGCCACCGTGCCGAGCTTCGCCGCGCTGGGTTCGCCGTCGATGCCGTTCGTACCGCATCAGGGCTTCATCAACTCCACCTGGTTCTGCCCCGGAGTGCCCATCGGCGGCACCGGCCTGAGTGGTTCGGTCACCGTCGCCAACCCTTCCGATGGCCCGCTCACCGGCCAGTTCACCGTGTTCAACGACATCGCCGACACCGAACCCGTGGAGCAACGCTTCGAGGTGCCCAGCCGCGACACGCTGTCGCTCGATCCAGCTTCGTTGCAGCCCGCCGGCAGCTACCTCTCGGTGATGGTCGAGATCACCGGCGGGGGCGGCCTGGTCGAGCAGCAGGCCAACCACCCCGACGGCAGCGCGGTCAGCCCGTGCTCGAACAGCACGTCGAGTGCGTGGTACTTCGCCGACAACTACACCTTGAACGACAGCCGCGAGGATCTCGTCATCACCAATCCGTTCCCCGACGATGCCATCATCGACGTCTCGTTCGCCAGCAACGACGGCGAGCGCACCCCGCCGCAGCTGGAAGGTGTGCCGGTTGCCGGGCACTCGGTGTACGTGGTGGACGAGAAGTTCCTGGCCAAGGACGAAGCCGTGCTGGCAGTGTCGATCGTGGCGTCTCGCGGCCGTGTCGTTGCCGGCCGCGCGCAGCAGTACCTGGGCGAGCGCCAGGGTTACTCGATGAGCCTCGGTTCGCCCGCCGGGTCCGCCGGTTGGTGGTTCGCAGACGGCGAGAACGACGGCAGCAACTACGAGCGGTACAGCATCTACAACCCCAGCGATCAAGAGGCGGTGGTGCAGCCGGTGTTCCTCGGGGTCACCAGCGACACCTTCAACAACGACATCGAGCCCATCACCATCGCGCCGCACCAGGTGGCGTCGCTCAGCATCTCCGACGTGCCGGAGCTGCCCACCGGTCGCCACGGCGCGCAGTTCTCGTCGCTCACCGGCACACCCATCGTGGTCGAGCGGGCCATCACTCGCCGGGCCGGCGACGGCTTCGCCACCACCGTCGTGCGCGGCGTCGAGCAGTACTTCGCCGAGCCCGGCTACTTCCGCTGGAGCATGGCCATCGGCACCGACCTGGCGGTCGACAACGTGCTGGTGGTGCTCAACCTGTCGTTCGCCGACGCCACCGTGGCAGTGAAGGCGCTCGGCCCCGGCGGGGAGGTCGACCTGCCCGGTCTCGAGGCCGTGGCATTGCCCGCCGGCGGCGTCATCACGATTGCCATCCCGGATCAAGCCGCGGCACTCGGCCACCCGTTGGTGGTGATGGGCACGCAACCGATCGTGGTCGAGCGGCTGCTGCCGCGAGGGGCCGAGCTGCGCGGGCGCTCCGGCTCGTTGGCGTTGCCGGGCTGAGGGCCGGGAAGCGCAACCGCCATGGTGCAGGTGATCGTCGTGCTGGCCATCGTGGTCGTCGCAGTGCTGGTCGGGCTCGTGCTTCGTCACCGGCGGGCGGTGGCGGCGCCCACTCAACCGCGTCAGCTGGTGCCGGCGCAGCTGGATCGAGCCGACTTCTCGGCGCCCACGCCGTGGCTGGTGGCGGTGTTCTCCGCGGCCTCGTGCGCAACGTGCGGTGATGTCGTCCGCAAGGCGCGAGTGCTGCAATCGGCTGATGTCACCGTGATCGACGTCGAGTTCGGCGCAGCCAAGGGGCTGCACAAGAAGTACGACATCCAGGCGGTGCCGATCGTGGTCATCGTCGATGCCCAGGGTGTGGTGCGGGCCGGCTTCGCAGGCCCGGTCACCGCCACCGACCTGTGGGCCGCTGCTGCCGAGGCCCGTCAACCGGGCACCAGCCCCGAGCCCGACCTCGGCCGCTGAGGCGCCGGCGCCGCCGGGCGCCGCTATTCGATGTGTGCGTCTTCGGTGACCTGCACGTGGTCGAGGCTGGCCTGCACCAGCTGTGCGACCTCGGCGCCGTCGATGGTCTCGCGCTCCAGCAAGGCCTCTGCCACCAGCTCGAGCGCCGGGCGGTACTTGAGCAGCACTTCGGTGGCACGCGCTTCTTGCTCGTGGAGGATGCGGAAGATCTCGCTGTCGACCAGCTTGGCGGTCTCGTCGCTGTACTCGCGCCCCTGGGTCATCAGATCTTCGCCCAGGAACACCTGCTGCGAGCCGCTCCAGGCCATGGGGCCGATGGCCTCGCTCATGCCCCATTCGCGCACCATGCGGCGGGCGATGCTGGTGGCTTGCTCGAGGTCGTTGGCCGCGCCCGAGTTGAGGTGACCGAACACGATCTTCTCGGCAACCCGCCCGCCCATCGCGCGACAGATCATGTCGTCGAAGTACTCCTTCGAGTACGTGTGCCGCTCTTCGGGCAGGCTCCACGTGACGCCCAACGCCATGCCGCGGGGCAGGATCGTGACCTTGTGCAGGGGATCGCTGTTGGGGAGCACCACCGTGAGGATGGCATGGCCGCCTTCGTGGATGGCGGTCGCCCGCTTCTCTTCCGCGCTGAGCACGAGGCTCTCGCGCCGGGCACCCATCACCACTCGGTCGCGGGCGTTCTCGAAGTCGATGCGCTCGATCTGCTTGCTGCCTCGCCGCACGGCGAACAGCGCAGCTTCGTTGACCAGGTTGGCCAGATCGGCCCCGGACATGCCGGGCGTGGCCTTCGACATCACTTCCAGATCGACATCGGGCCCCATCCGCTTGTCGCGGCTGTGCACCTTCAAGATGGCGAGGCGCTCTTCGTTCTCGGGCAACGGCACCACGATCTGGCGGTCGAAGCGGCCGGGCCGCAGCAACGCCGGGTCGAGGATGTCGGGCCGGTTGGTGGCCGCCAGGATGACGATGCCCTCGCTGGTCTCGAAGCCGTCCATCTCGGCGAGCATCTGGTTGAGGGTTTGCTCGCGCTCGTCGTGCCCCCCACCGAGCCCGGCGCCACGCTTGCGGCCGATGGAGTCGATCTCGTCGATGAAGATGATGGCCCGGCCCAGCTTGCGGGCCTGCGCGAACAGGTCGCGCACGCGGCTGGCGCCGACACCGACGAACATCTCCATGAAGTCGGAACCGGTGACCGAGAGGAAGCCGACCCCGGCCTCGCCCGCCACGGCGCGGGCGAACAGCGTCTTGCCGGTACCCGGAGGCCCCACCAGCAACATGCCCTTGGGCACGCGAGCACCGATCTCGCGGAAGCGCTCGGGCATGCGCAGGAAGTCGACGACTTCGGTGATCTCCTGCTTGACTCCTTCGTAGCCGGCGATGTCGGCGAAGGTGGTGGAGGGCTTGTCGGCCTGGTAGGCCTTGGCGCGGCTGCGGCCGATGGACATCACGTTGCCCATCTGGCCCTGTGCGCGCTTGTTCATCCAGACCAGGAAACCGATGATGAGCACGAACGGCAGCAGCAGGCCCAGCGAGCTGAGCAGCCAGTTGCTCTCCGGCTCCTTGGGTGCCCAATCGACCTTGTGCGTGGCCAGCAGCTCGGTCTCGGCCTCGCTGGGGAAGCCGTCGCGGGCGGTGGTGGTGAACTTCGTGCCGTCCTTCAGTTCGCCCGCGATGGCGTTGGAACCGTTGGTGATGCTGAACTTCGTGACCTGGTCGTTCTCGACCGCGGTGATGAACTCGGTGAAGCTGAGCTTCTCGCCGCTGTCGGAGGGCCACACTTGGTTGAGCAGGAGGGTGCCGACCAGGACGGCCAGGAGCACGGGAATGGTCCAGCGAGGCCAACCGGCGCCGAGCGAACGGCCCTTGCCACCCGACGGTGGCTGCGGCCCCGGCTGCTGGCCGCGCCCGGCAGGCGGTGGTGGCGGCGGCGGGGGGAGATTGCTCATACGCCAATGCTAAGGGTCATTTCGGGCGTCGGCTCGTCGCGGCGTGCTCGCGCGCCTGTTCGGGAGGGTCCACCACTTCGTGGAGGTGCCGATTTATCGTGGCGTCTCATGAGCCGGCAGTGTTCGCGCACCGGGTGCGCAGAGTCTTCGATCGTGACGTTGTCGTATCAGTACGCCCGTTCCATCGTGTGGCTCGACGATCTCAGCGCCGAGCGCGACCCGCACAGCTACGACCTCTGTCAGCGGCACACGGCTCGGTTGTCGGTGCCCAACGGGTGGCGGCTCGAAGATCGCCGGTCGCGTCGCGAGCTCGCCTATGCGGCGGCTCCTCGCTTGGCCGGTTGAGCCCGCTCGTGCGCCGCCGCCGGCGACCGACCACGGTGACCTGCTGCCGGTAGGCTCGCCCGCCGTGCCGCCCCCCAGCCTGCCTCCCATTCGCGCAGCAGGTGATCGGGCCGACGTTTCCATCCGCGACGCCGCTGTCACGTGGTTCGCCGCCTACCTCGCGGGGGCGCTCGTCTCCAGTGCGATCTTCGCCGCCAGCGGAGCGGAGACCGCCTCCGAGCTGGGGCCCGGTTGGCTGACGGCGGCATCGTTGGCGCAGTGGATACCGATGGTCGCCGCCATCTGGTACGTCGGCAAGCGGTTCGGCGTCGGCCGCCTCTCCGACGACTTCGGGTTGTCGGTGCGCGCGGCCGATCTGCTGGGGGTGCCGCTGGGGGTCGTCACGCAACTGGTCCTGGTGAGACTGGTGTACTTGCCGCTCGAGTCGATCTGGCCCGACACGTTCACGCTCGACAAGATCGAGCAACGCGCCCGCTCCACCTACGACAGCGCGCACGGCAGCGGGCTGGTGCTGCTGTTGCTGGTGGTGGTGGTCGGCGCCCCGCTGGTGGAGGAGCTCACCTACCGCGGGCTGCTGCAGGGCGCGTTCACGCGCCGCCTCAGCGATTGGGTCGGGGTGATCGTGGTGGCTGTCTGGTTCGCCGTCATCCACTTCCAGGCGATCGAGATCCCGGGGCTGTTCGTCGTGGGTGTCGTCCTCGGGCTGTGCGCGCTGCGAACCGGCCGGCTGGGCCTGAGCGTGGTGACGCACATGGCGTTCAACGCCACCGGGTTGGTGCTGGTGGCCTCGACATGAGCGTGTGCGACCACTCGCTCACCGTGACGCTGCGGCCGGCCACTCGCATGGAAGAATGCCCGGCGTCATGATCGACCACACCACTCCCGAGTCTGGCCCCGAGTCCGAACCCGAGACCGGCCACGACGACGGCTGGGCCGGCGAATCGGATCTCGACGTGCTCGAAGATGAGGACGAGGCGCAGCCCAGCCCGACCGCGGCCGGCAGCGATCGTTGGTCGCGTGTCGGCCGTCGCATCGTGCGCCGCCCGTCCAACTGGCTCAACGCGCCGTGGCCCATCGAACGCGTGGTGCAGTACCTCACTGCGCTGGCAGTGGTGGGGGGCTGCACCATCGCGGTGCTGCAGGTGATCCACCTCGGCCTGGTCTTCGAGAACAACACGCCGACGGGCGGCGACATGGGGGCGCACGTGATGGCGCCCGCCTACCTGCGCGACCACCTGCTGCCCAACGGGCAGATCACGGGATGGAGCAACTACTGGTACAACGGCTTCCCGCTCTATCGGTTCTACATGGTGGTGCCGGCGCTGATGATCGTGGCGCTCAACGTGATCTTTCCGTACGGCGTGGCGTTCAAGATCGTGGTGTGCATGGGCCTCATCACGCTGCCGTTCTGCTGCTGGGCGTTCGGCCGTCTGGCTCGGTTCCGCTTTCCGGTGCCCGAGCTGATGGCACTCGCCGGGTTGCTCTTCTTGTTCGACGAGAGCTTCACCATCTACGGCGGCAACGTCACCAGCACCATGGCCGGCGAGTTCTCGTTCTCCATCGCACTGTCGTTCGCGATGCTGGGCCTGGGCCTGTTCGCACGTGGGCTGGAGACCGGCAAGTACCGCAACTGGACCGCCATCGTGTTGGCGCTGGCGATGCTGTCGCACGGCATCGTGCTGATCTTCGTGGTGCTGGCGGCATTCCTGATGTGGCTGATCTGGATGGACAAGTCGCGGTTCATCTACGGCCTCACGATGGGCATCACGGCCGTGGCGCTCAGCGCGTTCTGGGTGTTTCCGTTCCTGTTCAACCACGCCTACATGACCGACATGAAGTACGGCTTCCGGCCCAACGGCGGCGGCGACAGCTTCTGGGACATGTTCTTCGACCTCAGCCCGTTCTGGGACATCGTGGTCAGCGGCTTCGCGCTCATCGGGTTCGTCAGCAGCGTCGTGAAGCGCAACCTCAACGGTGCCTGGATGGGCATCACCTGCTTCGCGTTGATGGCGATGGTGTACCTCACCCGCGACAGCCTGCCGGTGATCGGCCTGCTGTGGAACCCGCGGCTGCTGCCGTTCCTGTACCTGCTGCGGTTCATGTTGATGATGGTTGGCATCGTCGACACGGTGCACTTCGTGGTGAAGGCCGTCCGCATGCGGGCGCCCACCGCGCGCGAGTGGTCGGTCGTGGGCGCGCTGACGGCGCTCATGGTCGTGGTGGTTGCCGGCGTGGTCGAGCTCTTCTTCTTCCACCAGATGCCCGGGGCGCGCTACACCACCAAGGACGGCAAGAGCACGTACTCGTGGGGCATCGGCGGTTTCGATCTCATCAACGTCGGCAACACCGGTGCCAAGACCGACGCGTACAGCGACGGCTGGACGCGGTACAACTTCGCCGGGTACGAAGGTCGGCCCGCCTACGGTGAGTACAAGGGCTTGGTCGACACGATGGCCGCGCTCGGCGACGACCCCGACCCTGAGCTGGGTTGCGGTCGCGCCATGTGGGAGAACAACAGCGCCACCGGCAGCTACGGCACCACCATGGCCCTGATGCTGCTGCCGCACTGGACCGACGGTTGCATCGCCAGCCAGGAGGGCCTCTTCTTCGAGGCCTCGGGTACCACCCCGTACCACTTCCTCACCACCGCAGCGATGAGCCAGAACAGCTCGAACCCCGTACGCGAGCTGCGCTACACCGACAACAACGCGGCGGTCGGCGTACCCATGATGCAGAAGATGGGCATCAAGTACCTGATGGTGTTCACCGACGCCGCCAAGACCCAGGCCGACACGCGCGGCGACCTGCAACTGCTGGCCACCAGTGGCCCGTGGAAGATCTATCGCGTCGACGACAGCGACGTGGTGGTGCCGCTCACCTACCAGCCCGTCGTGGTCGAGGGCCGCAGTGGCGACCAACGGGAACGCAACCTCGAGCTGGGCACCAGTTGGTTCCAGCAATCCGACGAGTGGGCAGCGATGCCCGCCGACGACGGCCCCGCCGAGTGGCAACGAATCGAAGTGCAGGTCGACCTCGACCGGCAGGTGGGCACGGCGCCGATGGAGCCGGGGCGCAAGGTCGACATCGTGGTGCCCGCCGAGATCATCGAGCGGGTGGCGCTGCCGGCGATCACCATCAGCAACTACGAGATGGGCGACCAGGACCTCAGCTTCGACGTGTCGCAGATCGGCGTTCCCGTGCTCGTGAAGATGAGCTACTTCCCCAACTGGCAGGTCGAGGGCGCACAGGGTCCGTATCGCATCGCCCCCAACTTCATGGTGGTGGTGCCCACCGCCACGCACGTGTTGTTCCACTACGAAGCGTCTGCCAGCGACAAGTTCTTCTACCTCGTCACCCTGCTCGGGTTCGCACTCATGGTGTTCTGGCGCTGGCGAGGCGACGTGCGGCACCGCAGTGCGCATCCGTTCCTCACTGCACCGGCGGCCGACGACTGGACGCCGCACGAGCCATGGGCCCTGACGACTGCCGACGAGGCGGAGTGGTCGGCAGCGAGCGGAGCGGGCGCGGCGGGCTCGTTCGACGACACCAAGCTGATGGACGCCTCGATCGACGACCTGTCCTTCGACGACGTGTCCTTCAGTGACGACGTGTCCTTCAGTGACGATGTGTCCTTCAGCGACGACGTGCCCTTCAGTGACGACGTGTCCTTCAGTGACGACGTGTCCGGTGACGAGGGCGAGCGGGCGTCGCCCGATAGCGTTTAGCAGCCCATGTCTCCTACCGATCCCCGGGTGCTCGACGACATCGTCAAGGCGTACGACGTGCGCGGCACCGTGCCCGACCAGATCAACACCGATGTCGCCTACGCGCTCGGTGTCGGTTTCGCTCGCTTCTGCCAGGCGCCGCGCGTGCTGGTCGCTCGCGACATGCGACCGTCGGGCCCAGAACTGGTCGACGCCTTCTCGCGCGGCGTCATGGAGCACGGCTCCGACGTCGTCGATCTCGGGCTGGCCAGCACCGACCTGATGTACTACGCGGCCGGCACGCTCGATGCGCCGGGTGCGATGTTCACCGCGTCGCACAACCCCGCGGGCTACAACGGCGTCAAGTTCTGTCTCAGCGGGGCTCGCCCGGTGGGTGTCGACACCGGGCTCGACGAGGTGAAGCGCGTGGCAGGCGATGTGCTCGAGGGCCATGGCCCGTTGCCCGCCGCCACCGCCGGCTCGCAGACCAGCCGCAACCTGCTCGAGGCGTTCGCCGACCACGTGGTCTCGTTCGTCGACGTCGCCTCCCTGCGGGCGCTGCGCGTGGTGGCCGACACTGCCAACGGCATGGGTGGCCTGGTCGTGCCAGCGGTGTTCGAGCGCTTGCCGCAGATCACGCTCGAGGTGATGTACGGCGAGCTCGACGGAACGTTCCCCAACCACCCGGCCGACCCCTTGCAGCCGGCCAACCAGCGCGACCTGCAGGCGCGGGTGGTGGCCGGTGGCTTCGACATCGGCCTCGCGTTCGATGGCGATGCGGATCGCGTGTTCGTGGTCGACGAGGCCGGTCGCGGTCTCAGCGGCAGCACCACCACGGCGCTGCTCGCCGCGGCGGTGCTGCGCGCCAACCCCGGTGCCACCATCCTCTACAACCTCATCTGCTCGCGGGCCGTGCCCGAGGTCATCCGCGAACAGGGCGGTGTGCCGGTGCGCACCAAGGTGGGCCACAGCTTCATCAAGCAGCGCATGGCCGAGACGGGCGCCGTCTTCGGTGGCGAGCACTCGGCTCACTACTACTTCTTGAAGAACTTCCGTGCCGACAGCGGGCTCATCGCGAGCATGCTCGTGCTCAACGAAGTCAGTCGCGCGCACACCGATCTCTCGGTGCTGCGCAAGCCGTTCGAGCGCTACTCGTCCAGTGGCGAGATCAACACGCAGGTCGCCGACACCGACGCCGTCATCGAGAAGGTGGCGGCGCAGTTCGCAGGGTTCGAGCAGGACCACCTCGACGGTCTCACCGTCGATTGCGGCCCGTGGTGGTTCAACCTGCGGCCGTCCAACACCGAGCCCTTGCTGCGGCTCAACCTGGAAGCACCCAACCGCGACGAGTGCGACCAGCACGTCGCCGAACTGCTCGCGCTCATCACCAGTCTGTAAGAAAGGTCGCTCTCATGGCACTCGATCCTCGCCTCGTGGCGGTGCTGGCCTGCCCGGTCGACAAAGGCCCCCTGTACTACCTCGGCGACGAGGGTGGCCTCTACAACCCGCGCCTGCGTCGGCGGTACCTGGTACGTGACGGCATTCCCGTGATGTTGCCCGACGAGGCGGAGATCGTTGCCGATGCCGAGGCAGCAGCGCTCGCCGCGCGCATCGACGCCGGCGAGCTGGTGCCCACGTTCGTGGCCTGACCAACTCGCGCGGCGGTGCACGGTTAGCATGCGTCAGGGCGTGCAGGTCAGCCGGTTGTGGCAGGTCGAGGAGAGTGGTGTTGGCATGAAGCGTTCGATCCCGTTCCGGGGAACAGTTGCTCTGATGGCGTTGGCGTTCGTGTCGGTGGCCGCCCCACTGCCGCTGGCGCAGCCCGTTGCCGCAGCCGATGAATGCCTCTGCGCCGGTGGCGAGTACCACCCGCTCACGCCGGTGCGCATCTACGACTCACGGCCGCCCGGCATCAACGACGTCGCTCCGCTCGGCGCCAAGCCGATGGGGCCCGCCGACCCCACCTTCGACATTCAGCTGCTGGGCCTCGGCGGTGTCCCGTCCTCGGCCACCGATGTGCTGGCGGTAGCCGTCAGCATCACGATCGATGGCCCCGCCAGCGCCGGCTGGCTGGCCGCGTACCCCGCCGGCTCGTCGGGCACGTCGTCGTTGCTCAACTTCAGCGCTCGCCAGACCGTGCCCAACCTGGCCATCGTTCGCGGTGGCGCGGGCGGCAAGCTCACCATCAAGATCAACGGCGCGGGCAACGGCACGGCCAACGTGCTGGTCGACGTGCTCGGCTGGTTCTCGTCCAGCACCTACAACGCCGGCACCACCGACAACACCAGTGACGAGCGTGGCGCCCGGATGGTGGTGGTCAACCCGGGTCGCATCCTCGACACCCGCGTGGGCACACCAACCCCGCTGGGGCCCGGGGCTCAGCGCACCGTGCAGTTCCGCGGTGCCAACGTGGCCGGCGTCAACGTGCCCAACGACAGCAGTGTGGTGGGCGCGCTCATCAACGTCACGGCGGTGGCGCCCACGGCCGGTACGTTCGTGTCGGTCGTACCCAACATGCCGGTGGGCGCGCCTTCCACCTCCAACCTCAACGTGGCCGCCGGCCGGATTCAGGCCAACCTGGTCCTCGTGCCGGTGGGGGCCGACGGTGCGATCCACCTGTACAACTCTGCTGGCAACACCAACGTGCTGGTCGACGTGCTCGCCTACCTGCAAACGGGTGCTCCCGAGAGCACTCGCGCCGGCCGAGTGGTGCCGCTCACCGCGCCGTATCGTGCGCTCGACACGCGGCTCGCCAGCTTCGGCGGCGTGCCGCTCGGGCCGGGCCAGGCAGAGGATTGGAGCTTCGCCGCCTTCGCCGGCAGCGTCAACATCGGTGGCCAAGCGGTGGGCAACCAGTCCGCGTTGCTCGGCAACCTCACCAATGCGTCGCTCTCGCGCCAGTACCCCACGGTCAGCGTCGAGCCCGGCTACCTGTCGGTGTACCCGGCCGACTCGGCCACGGTGCCGGGCATCTCCAACCTCAACAACTACGAATCCGGCCCGGTGCCCAACATGGCCCTGGTCAAGTACGGGGCCAACCAGACCGTTCGCGTGTTCAACGCTCGTGGGTACGCTCACTACATCCTCGACGTCAGTGCGGTCGTGCTGGCCGACTGACATCGACGGCGCCGCGATGCAGCCGTCATCCGAGGCGTTGCCCGTGCGAGCGCCTAGGCTCCATAGCCGATCGGGCTGATCAGAGAGCTGCCAGTTGGCACCGGCCCCGTTCCAAACACGTTGCCGCAGTTCGCTGCCGTTCCTCTCTGGGAGAGCTCACCATGTCATCACTCGCCGCGCGCCGCGACTACCGCGTCGCTGATCTGTCACTCGCCCCCTTCGGGCGCAAGGAGATCCACCTCGCCGAGCACGAGATGCCCGGCCTGCGCGCCCTCCGCAAGGAGTTCGGGCCGCTGAAGCCGTTGGCCGGTGCCCGCATCTCGGGCAGCCTGCACATGACCATCCAGACCGCGGTGCTCATCGAGACGCTGGTCGAGCTGGGCGCGGAAGTTCGTTGGGCCAGCTGCAACATCTTCTCCACGCAGGATCACGCGGCCGCTGCGGTCGTCGTCGGCCCGCACGGCACGCCCGAAGATCCCCAGGGGGTGCCGGTGTTCGCCTGGAAGGGCGAGACGTTGGAGGAGTACTGGTGGTGCACCGACCAGATGATGGCGTGGCCGCACACCCCGGCCGGCGAGCCCACGGCCGCCAACATGATCCTCGACGACGGCGGCGACGCCACGTTGCTGTTGCACAAGGGTGTCGAGTTCGAGAAGAGCGGTGAGGTGCCCGACCCCACCACCGCCTCCAACGCCGAGTTCGCGATCGTGCTCGGCCTGCTGCAGCGGTCGCTGAAGACCGACCCCACGAAGTGGACGCGCATGGCCGCCGAGATCAAGGGCGTCACCGAAGAGACCACCACGGGTGTGATGCGCCTCTACAAGATGCACGAGCGCGGCGAGCTGCTGTTCCCGGCCATCAACGTCAACGACTCGGTCACCAAGAGCAAGTTCGACAACCTCTACGGCTGCCGGCACTCGCTGATCGACGCCATCTGCCGTGCCACCGACGTGATGATCGCCGGCAAGGTCGCGGTCGTGCTCGGGTACGGCGACGTGGGCAAGGGTTGCGCGCAGGCGCTCACCGGCCAGGGCGCGCGAGTCATCGTCACCGAGGTCGACCCCATCAACGCGCTGCAGGCTGCGATGGAGGGCTATCAGGTCACGGTGATGGAAGACATCGTCGGCATCGCCGACATCTTCGTGTCGGCCACCGGCAACGACCACATCATCACCGTCGACCACATGCACCAGATGAAGCACAACGCGATCGTCTGCAACATCGGCCACTTCGACAGCGAGATCGACATGGCCGGTCTGGCCCGCAGCGGCGCCACCCGCGACGAGCTGAAGCCGGGCACCGACCTGTGGACGTTCGACGACGGCCACAGCATCATCGTGCTGGCCGAGGGCCGGCTGGTGAACCTGGGCTGCGCCACGGGGCACCCCAGCTTCGTGATGAGCTGCTCGTTCAGCAACCAGGTGATCGCGCAGATGGAGCTGTTCAACCACCAGGACCGCTACCCGCTGGGTGTGTACGTGCTGCCCAAGCGGCTCGACGAGAAGGTGGCGGCGTTGCACCTCGACGCGCTGGGCGTGAAGCTCACCAAGCTCACCGATGAGCAGGCCGAGTACCTGGGCGTCGACCCCAGCGGCCCGTTCAAGAGCGACCACTACCGATACTAGTGGTCGGGACTGGCCGCCGCTTCGCTTCGGCTGCTCCCTCCGTGTGGATCGTTCGCTGGCGCGAACTTCCCACCGCACCCCCTTTCGTTCGGCCCAACTCGGCTTCTGGGCGTGATCCGTCCCGGCGTCGGAGACAGGTGACGCCCAGTCGGTGTGCATCGCGCAGTCTCCGTCCTCACGACCCACCCGGACCTGCCGAGCTGGCGCTGGACATCGTCTCCACTGTCGAGCAATCTGCACGAATGGCCGATGACGAACGATTCGGGGTGGTGGTCTCCGCCGGGAGCCTTCGATCGGCGAGCGGCGTGGTGATGCCGCATCGATGGACAGCCGAGGGGGTGGTCGTGGAGACCGAGTTCACCGGAGCCCACCTGTACCACCTGGCCGCAGCGGGTTGCGTCCTCAACGACGTCTACCGCGAATCAACCCGACTCGGTGTGGTCGTCAACGGAGTGAGGGTCAGCGCCTACGGAGGTTTCGATACCGCGACGTGGGCGTCGACGGGTGTGATCTACGACGTCGAGGTCGACTCGGATGCGAGCGAGGCAGACGTCGCACACTTGATCGGAGTCGTCGACGAGGTGGCTGAGATTCCCAAGACGCTGCGATCGGGTACGACCGTCACCCGTGCGACCACCAACTGACCTGAACGGGCCAGGCGCGGCCGAGCGGCTCGAAGCCTCGAGCCGAATCTGCCGCCTGGGCGTCATCCGTCCCCGGCGGCGGCGGCTCAGTGGGCGGTGGCGAGCACGGTGGAGTCGCCGCGCAGGCGCATGCGGGGTAGGAAGACCTGCACCAGCGGGCCGATGCCGAACGTGAACGCGACGGTGCCGATGCCGACCGTACCGCCGAGCGCGAGACCAGCGGCCAGCACGCCGAGCTCGATGGCGGTGCGAGCGACCCGCACGCTGATGCCGCGCTTGGACAAGCCCAGCATCAAGCCGTCGCGAGGGCCCGAGCCGAGGCCGGCGCCGATGTAGAGGCCGGAACCGACGGCGATGGAGAGCAGACCGCCGAACATGTAGAGCACGCGCAGCGCGAGCAGATCGGTGTGCGGGAGGTGGTCGCCGATGAGGAAGACCACCAGGCCGATCTGAATCGCGTTGAGCAGGGTGCCCAGGCCCACGCGCTCGCGCAGCGGTATCCACAGCAGCAGGATGAACACGCCCGTGATCTCGATGATGATGCCGATGGGGATGCCCGTCTTGCGCTCCAAGCCCTGGTGGAAGACATCCCAAGGGGCCACGCCCAGCTCGGCGGTGAGGAAGCAGCTGATGCCGAAGCCGAACAGTGAGAGACCGATGAGGCAGCGAACGACGCGTTCGGGCAGGCGATCATGGGGGAGAGGGAGCAACAGCGAGCGCCACCGGGTGGTGGCAGGCGCTGCGGGCATCCGACGAACCTACCGGAAACCCTGTCACAGGCTCCTGGTACAGATCACACCATGATCTTCGCCACTCTCTGTGCCGGCTGCAACCAGCCCGGCGTGTCGCTCTGCACTCGCTGCCGCTTCTCGCTGGCCAGCGCATCATCCCAGGTCAGCGATACCGGAATCATGGCCGCATTGCCGTTCGAGGGGGTCGCTCGGCAGGTGGTGCACGGGCTCAAGTACCGCAATCGGCGCACCGTCGCCCGCCAGCTCGCCCGGCTGATGGTGCGTCGGCTTCGCATCGGCACGGTCGACGTCGTCACCTGGGCGCCCACCAGCGGGGCCCGCGTTCGCACGCGTGGGTACGACCAGGCCGAGCTGCTGGCTCGGGCCGTCGCCGCCGAGCTGAAGGTGCCGTGTCGCCGAATGCTGTATCGCAGCCACGGGGCCGCGCAGACGGGGCACACTCGGGCCCAGCGGTTGCAGGGCCCGTCGTTCCGTGCTCGTCAGGGTCGCCGGCGGCTCACGGTGCTGCTCATCGACGATGTGGTCACCACCGGCGCCACGCTCACCGCGGCGCGCTCGGCGTTGCTGGCTGCCGGTGTCGACACCGTGGTGTGCCTCGCTGCCGCAGCCACTCCGCGGGCGCTTCAGTCGATGAAGCCGGCCATGCGCCGCACGGCGGCGATGGCCTCGGTGGGGTCTTCCTCCACCCACACACCCCGTATCCCCACGCTCTGCGCGGCCGACACGTTGGTGGCCACGTCGTCCAAGAAGGCGGTGCGCTCGGCGTCGGCGCCCAGCCTGGCCAAGGCCAGCTGATAGATCGCCGGGTTGGGCTTGCGCAGCCCCACCTCGTGGCTGTCCACCACGTCGTCGAACCACTCGTCGAACGGCATCATCGCCCACCAGCTGTCGCGGAACTCCGCCACGTTGTTGGTCAGCACACCCAGCCGGAAGCCGGCTGCATGCAGCTCCTGCACCAGTGCCATCATCGGCTCGCTGGCGCTGAACACGATCATCGGTGCTCCGCCGGGTGCAGGGGCGGGCAGCTCGATGCCGGCGTCGGCCAATGCGATGCGGTTGAGGCGCCGGTTCTCCTCCAGCGTGATCTCGCCTCGCTCCAGCCGGTGCCAGGGGTGGTCGCCGTCGTCGGCGTAGTCGCCGACGAAGATGCGCGTCACCTGCTCGGCCACCTCCGGCGGGAAGCGGCGAGCGAAGTCGCTGTGCCGGCCCGTGCTGGCCAGCACACCGCCGACATCGAAGATCACTGTGTCGATCACGGCCGCCGGCATGACGGGCAGTCTTGCAACCCGGCGTGGCGCGTGGCGACTCGTGGCGCCGTGCGAGTGGCGTGCCAAGGCTCGCGCCGGGGCCGCCGGTAGGCTTCGAAACCGCATGGGCATCCTCGATCGCATCCTCCGCGCTGGTGAAGGCAAGAAGCTGAAAGGCCTCGAAGGCCTCGTTCCCGACATCAATGCGCGCTCCGCCGAGATGGCGGCACTCTCCGACGACGCCCTGCGTGGCAAGACCGCGGAGTTCCGCGGCCGCATCGAGCGCGGTGAGAGCCTCGACGACCTGCTGGTGGAAGCGTTTGCCGCCGTGCGCGAGGCGGCCACTCGCGTGATCGGTCAGCGGCACTTCGACGTGCAGTTGATGGGCGGCGCCGCGCTGCACTTCGGGTGGGTTGCGGAGATGAAGACCGGCGAGGGCAAGACCCTCGTCAGCACGCTGCCCGCGTACCTCAACGGGCTCGGCGGCAAGGGCGTGCACCTGGTCACGGTCAACGACTACCTGGCGCGGTTCCATGCCGAGTGGATGGGCCGCATCCACAACTGGATGGGGCTGGAAGTGGGCCTCATCATCCCCGGCTTCAAGGAGCGTCCGGCGGAGAAGCGGCTCAACTACGCCGCCGACATCACCTACGGCACCAACAACGAGTTCGGGTTCGACTACCTGCGCGACAACATGGCCAACACGCTCGCCGACAAGGTGCAGCGCGGTCACAACTTCGCCATCGTCGACGAAGTCGACAGCATCCTCATCGACGAGGCGCGCACCCCGCTCATCATCTCTGGTCGCATCGCCGATGCCGCCAAGCTGTACTACCGGTTCGCCAGCATCGTCCGTTCGCTGCGGCGCGACGTCGACTACGAGGTGGAGGAGGACAAGCGCGTGGTGGTGCCGCTGGAAGCCGGCATCGAGAAGGTCGAGCAGGCCCTCGGCATCGAGAACCTGTACGACGAAGTGCAGCAGAACCTGGTGCACCAGATGTCGGTGGCGCTCAAGGCCAAGGAGCTGTACAAGCGCGACAAGGACTACATCATCGCCGACGGCGAGGTGAAGATCGTCGACGAGTTCACCGGCCGCGTGCTCGACGGCCGCCGCTGGAGCGAAGGCATTCACCAGGCCGTGGAAGCCAAAGAGGGTGTGAAGATCAAGGAAGAGAACCAGACCCTTGCCACCATCACCCTGCAGAACTACTTCCGCATGTACGACAAGCTCGCCGGCATGACCGGCACCGCGCAGACCGAGGCCGCCGAGCTGGGCAACACCTACGACCTGCAGGTGGTGCCCATCCCCACCAACAAGCAGGTGGTGCGCGCCGACCAGGCCGACCTCATCTTCAAGACCGAGGGCGCCAAGTTCGAGGCGGTGGCCCAAGACATCAAGGCCAAGTACGAGAAGGGTCAGCCGGTGCTGGTGGGCACCATCAGCGTCGCCAAGAGCGAGCACCTCTCGCGGTTGCTGCAGCAGCAGGGCGTCGACCACGAGGTGCTCAACGCCAAGCAGCACACGCGCGAGGCCATGATCGTCACTCAGGCGGGCAGGCTGCATGCAGTCACGGTGGCCACCAACATGGCGGGCCGCGGCGTCGACATCCTGCTCGGCGGCAACCCCGAAGGCCTTGCCCGGCACGAGGTGCTGAAGGAAGGCCACAGCGCCGACGTGATGGTCGACGACTTCGCGCTCCCGGTGCCGCTGGAGGAGATGCCCGACGAGTTCCGTGAGGCCCGTGCCAAGGCATTTGCCCGCTACGACGAATTGCTGGCGGAACTGAAGGTGTCCTGCCGGGCGGAAGGCGACGAGATCCGTGCGCTCGGGGGCCTGTACGTGCTGGGTACCGAGCGCCACGAGAGCCGCCGCATCGACAACCAGTTGCGTGGCCGCAGCGGACGTCAGGGCGACCCCGGCGAGAGCCGCTTCTACCTCAGCCTCGACGACGAGCTGATGCGCTTGTTCGCCACCGGCGCGCTCAGCTGGGTGATGGGCCGGGCGCTGCCCGACGACGAGGCGATCGAAGCGAAGATGGTCACCAAGGCCATCGAGCGGGCGCAGACCACGGTCGAGCAGCGCAACGCCGAGATCCGCAAGAACGTGCTGAAGTACGACGAAGTGATGAACGAGCAGCGCAAGGTCATCTATGCGCGCCGCGACCAGATCCTGGAAGGGCTCGATCTGAAGTCGGCGGCGATGGAGTACATGACCGACGCGCTCGACACCCTCATCGACACGCACTGCGTCAGCGAAGCCGCCGATGAATGGGATCTCGACGGCCTCGTCAAGGAGCTGAAGACGTACTGGCCCAACGACATCGGCGTGAGTGCGTTGGAGCCGCTCGACGACGCCGACGACATCTTCGATCTGGTCATCGCCGATGCGAAGGGGTACTACGAAAAGCGCGAGGAAGAGCTCACCCCGGTGGTCATGCGCGATGTCGAGCGCCAAGTGATGCTGCGCATCATCGACCAGCGCTGGCGCGAGCACCTGGAGGAGATGGACTACCTGCAGGAAGGCATCAACCTGCGGGCCATGGGCCAGAAGGACCCGCTCACCGAGTGGCAGCGTGAAGGCTACGAGATGTTCGGCCAGATGATGAAGGGCATCGCGCAGGACTTCGTGAAGTACGTCATGCACGTGCAGGTCATCCGCAAGGACGAGCCGCAGCAGGTGGTGCAGAACGTGCAGCAGACCTCCAGCGACAACCAGCAGACCGACGGCATCGCCGCCGCTGCTCGTGCCGCGGCTGCCGCCGGCGAGATCCCACAGGAAGCCGCTCCGGCTGCTCCGGCGCCGCAGAAGCAGCAAACCGTCGTCAAGGACGCGTGGTCGAAGACCCCGCGCAACGCGCCGTGCCCGTGCGGCAGCGGCAAGAAGTTCAAGTTGTGCCACGGCGCAACTCTGTGACCCTGCCATGCGCGACTTCTCCGATGACCTGAAGGATCTTCGTCGCCGCCTGGGCGAGGCCGAGGGCTACTTGAAGATCGATGTCGGCCGGTCGCGCTTGGCCGAGCTGGAGATGGAGGTCTCCCGTCCCGATCTGTGGGACGACCAGGAGCTGGCCAAGAAGGTCAACGGCGAGTACTCCAACGTGAAGGGCGACATCGACACCTTCGACGCCCTCAGCCGAGAGATGGAAGACGTCGAGCTGCTGCACGAGATGGCGCGCGAGCTCGACGACGAGTCGCAAGAACCCGACATCGAAGCAGCGTGCGCGTCGATCGGCCAGCAGTTGCGCCAGCTCGATCTGCGCAGCCTGTTCACCGGCGAGCACGACGAGGCCGATTGCATCGTGCAGATCAACGCCAAGGACGGCGGTGTCGATGCGCAGGACTGGGCAGAGATCCTGCTGCGGATGTACAGCCGGTGGGCCGAGGTGCGCGGGTTCGGCATGGAGATCGACGAGATCAGCCCGGCCGCCGAAGCGGGCATCATGTCGGCCGAGTTCACGCTCACCGGCCGGTACGCGTACGGCCTGATGACCGGCGAGCGGGGCACGCACCGCCTGGTGCGCATCAGCCCGTTCGACAACCAGGGCCGGCGCCAGACCAGCTTTGCTGCAGTGCAGGTGTGGCCGGTGATGGATGCTCCCGACATCGAGATCAACGAGACCGACATCGAGATGCAGGTGTACCGGGCCAGCGGTGCCGGCGGCCAGCACATCAACAAGACCTCGTCGGCGGTGCGTCTCATCCACAAGCCCACGGGCATGGTGGCCAACAGCCAGGAAGAGCGCAGCCAGCTGCAGAACCGGGAGAAGGCGCTCAACCGGCTCAAGGCAATGGTGGCGGCGAAGATCGAGGAAGAGCACGAGGCCGAACTGGCCCGCATCGCCGGTCGCCAGGCGCAGGTGGGCTGGGGCAGCCAGATCCGGTCCTACGTCGTGCAGCCGTACCAGATGGTGAAAGACCTTCGTACCGAAGTCGAGACCAGTCAGATCGATGCCGTGCTCGATGGCGATCTCGACGAGTTCATGGAGGGTTACCTTCGCTGGCGACGCCGGGAGGCCGAGTGAGTGGGCTACCGTTGGGGCTCCTGCGGGCGGCACGGCGGCTGATTTCACGCGCGGAGATGCGTCCATGATCAAACTCGAGAACGTCACCAAGACCTACAGCCCCGACGTGACGGCGTTGCAGAACGCCAACTTCGACATCGCCAAGGGTGAGTTCGTGTTCCTGGTCGGGCCGTCGGGCTCGGGCAAGAGCACGATGTTGCGCCTGATGAATCGCCAGGAACGCCCCGAGAAGGGCGCCGTGTGGGTGGCCGGCAGGAACATCAACGACATGCCCGATGCGAAGGTGCCGCACCTGCGGCGCAACATCGGCAACATCTTCCAGGACTACAAGCTGCTGGCCAACAAGACCGTGTTCGAGAACGTGGCCTTCGCGCTGGAGGTCATCGGCCGCCCGCGGCACGTCATCCGCCAGCAGGTTCCGGCCGTGCTCGACCTGGTGGGCCTCGGTGGCAAGCAGGAGCGCTTCCCGCACCAGCTGTCGGGTGGCGAGCAGCAGCGCGTCTCCATCGCGCGGGCGTTCGTCAACCGCCCGCTCATCCTGCTCGCCGACGAGCCCACCGGCAACCTCGACCCGGCCACCGGTGAGGGCATCATGCGCTTGCTCGACCGCATCAACAAGACCGGAACCACCGTGGTCATGGCCACTCACGACCAACGCATCGTCAACATGATGCGCAAGCGCGTCATCCAGTTCGAGCGCGGCATCATCGTCCGCGACCAGGCCAGAGGTGTGTACGAATGATCTCCCGTCTCCGTTACACGTTCCGCGAGATGTGGGCCAGCCTGTCGCGCAACCTCACGCTCACGGTCGCCGCCGTCATCACGTCCACGGTGTCGCTGTTCCTGTTCGGCGGCACGTTGCTCATCCAGCGGGCGTTCGACAACCAGCTCAAGCTGTGGACCGGCGGCGTGGAGATGATCGTCTACGTCAAGCACGGCGCCGACGAAGCGCAGGTGAAGTTGGTCGAGTCGGCCCTGCTCAGCCAGAGCACGGTGGTGGAGAGTGCCGTGTACTGCGACGAAGCGTGTTCGCTCGACGTGGCCAAGACGCTGTTCGCCACCGACCCTTCGGCGCTCGAGCAGCTGACGCCGCAGATCCCGTCGTTCTTCAAGGTGAAGCCGGTCGACCAGGACAGCAGCGAGATCCTGCGGTCGCTGAAGACGGAGTTCTCGACACTGCCCAACGTCACCGACGTGCGAACACCCGACGATGCCGTCGATCTGCTCGGGCGACTGAAGAGCTTCTTCGGTGTGCGAACACTGGTGATGTCGGTGGTGCTGCTCTTCGCGTCGGCGCTGCTCATCTGGAACACCATCCGCACCGCGATGTTCGCTCGCCGGCGAGAGATCGAGGTGATGAAGCTGGTCGGTGCCACCAACTGGTTCATCCGCTTGCCGTTCATGCTCGAAGGCCTGTTGCAGGGCATCTTCGGTGCCACCCTGGGCAGCGTCGCGCTGTTGCTGGCCAACGACAACTGGACCAATGGTGTGAAGGACTTCCCGGTCAACTCGGGCCTCAAGGCCTTCGTCGTCACCGACGGCTATCCGGTGTGGGTGTGCTTCTGGATGATCCTGCTCGGTGCCTTCGTCGGCGCTGTCGGTTCTGCCACCGCGGCCAGCCGCTTCCTCGACGTCTGAGGCAATTGCCTAGGGTCCGTCCATGGACTACACACAGATCGTCTACGAGGTTGCCGACCACATCGCAACCATCACGCTGAACCGGCCGGAGCAGCTGAACGCGTTCACCAACACGATGATGCGCGAGGTGATCGACGCATTCGACCGGGTCGATGCCGATGACGACGTGCGCGTGGTGATCGTCACCGGCGCCGGCCGCGGGTTCTGCGCCGGCGCCGACCTTTCGGGAGGAGGCGAGACGTTCAGCCGCGGCGGGAGCGATGAGCAGACCGATGTGGGCGTGCCGCGCGATGGAGGCGGGTTGGTGTCGCTGCGCATCTTCGAGTGCACCAAGCCGGTGATCGGTGCCATCAACGGCGCCGCGGTGGGCGTCGGCGTGACGATGACGCTGCCGATGGACATCCGACTGGCCAGCGAGCATGCCAAGTTCGGCTTCGTCTTCGCGCGCCGCGGCATCGTTCCCGAAGCGTGTTCGTCGTGGTTCCTGCCGCGCCTGGTGGGTATCAGCCAGGCGGCGGAGTGGTGCTACTCGGGTCGCGTGTTCCCGGCCGGTGAGGCGTTGGCCGGCCGGCTGGTGCGCAGCGTGCATGCGGCCGACGAGCTGCTTCCCGCGGCCCGCGCCATCGCCGCCGAGATCGCGGCCAACACGGCGCCGGTCAGCATTGCGCTCACGCGTCAGATGTTGTGGCGCATGCTGGGTGCTGCGCATCCGATGGAGGCGCACAAGGTCGACTCGCGAGGCATCCTCGCCCGCGGCCGCAGTGGCGATGCTCGCGAAGGGGTGCTCAGCTTCCTCGAGAAGCGGCCGGCGCAGTTCCCCGACACCGTCAGCGCGGATCTGCCCGACATCTTCCCCTCTCACGAAACTCCAAAGTTTTCGTAAAGCTGTTCACGCTCGGTGCCGATCAACTTGCTGGTGGCGGGAGCGGCGGGCTCTCGCCGCCCGACAACCAGCAGCGCCAGGAGCACAGTGATGACAACGACAATGACAGCAACCCGGTTGCGTACCGGAGATGTGATCGAGATCGAGATCAACGGCGAGGCGGCATCGGCACTCGTGCTGTTGGCCAGTGGCGACGCGGTGATCCTCGATGGTTGCGACGGCAGCACCCCGTTCGTGGTGCGCCTCAGCGACCTCGGCGACGTGCGCGTGTTCGACCCCAGCAGCGTCTGAGACGCGAACTGCGGGTGCCCGCAGCGCTGCTCGTAGAGTGCCAGGCATGGCCGGCGATCCCAGCAGCGAACCCGAGACCACCCTCTACGAGGCGGCCGGCGGAATGCCGTTCTTCGTCTCGCTGGTCGATGCGTTCTACGAGGGCATCGTCACCGATGCGGTGCTCTTGCCGCTGTACCCGGCCGACGACCTGCACGGCGCCCGGCACCGGCTGACGCTGTTCCTCGCGCAGTACTGGGGCGGCCCCACCACCTACATGGACGAGCGCGGCCACCCCAAGTTGCGCATGCGGCACATGCCCTTCCACGTGGGCCCCGCCGAGCGCGATCACTGGCTGTTGCACATGGCGGCGGCGGTCGAGCGGGTGACGCAACCAGGGCCGATTCGCGATGCGCTGATGGGCTACTTCGTGCCCGCTGCCGAGCACCTGCGCAACGACACCGGATTGCCGATCAGCAGCGCCCGACCCGCCTGAACGGCACCTCCGCGACCGTCACAGCCGGCGGAACTGCCAGCAGGCGATTGCGGTCGCTGCCGCGACGTTGAGCGAGTCGACTCCGTCGTGCATGGGGATGCTCACTCGATGAGTGGCCGCAGCCATGGCTGCCGCGGACAGCCCTGCGCGCTCGCAACCGACGAGCACGGCCATCCGTGGGGCGGGCGTGATCTCGTCGAGCGGTATCGCGTCGTGGGCCGGGGTGAGCGCGCACACCACCACCCCCGCTGCGGCGAGCTCGCCGACGAGCCCGGGCAGATCGTCGGTGCGCGCGTGTGGAAGGTGCAGCGAATTGCCCATGCTCACTCGCATTGCGCGTCGAGCGAGAGGGTCGCCACTGGTGCTGTCGACGATCAGGCCGTCCCAGCCGAGTGCCAATGCGTTGCGCACGATGCTGCCGATGTTGACCGGGTTGTCGATCGCCTCGGCGAGCACCAGTCGGTTGGAGCGCGCGGCGAGCCGGTCGACCGCAGTACGGGCCGGCCGCCGGAAGAGCGCGACCACCGTGTACGGCATGCCCAGCTTGGTGACCGCCGCCCGCAGCCGGTCGCCACCGGCGAACACCGGCCCGAACTCGGCCAGCCGCTGCGCGATCGCCGGTGGCCGCTGTGCATCCACCAGCACCAGCACGGGCACGCATCCGGCAGCGAGTGCCCGCTCGACGACGAGGTCACCTTCGGCCATGAACAAGCCGTCGTCACCGCCGTCGTCTCGACGTTGCGCGCGGTTGGCCAGGCCCCGCTCGTTCAGCCGGAACGGCGCCACGCGCGGGTCGTCGGGATCATCGATGAGGATCATGCGTCACGGTGGATCATGCTCACGGTCGATCAGTAGTGCCAGGGGTACGGGCTCCAGTCGGGGTCGCGCTTCTCGAGGAACGAGTTGCGCCCCTCCTGGGCCTCATCGCTGGCATAGGCAAGTCGGGTGGCCTCGCCGGCGAACACCTGCTGGCCGACCAATCCGTCGTCGATCAGGTTGAAGCTGAACTTCAGCATTCGCTGCGCGGTGGGGCTCTTGCCGTTGATCTCCTTCGCCCATTGCAGCGCCGTGGCTTCCAGCTGGGCGTGAGGGATCGATGCGTTGACCATGCCCATGCGGTAGGCATCGTCGGCGGTGTACTCGCGGCCGAGGAAGAAGATCTCGCGGGCGAACTTCTGGCCCACCTGGCGGGCCAGGTAGGCGCTGCCGAAACCGCCGTCGAAGCTGGCGACATCGGCGTCGGTCTGCTTGAACCGAGCGTGTTCGGTGCTGGCGAGCGTGAGGTCGGCCACCACGTGCAGGCTGTGGCCGCCGCCGGCGGCCCAGCCGGGAACCACACAGATGACCACCTTCGGCATGAAGCGGATGAGGCGCTGCACCTCCAGGATGTGCAGCCGGCCGGCACGCCCGGGCTCGATCGAGTCGGCCGTCTCGCCCTCGGCGTACTTGTAGCCATCCTTGCCGCGGATGCGCTGGTCGCCACCGCTGCAGAACGCCCAGCCGCCGTCTTTCGGGGAAGGCCCGTTGCCGGTGAGCAACACGCAGCCGACGTCGGTGCTCATGCGCGCATGGTCGAGCGCGGTGTAGAGCTGGTCGACCGTGCGCGGGCGGAACGCGTTGCGCACCTCCGGCCGATTGAAGGCGATGCGGACGGTGCCGTGTTCCACGCTGCGGTGATACGTGATGTCGTCGAAGTCGAAGCCAGGTACCTGGCGCCACGCAGCGGGGTCGAAGATCTCGGAGACCATGGGCGTCACTCTACGGATCTGTCGCCGGAGCTCGTTGTTCCGGTTCGGGCCGGGTGCTACCGGGGTCTGCTGGGCGAAGGCACGGTGCTACGTTCAGCCCATGCCTCACGCAGCGATCAACGGCCAGCAGATCTACTTCGAGGACACTGGTGGCGAGGGGCCGGCGGTCATTCTCGGGCACGGCTTCCTGATGGATCACGAGATGTTCGTGCACCAGGTGGCTGCTCTGCGCGACGGCTACCGCGTGATCACGTGGGACGAGCGCGGCTTCGGGCTCACCGAGTTCGACGGCAAGCCGTTCACGTACTGGGATTCTGCAGCCGACTGCCTCGGCGTGCTCGACCACCTGGGCATCGACCGCGCCGTCGTCGGCGGGATGAGCCAAGGTGGTTACCTCTCGTTGCGCGTCGCACTCACCGCTCCGCAGCGAGTGCGGGCGCTCATCCTGCTCGACTCGGGTGCGGCGCTCGACCCACCCGAGACGCTGGCGGCGAACCAAGGCATGGTCGACATGTGGCTGGCGGTAGGGCCGGTCGACGATCTCGCCGCTGCGGTAGCCGCCATCATCATCGACGATCCGGCCGAGAACCCGAAGTGGGTGGCCAAGTGGCAGGCACGGGCGAAGGAACTGATGGCCGAGCCGGCCCGCTGCCTGCTCACGCGCGACGACGTCAGCGGCCGGCTGGGCGAGATCACCTGCCCGGCGCTGGTGGTGCACGGCACCGAAGACACCGCGATCACGATGGAGCACGCCGAAGAGATGGCGCACGACCTGGTCGGTTGCGGCGGCGTGGTGAAGGTCGCCGGCGCGCACGCGGCCAACCTCACCAACCCGGAGCCGGTGAACGCCGCCATCCTCGACTTCCTTGCCGGGTTGCCCGCGTGACGTCGCTGCAGATCTTCGGCGTCGGTGGTCTGCCGGAGATCGAACCAGGGGCCGATCTGGCCGGTTCCATCCTGCGCGCCGCAACTGAAGGCGGCCAGGCGTTGAAGGATGGCGACGTCGTCGTCGTCACTTCCAAGATCGTCTCCAAGGCCGAAGGCCGCACCGTGGAGCTGGCCGAGATCGTGCCCTCGCAGTTCGCACTCGAGTGGTCGGCGCAGTGGGGCAAGGACCCAGCGGTCACCGAGATCGTGCTGCGCGAGTCGAAGCGGGTGGTGCGCCAGATCGGCCCCATCCTCATCACCGAGACGCATCATGGCTTCGTCTGCGCGAACAGCGGCGTCGACCAGTCGTCGTCGGGCGCTCACGGCAGGGCGGTGCTGCTGCCGCTCGACTCCGACGACTCCGCTCGGCGCATCCGCGCCGGGTTCGTGGCAGCAGGGGTGAACGCGGCGGTCATCATCTCCGACACCTTCGGGCGCGCGTGGCGCGAGGGCCAGACCGACATCGCCATCGGCATCGCCGGCATGCAGCCCATCCTCAGCTACATCGGCCAAGTGGATCCGCACGGGCACGAGTTCATGGTGCAGGCGCTGTGCACGGCCGACGAGCTGGCAGGTGCCGCAGAACTGGTGAAGGGCAACCTGTCGCGCGTGCCGGTCGCGGTCATCCGCGGGTACCAGTGGGCCCAAGACGACACGGCGACGATCGCGCCGGTGTTGCGCGACCAGTCCCGCGATCTGTTCAGATAGCGCGATGAGCCATCAGATCGAAGTTACCCGCATCATCGCTGCGACTCCGGAGCAGGTGTACGCGCTGGTCAGCGACCTGCCCCGCATGGGGGAGTGGTCGCCGGAGAACACCGGTGGCAAGTGGATCAAAGGGGCCACCGGCGCGGCCGTCGGTGCCAAGTTCCAAGGCACCAACGCACTCGGCAAGAAGAAGTGGAAGACCATCAGCACGGTGACCGCAGCGACGCCGGGCAAGCAGTTCGCGTTCGACGTCACCGCGGCCGGCATGAAGGTGGCGGGCTGGGGCTTCTCGATGACCGCGACCGATGCCGGCACCACCGTCACCCACTTCTGGGACGACCACCGCAACTCGATCATCGCCAAGCTGACCGGGTTGGCGCTGGGGGTGAAGGATCGCGCCAGCCACAACCGGGCGAACATGGAGACCACACTCGAAGGCCTCGCGGCAGCCGTGTGACAGGCGGCAGTGCCGCCGACGATGGCTACGCGCGCAGCGGGTGCTCGCGAAAGAACTCCCAGATCAGTTCCGTCGCGTCGATGCTGGTGGTCGTCGGGCCGACGAAGTCGGCGATGCCGGCGTCGAACTCGCTGCCCGGCCAGGTGTGGCCGCCACCCGTGATGACGTACAGCTCGGTGGCGCCGGCTTCGCAGCTGACGAGCCGCTCGACGTCGTCGGCCACCGGCGTCGCCAGCAGTTCTCCGTCGCAACCGTTGAGTGCCGCCCACACCTCGACTCGGTCGACGACGGGCATGGCATCGTCGGCATCGGCGAGGCCTGCGTCGGCGAGTGTGCCGGTGCCGTCGGGAGTGGGGAGATCGCCCACCTTCGGGCCGTAGCCACCCTCGAACGAGAGATATTGGTCGCCGGTGCCGTGGAACGCCAACAGCGGCACCGCCCGACCCGGCTCGCAGCCCTGTGGCGCCTGCACCCCGGCGACCGGCGCCACCGCCGCGATGCGGCTGCCGAGCACGCAGGCGAGGGTGGATGCCATCATTGCCCCGTTCGACATGCCGGTGACATAGATGCGGTTGGTGTCGATGCACAGCTCGTCCTGCAGCGTCGCGATGAGCGCACCGAACCACACCACGTCGTCGCCGTCGAGCGCGGTGTCCCACAGCGACACCGGTCTGGTGATGTCGGGTGCGACGGCGATGAAGCGGTGCCGATCGGCCGCGGCGGGCAGGGCGGCCTGTGTCATCAGCAGCGGGGCCGACTGCAACCATCCGTGCAGGCCGAGCACGAGGGGCAGCGGAGTGACACCGTCGTACGACGGCGGCAAGTGGCGGATGTAGGTGCCCGCCAACTGCACCGACAGGTTCAACGTCGCCTCGCCCGGCGCCACCGGTGGTGCCTCGCACCCAGCGGAGGGAGCTGCGGCGATCAGTGCGCCCGGCGTGATGAAGTCACGCACCGCTTCGACACCCTGCGCCGGGAAGTTGATGTTCAGCCCTTCGATGCCTTGCTGCAGGAAGGCGAGGTACGCGTCGTAGTTCTCCAGTTCGCGATCGTTGGGCCACACCCAGATCGGAAGGCCGTCGGCTTTGGTACGGGCGATGAGCTCCGGGGTGAGCACCTGCAGGCCGCTGTACTCCGGCGGCAGCTGCAGGATCCGCATGCCGTCGGGCACCGCCGTGCCGTCGAGCACGTAGGCGGTGAGCACGCCGAGGCCGGGGGAGACCTCGATCTCAGGAGCAATCGACCGGAAGTAGCTGACGACCTCGTCATCGAACGAGGCGACGACGGTGGCACTGGCGCGACCGAGCTCGGTGAGCTCGGCGAGGAGCACGTCGGCGGCCGCCTTCGCTGGATCGCCGCTGCCCTTGATCTCCACGTTGAGTGGGATGTCGGGGTACCGCTCGACAAGTTCACGGAAGGTCGGGATCTTGAAGTCGTCGGCGGTGTAGCCCGCCGGCGCCGGCACGTCGCCCGTGCGGATGCCACGGTAGAGGTACTCGTCGGCCGGTCGGTCGGCGCAGGCGCCGCAGTCCTTCGTGAACCAGTAGGCATCGTCGAACAGAGCGAGTTCGGCGTAGGTGAAGTCGGCAACTGCACCCACCCCGTTCGTCGCACGATCGAGGGTGTCGTCGTGATGCACGATCAGCACGCCGTCCTTGGTGAGCTGCACGTTCATGTCGAGCATGTCGACACCGGCCTTCACGCTCTCACCGAACCCGTACATCGTGCTGGCGGGGAACTCGTCCTCGCCCGCGGTGTGGGCCAGCACGATCGGGCGGCCGATGGCGAGCAGCTCGTCGACGGTGGCCGCGTACTGCTGCGCCGGCTCGATGGTCGTGGTCGTGGTCGCTGCTGCAGTGCTGGTGGGCGCATCTGTCGCCGGCGCCGCGAGGGAGGTCTCCGCCGCCGCCTCGGTGGTGCCGCTGCCGCCGGCATCGCTGCCGTCGTCGGAGGTGCTGTCGTCGGAGGTGCAGGCTGCGATGAGCAACAGGGAGCAGGCGAAGGCGGCGGCGCGTCTCATCCCTGGAGCTTCGCGTACTCCACGGCAATCGCAGCGGCCGTGGCGGCATTGTTGCGGACGAGGGCGAGGTTGGCCACCAAGCTGCGACCCGCTGTGCGTTCGACGATGCGCTTGAGCAGGAACGGGGTGACATCTTGCCCGCTGACGTGCTGCACATCGAGCTCGATGAGCGCCTCTTCGATGAAGGCGCTGATCTCGGATGCCGGGATCTCGTCGGCCGCGGGAATCGGGTTGGCGATGCTGATGCCGGTGGTGAGGCCGAGCACGTTCCAGGTGGCGTGCAGCATGCTGGCCAACGCGGCCGCGCCGTCGAGGCGGTGGGGCGCCGCCAGCCCGCTCTCGCGGCTGTAGAAGGAGGGGAAGTGGTCGCTGCCGTTGACCACGACCGGCACCCCCAGCGTCTCGAGCCGCTCGAGCGTGAGGCGGATGTCGAGGATGCTCTTGATGCCGGCGGAGACCACCGCCACAGGGGTGACGGCCATCTCGGTGAGGTCGGCGGAGACGTCGAAGGTGGTGGCCGCGCCGCGGTGCACGCCGCCGATGCCCCCGGTGGCGAACACTCGGATGCCGGCGAGCGCGGCGATGCGCATGGTGGCCGCCACGGTGGTGGCGCCAGTGGCCTGCGTGGCGATCAGCCATGGCAGATCGCGGGTGGTGGCCTTGTGCACGCCGTGCTCGGTGCCCAGGCGTTCCAGTTGGTCGGCGTCGAGGCCGACGCAGCACACGCCGTCGAGCACTGCGATGGTGGCCGGTGTCGCGCCGTTGGCGCGCACGATGCCTTCCACCTCGGTTGCCATCTGCACGTTCTGCGGGTAGGGCATGCCATGGCTGATGATGGTGCTCTCCAGCGCGACCACGGGATGGCCGGCAGCGAGGGCTTCCGCGACCGCGGGCAGGATGGAAAGGCTGTGCGCTGCGTTCATCGGGCTCCCCAACTGAAGGTCTGCTTGAACAACTTGAGGCACACGAATGCCTCGGCCTCCAGGATGTCGTCGCGGCCGCGCAAAGCGGACAGCAACGACATCAGATGTGTGTCGTCGTCGGCGACCACCTCGAACATCAGGTCGTAGCGGCCGGCGGTGGCGACGAGGTACTCGACTTCCTCCATCTTCGACAGCGAGGCAGCGGTGGCCTCCGCATCGCCGCCGACGCGGGCGCCGATCATCGCGACTCGGCGCATGCCCAACGAGAGGGGGTCGGTGACGGCGACGATCTGCATCACACCGGTGTCGGTGAGGCGCTGGACTCGCTGGCGGATGGCGCCTTCGGTGAGGCCCACCTCGGCGGCCACTTTTGTGAACGGCATGCGACCGTCGGCCTGCAGCAACTCGATGATGGTGCGGTCCTTGTCGTCGAGCGCCGCCGGCCCGGTAGTGGCGCTCATCGCACTGTCACAGCCTGGCCCTGGCGGCCGGCGAACTCGCGGCTGGCGTCGGTGAGCGCTCGGCGCAGCGTTGATTCGATGAACGCGAACTCCTCCTCGCCGGCGATGAGCGGCGGCGACAGCGTGATCACCGGCTCGCCGCGATCGTCGGCGCGGCAGATGAGGCCGGCGTCGTAGAGGCGCGGCGACAGGTAGCCGCGTAGCAGCCACTCCGCCTGTTCGGCCGTGAACACGCCGCGGGTGGCCTTGTCGGGAACCAACTCGATGGCCAGGAAGTAGCCGTCGCCGCGCACGTCGCCGACCAGAGGGATGTCGAGGAGGCCTTCGATGAGCTGCTTGAAGCGACCTTCATTGGCGAGGACGTGGCCACAGATGTCTTCACGCTCGAAGATGTCGAGGTTGGCGTTGGCGACGGCGCACGACACGGGGTGGGCGCCGAAGGTCTGCCCTTGCAGGAAGGTGGTGGTGTCGTTGAGGAACGGCTCGGCGATGCGATCGCTGATCATCACGCCTCCCAGCGGCGCGTAACCGGACGTGACGCCCTTGGCGAAGGTGATCATGTCGGGCTGGTACTGGTAGCGCTGGCTGCCGAACATGTGGCCGAAGCGACCGAAGGCGGAGATGACCTCGTCGCTGACCAGCAAGATGTCGTACTCGTCACAGATCTCGCGCACTCGCGCCCAGTACCCGTCGGGTGGGGTGAAGGCGCCGCCCGTGTTCTGCACCGGCTCCATGAAGACGGCGGCGATGCTGTCGGGGCCCTCCATCTCGATGCGCAACGCCAGGTCGTCGGCGCAGCGCAGGCTGCACGTGCTGTCGTCGGTGAGGGCGTCACGGCAGTCGTTGCATCGGTACCGGTACGGGGTCTGCACCTTGATGGCGCCGGGCATCAGTGGCTCGAACGGGGTCTTGATCGAGGGCACGCCGGTGAGGCTGAGGGCGCCCATCGTGGTGCCGTGGTAGGCGAGGTAGCGCGAGATGACCTTCGTGCGGCCGTGCTGCCCGCGCAGCTTCCAGTACTGGCGGGCCAGCTTGATCGCCGTCTCCACCGCGTCGCCGCCGCTGGGGGTGAAGAACACGCGGTTGAGATCGCCGGGGGCGTGGTCGGCCAGTCGCTTGGCGAGCGTGATGGCCGGCTCGTGCGCGAACGACCAGACGGGGAAGTAGGCCAGCGTCTCGGACTGGTGCCTGGCGGCTTCCGCGATCTCCTTGCGGCCATGGCCGACCTGCACGGTGAACAGCCCGGAGAGGCCGTCGAGGTAGCGCTTGCCCTGCTGGTCGTAGACGTAGCAGCCTTCGCCGCGGGCGATCACCGGCACGGTGTTGCCGGTGAACGCGCCGAGGCGGGTGAAGTGCATCCACAGATGGCGCTGCGCGTCGTCGGAGAGCGAGGAGTGATGACGCGCAGCGTCATCGGAGGTGATGTTCATGTAGAACTCCGATTGTCGTAGTGGATGACTACGACAATCGTAGCCTTACAGCCCGCAGTAGGCGTCGAGGTTGCCGCCGGCCGTGGAGATCTCTTCGCCGGTCATCGCTGCTTGGACCTCTGGGATCTCGAACGCGGCGTTGACATCCCAGCCGTTGGCTTCCAGTTCCGCGATCAGGATGCCATAGAGGTTGCCCACGGTCTCGACGTCGTCGGTCAGTTCCGCCGGTGTGGCGGCCTGCAGCCGGCTGAACATGTCGGCGAACTCGACGTTGAAGAACGCCTCCACCTCCGCGGGCGTGGCCGAGAACGGGTCGAAATCGGAGGCGTTCAGTTCGTCGCTGACGGCACAGAACTCGCTGCCGATGCCAGGGGCGTTGGGGTCGGCCGTGTCGACGGGGAACGTGTCGAGAGGGAACGTGTCGTCGCTGGCCGTATCGCCGGGTGCG
>JACDJC010000770.1_pt1 | contig 33312 bp, 30 predicted proteins | sample 7454191 | NCBI WGS metagenome assembly JACDJC01 (sample SAMN14253291, study PRJNA609438) | sludge metagenome | isolation source: sludge after 25d culture with pyrite and EDTA | collected 2018-12-20
ATATCATCGAACGCACCTTCTGCCGCCTCAAGGACTGGAGGCGTGTCGCGACACGATATGACAAGCTCATGATTAACTTCGCAGCAACTTGCTACATCGCCGCCATCGTCACATGGTGGATCAATTGAGTCTGGACCCTAGAGCATTTCCTGTTTTGATTGAATCATTGGAAATGCTCTATCTGTTTGTTTTTACGCATGTCTTTATCCCGAAACCGGTTCCCACTTTCGGGAGACATGCTCTAGTGGATTGAATTTGACGTTTGATACCAATCCGATATAAATCTCATTTTAAACGTCAAATTAAAAAAATCCATTAGATTCATAAAGTTACTAGTGGTTTGTTCAGTTGCTGGCTGGTGCAGGCTAAGGATAAAACTCCGTCCTTCTTGAACAGAATTTTTAGGGTTGGTTTGTGGATATGAAGACAAGCAAGCACGTGTTCCTGATGGTGATACCGTCACTGTTGTTTGTTTTTGTAATTGGTTTTTCTTTCATGTTCTCGCAGAAGAGCGTGGCATCGCTCGTTTCGGCGGATGGTCAGCTCTCATGTACTGATGAACAGTTCAATGCATATAACAGGCACATGCTTCAGGCAGGCGAGATGACGATCTCCAGACAACCGGATTCGGGTACGCTTCTTCAGCAGCGAAAGATGATTGATGCATTTGAAAAGCTGACGTTACCAAAGGACAAGACGATCATCGCCGCAGCCCACGTCGAAACTGCAAAAGTCTATGCGACGGCCTGCGCGAAGGAGAAGTGCACGATGGACGAGATGGCAAAGCCTGAGCAGGCATGCCTGACCGAGCACTGGAATGATTGTCCATATCTGGCGATGCAGTTCAGAGAGAAAAGATACTGCTTTCTAAAGCCCGCACGTGGATGATGCGGGCTTTAGAATATCTAGGATGCTTCTTCTTCGATCGCATTCTGCGCGACCTGCTCGATGCCGCCATTGAAGCGTTCTGCTGCAAGCAGCCCGAGCCAGACGGCGATCAGGCAAAGCACAACCGAAAAGCCGATATTGAACAGGGCTTTGCCGGGTTGGCCGGCGCGTAGAAGATCCATCGTTTGCAGGCTGAACGACGAGAACGTGGTGAAGCCGCCGCACACGCCGACCATAAAGGCGATGCGCCAAATCTCGGGCAGGGGAAACCGGCCCTGTTCCAGCGTCAGTGCGCCGAAGAACGAAATTGCAAAAGAGCCGACAATATTGATGACGATGGTGCCCCAGGGAAGTTCGCGGCTGACCGGCAGCATCAACAGGGCCAGCCAGTATCGCGCGACGCTTCCGATCGCTCCGCCGAGCGCCACCATGAGGGTTGCTTGCATTGTTCTGTGTCCATTTCAATAATGGATAGAGATTTAGTCAGTGACTTCTGAAAGTTTGATAGAATATCTCTCTTTGAGAGGTCGCTCAACGCACTCTTCTCCTGTTTCAATTCAAGCAGGAGTCATCAGCCAATTGCTGGCAGTTTCGGGAGAACCCCATTCCCATCATATGTGGCGAAAGCCATCATTGATTTATACTGAGAAACGGGGTTGTCCGTCAATCTGATGGGCGCGAATACGGCGCCCATCCCGATCACAAACCGGTAATCAGTTGAGCGCGCCGCTCTTTCGGCGTCCCAGCCGCCGCTTCACCGCGTCGCTTGCCCGATAGATGAATGAGGCGGGTGCAGGCAAAGTGCGTCGCATGAAGGCGACCTTTCGCAGATAATTGTCGATTTTCCAGGTCGCCCATGTGCCGCCCCGAAAATAGGCGACATCGCCAGCCCGCAAGGTGCGTGTTCCGCCGTCCGCGTCGGTGATATGTACTTCGCCTTCCAGAATATAGACGGTTTCATCCCAGCCGAAATACCAGCGGAACGTGCCTGCGGTGCAATCCCATATGGCCGTATAGGCAGCTCGATCACCGCTTGCCGATTGTTCACTCGAACGCGCCTGCGGATTGCCGTCCAATATCCACTCGGGATTGATAGGGGCCGGCTTCAGCTCCATTTCCATCGCGTTGTCGGAGACCACGGCTGGGCCCCTGGGGGCGACGAAGGCTCTCGGCATGGTGCGCGTTACAGCGAGAACGGCACTTGCAAACATGAATTTCCAAGCCATGATTTCCCCCGATTGGCTGCCATTGTTCCTGATAGCGGCTAATCGTCAGAAATACGTTAAAACGGAATGGGAGAGTTTGAAACGCTACCGGAATTTACTCCGGCAGCGAAACTCAAGCGGCGACTATGCCGTCGCGGCGGGCAGGCAGTTCAAATAGCCGGGCGCCGTTGTCGGTTCCCTTCTCCTCATAGCCGATGATCTTGAACCATTTCACGATGTCGGAACGGTCGAGCCAGCTTCGCGAATGGACAGGCAGATCGCCTGCCAAAGCTTGAATCTGCCGGATATGCTGCTTGCAGAAGCGCACCGTGTTTCGGTTGAAGAATTCTTCCTTCGCTGCAAAGAGCGTATCCGTCGCGCCATCGACCTCGTGCCAGGCAATGATTGCGACCACTTTGCCGCCTTGCAGCAAAGCATGCGCGCGACCTTCCCGAAGGTTCATCATCAGGTTGTCATAGGCTGCCTTGGTATCCTTGCCAGCGGCGATATATTCAATCGCCATACGCCTCGAAAGGTCGTGAAAAACGCTTTCAAGATCACCGACAGTCGCTGTGCGTGCCTTCATTTTTCTGACCTCCCTTCGTTTCGCTCCCGTCGCGTGAAAACCGCGACTGCATCATAATGGCCACTTCCGGCCATCGCTTTCAACGTGAAAAGCTGCTGCAGGTTCCGATCTGGTGAGCCCTATTCTGCCGTGATGTCAGTGCCTGGCCGCCAGGAAGGGCAATATCCGGCAAGCTTGTTTTGTATTCACGTGATTGTGAAAGAAGCGCATGGAGTGGCATCACTAGCCCGGATTTTCGTCGTTCTTCAGGCCTTTCCGGATTGCGCTAAGGCTCTAGTTTTATAGAGAACTCCGGTTGGTTATGCACAACTAGGGTACAAGTTATTTGAACTATTCTGGAGGTATGTGTATCCAGCGTGTATGTTTCTCGTCTGCGTATCGTGGAATTTTCTCGGAAACACCTCAAAAAGTCTTACCCACCAAATCGGCAGGAAACGACAATGACCGACCTTCCCGGATATCCGAGTCGTCGCAGTTTTTTGAAAGCCTCCGCGGCAAGCGTGATGCTTTCAGGGCTCGCTGTCTCAGCCAAAGCGGAACCACAAACTCCCCCGGTTCCACTTGAAGAATATGAACGCCAATATTTCAATGAAGTCGAATGGGCTTTCATTCTCGCCGCGACGGCGCGACTGATCCCGTCCGAAGGGGATGGCCCCGGCGCCATCGAAGCCCGTGTTCCCGTATTCATCGATCTCCAGCTTGCCGGCGATTTCGGCCGCGCGGATGACTGGTACATGGTCGGTCCCCACGATCCGTCCGCCGATCCGACGCGCGGCTGGCAAACGCCGCTCAATCCGGCGCAGATTTACCGGCAGGGCATTCCCGCCTTCAATGCGTGGTGCGAGCAGAAACATGGCGCAGCTTTTGCAGCCCTCACGGCCGAACAGCAGGACGCGGCTTTGACCTCGCTACAGAAAGGGGAGGTCGGCTTGCAGCCTGAACTGCGCGACTTCTTCACGGTTCTGCTGCAGAACACCAAGGAAGGCTATTTCGCCGATCCGATGTATGGCGGCAATCATGGCATGCAGGCGTGGAGCTATATCGGTTTCCCCGGTGCGCGCGGCAGCTACAAGGAATGGGTCGAACGCTACAATGTTCGCTATCCGCTAGGCCCGGTTTCGATCAAGGGCGAGAGGGCTTAACAATGGCACGTCAGGAAAAGAAAAAAGACGTGGTCGTCGTCGGCCTCGGGTGGACCGGCGCCATTCTGTCCATGGAACTGGCTCAGGAAGGGCTTGAAATCGTCGCGCTTGAGCGCGGCCACGACCAGAATACGGTCCCTGATTTCAAATATCCCAACATGATCGATGAGCTGAAATATGGCGTGCGCCTCAAGCTGATGCAGCGCGCCAGCCAGCAGACGGTCACGGTTCGGCGCAACGAGAACGAAATTGCGTTGCCTTATCGCAGCTTCGGTTCGTTCCTGCCGGGCAACGGCGTTGGCGGAGCGGGTACGCACTGGAACGGCCTGAACTGGCGTCCGCAGCCGGAAGAGTTGCGCCTGCGCTCCTATGTAAGGGAACGCTGGGGCGAACAGATCATTCCGGAAGACATGCTTCTGGGCGATTATCCAATCCACTACGATGAGCTGGAGCCTTTCTTCGACCGGTTCGAGCGTATTGCCGGTATTTCCGGCAAGGCTGGCAATCTCAAGGGTAAGACCGTCGAAGGCGGCAATCCGTTCGAGGGATGGCGTTCAAACGACTATCCCATGCCGCCGATGCACACGACCTGGGATGGGCGCAAATTCGCCGATGCAGCACAGTCTGCGGGTTACCACCCGTTCCCGTCGCCGGGCGGCATCGCGTCGACAGCCTATGTCAACGAATATGGCATGCAGATGGGGCCGTGCAATCATTGCGGCTTCTGCGAGCGCTTCGGCTGCTACCAGTATTCCAAGTCTTCCCCGCAGACGGCAATTCTCGATGCGCTGAAACGCATGCCGAACTTCTCCTATCGCACGGAGTCGGAAGTGCTGCGCGTCGAAATGGCGCCGGACGGCAAGACGGCTACGGGCGTGACCTATTTCGATGAGGCGACACAGGAAGAAGTGTTCCAGCCCGCCGATATCGTTATTCTTGCGTCCTTCTCGCTCAACAACGTGCATCTGGCGCTGCTTTCCGGCATCGGCCAGCCATACGATCCGGCAACGGGCGAAGGTGTGACCGGGCGCAATTATGCCTATCAGATGAATGGCGGCGTGACGCTCTTCTTCAAGGATGAAGAGTTCAATCCGTTCATCGGCACCGGCGCGAACGGCATGTGCATCGACGATTTCGGTGTCAACCAGATCGATTTCGGAAGGGAAGGCTTCATCGGCGGTTCGTACTGGCGCGCAGGCCAGACCAACGGCCAGCCGATCCGCAGCATGCCACTGCCGTCCGGTACGCCGGGCTGGGGTGGGGCATGGAAAAAAGCCATCGCCGAATGGTACGGCCATGCCATGTCCATCGGCAGCCATGGTTCGCATATGTCCTACCGGACCAACCACCTCGATCTGGACCCGACCTACAAGGACCGTCACGGTCGCCCGCTCATGCGCATGACCTTCAACTGGAATCCGAATGATATCCGGATGACCCAGTATATGAAGACCAAGATGGAAGAGCTGGCCAAGACGATGAATCCGGACCTGTTGCAGTCGTCGTTCAAGAAGGAAGGCGCGCAATACGACGTGCGCCCCTATCAGACGACGCACAATACGGGTGGCCATATCATGTCGGAAAATCCGCGTGAGGGTGTGGTCAACCGTTATTCGCAGGCCTGGGACAAGCACAATGTGTTCATGACCGGCGCAGGCAATTTCGTGCAGAACACGCAGTATAATCCGACGGGACTGCTCGGCGGGCTTGCCTATTCGACTGCGCATGCGATCCGCACGCAATATCTGTCCAATCCGCGTCCGCTGATCTGAGGAGAATGGTGATGAAAACTTTTCTTCGCATAATCGGCGCTCTGGTCGTCATCGGTATTGTCGCGCTGCTGGCATTCATCTTCGTGCCGGTACAACTGACCAAACCGACCAAGGAACTGGCCGCAGACTGGAAGCCCGCCGAAGGGCAGGGGCAATACGTCATGTATGCCTCTGACTGTATGGCCTGCCATACGGCGGAAGGCGGCAAGCCCTTTGCCGGTGGCCGCCCGATTGCAAGCCCGATGGGCACGATCTGGACGACCAACATCACGCCTGACAAGGAAACCGGCATTGGAAACTGGACGCTGGATCAGTTTCGCGCCGCTCTTTATGACGGCATTCGTGCTGACGGCTCGCATCTCTATCCGGCAATGCCATATGAGAACTATCGCAAGCTGACGGAAGAAGACGTCCGTGCGCTGTATGATTATTTCATGCATCAGGTAGATCCGGTGAACAATGTCGTTCAGGAAACCAAGCTTGGCTTCCCGTTCAACATGCGTTTCGGCATTCGCGCCTGGAACTGGCTGGCTCTCGGCCAGGAAGCGGGCTTCAAGGCTGCTGGCAAATCCGAAGCAGAGGATCGCGGACAATATCTGGTCGAGGGACCGGCACACTGCGCCGCCTGCCACAGCCCGCGTAATTCGCTGATGGCGCAAAGCGGCACGCAGGTCGGTGACAAGGGCTTCCTCACCGGTGGCGTTGTCGATGGCTGGAATGCACCGTCTCTGCGCGGCGCTAATTCCGCTCCGCAGAAATGGTCCATCGAGGAACTGGCGACCTACCTTGCGACGGGCCGCAACTCCTATTCCACAGCCAATGGCGAAATGGGCCTCGCGGTCGAACATTCGCTGCAGCATCTGACCGATGCCGATAATCTGGCGATTGCAGCGTTCCTGAAGGGGATCGACGGCGCAGCCGTCGAAGTGCCGCAGAGCTTTGCTTCAAAGGCGTCGATGGCATTGCCAGCAGCGCCGGCGGATGCCGCCGGTGAAGCAACGACAAAGATGCTGACGGAAGCTTCTCCGGACATGCCTCTTGGCGCGCGTCTCTACATTGATAGCTGTGCAGCCTGTCATTTCGTGACCGGCAAGGGCGCGCCGGGAATCTTCCCTGAGCTTGCCGGTAATGATCTTGTGACGGGTTCGGAAACGAAGCCGCTGATCTCGATCATCCTGCATGGCGCCGAGGTTCCGTCCACGGCGAAGCGTCCGATGCGTCTTGTGATGCAGGGTTATGCCGACCGCCTGTCGGATGATGAAGTTGCCGAACTGGCCACATTCGTCCGCTCGGCATGGGGTAACAGTGCAGGCCCGGTAAAGGCGGCAGATGTCGCGGCAGTCCGCAACGGCCAGGCTCACTGACAATAAAAAACGGCGGAACGAGAGTTCCGCCGTTTTTCTTTATGCGATCTAGAGCGGTTCCAGTTGATACGGAGTCATTGGAACAGCTCTATCTCTTTGTTTTACGCATTATCCTACGCAAAACCGCTCCGCACTTTTGCTGGAAATGCTTTAAGCCGCTTCGATGTCGCGCATCGGCGGATTTCCATAGAACCGGCTATATTCACGACTGAACTGCGACGGGCTTTGATAGCCCACGCGATGGCCTGCCGTACCGGCATCCAGCCGCTCGACCAGCATCAGTCTGCGTGCCTCGTTGAGACGCAACTGCTTTTGATACTGAACCGGCGTCATAGCTGTGATCGCCTTGAAATGATGATGAAATGACGACGCGCTCATATTGACGTGTTCGGCAAGCTGTTCGACCCGCAATGGCGCTGCGAAGTTCTGCCGAAGCCACCCGATGGCGCGCGCTATCCGGTTTGCCTGACTGTCGGCGGTGGCGATATTGATCAAACGCTCGCCGCCCGGACCCGTCAGAAGGCGATAGAGAATTTCCTGTTCGATGAGGGGCGCCATCACCGGAATATCCTCGGGATTGTCGAGAAGGCGCAGCAGGCGCAGGGCCGCATCCAGCAACCCCGCAGGCGCTGCATTGACGGTGATCCCCCATTGATCGCCAACGCCCATCATGTGCCTGCGAACGTCGGCGCGCCCGATCAGATCAGTGAGCTTTTCGCTGTCGATGGCGAGAGCCAGACACAGATGCGGTGCTTCCGGGCTTGCCTCCACTACCCGCCATGTGACGGGCAGGTCGAGCGACGTCACCAGATATTCGCCCTTGGTATAGTTGATCGTCTCGGAACCGAGACGCAGGGATTTCGCGCCCTGCAACACCATGGCGAGACAGGGCCGATAACTGCTGTGGCAGGGGATGCTTGGCGTCGTGCGCCTGCTGATGGACAGACCTTCGATCGGCGTGCGGTATTCGCCGTCCTGCGCGGTGAAACGCTCAGCCAGAGCAGCAAGCTCCTTATAGGTGTCTGTCAGTGACGTCATATGTGATCCGCTTCAGATGATGTGGAATAGAGTAATTATTGCGCAAGCAGGTATGTATCGGCAATCGCGAAGCAGGCAGTTTTGCAGGATCGTGCAAGAAGCTTGCAGGATCGGTCTACCGCATCTGTCCTTGCATCCGGCATATTCAGCCTGCTTCCCCAATCCAATAAATGGAGTCTATCATGGCCATAGCAAGAGGTTATGCTGCTACGGATGCAGATGAGCCGTTGGTTCCGTTCACTTTTGAACGGCGCGAGCCCAATGCGGATGACGTGGTCATCTCGATCCAGTATTGCGGCGTTTGCCATTCCGACATCCATACCGTCCGCAATGAATGGAAGAACGCAGTTTATCCCATCGTTCCGGGGCACGAAATCGCAGGTGTCGTCACCGCCGTCGGCGATGCGGTCACCAGGTTCAAGGTCGGCGACAAGGTAGGCGTCGGCTGCTTCGTGGATTCCTGTGTTGGCTGCGCCAGCCGGGATGTCGACAATGAGCATTATCTTCCCGGTCTCATCCAGACCTACAACACCTTCGATGCGGAAGGAAAGGCACGGACGCAGGGCGGATATTCCGACCATATCGTCGTCAAGGAAGGCTATGTCCTCTCCATGCCGGACAACCTTCCGCTCGATGCGGCAGCACCGCTGCTTTGTGCAGGCATCACGCTGTACTCGCCGCTGCGCCATTGGAATGCCGGTCCCGGCAAAAGGGTTGCGATCATCGGCATGGGTGGGCTCGGGCATATGGGCGTCAAGCTTGCCAACGCCATGGGCGCGCATGTAACGGTTCTGAGCCAGTCGCTTTCAAAGAAGGAAGACGGTCTCAAGCTCGGCGCTCATGAATATTACGCGACCAGCGACGCGACCACCTTCGAGAAGCTGGCCGGATCGTTCGATCTTATCATCTGCACGGTTGGCGTTGCCATCGACTGGAATGCCTATCTTGCTCTGCTCAAGGTCAATGGCACGATGGTCGTCGTCGGTGTTCCGGAGCATATGGTGCCGGTGCATGCCTTCTCGCTCATTCCCGGTCGCAAGTCGCTTGCGGGATCGATGATCGGTTCGATCAAGGAAACGCAGGAAATGCTGGACTTCTGCGGCCAGCACAACATCGTTTCGGAAATCGAGAAGATCAATATCCAGCAAATCAACGAAGCCTATGAGCGCGTCCTGAAGAGCGATGTGCGCTACCGCTTCGTCATCGATATGGCTTCGCTGGCAGCCTGATACCGAGAATCTGCGCGGCTCCTTCACGGTGCCGCGCAGGTTATTTTTATTCAGCCTTGCTTACATCGTTGTCGGCGCCAGAGATCGAGATCGTTGGTTCCGTGGAGCCGCCGGCAAGCGACCAGGTCACCTGATGGTTCGAGCCGCTGACGTCGAATTGTGAAGGCCCATCGACCTTCACATTGACGATATTCGCTGCACCGGAAATCTCCAGAATTGAAGGGTCCGTTCCTTTCTTCAAGGTGGCGGTAACCTGATTGTTCGACACTTCAACGATCAGATTTTGCGTTGCTCCGCCCGAAACCGTGTTGTCCGTTCCGGATATCGAGAGCTTCTGGACATTCTCAAAGGTCACAGTATGGGAAACGCCATGAACGGTGACATGGCCGCATTCTCCCTTGAGCTTGACGGTATTTTCGGCACCGTAAATCCCGACATCGCCGGACGTGCAAGTAATTTCCCTGCCGAGGCCCACGCCTTCGATTGTCTGTTCGTCGGCGAATGACGATGGTGCGGCAAGAAGTGTCAGACTGCCTGCCAGCAATGCAATTTTCAACATCTAGACCTCTTTTACCAAAACCCCGCGCAGTGATTATTAACCATAGCTCATCTGTTCTGTATAGAGATGGCATCCTTTGGGCGATGCCTGTTCGACGCGAGCATATTGTTTATCGCTTATTTTCAAGAGCTGAATTACACTTGGCTTCACGGCGGGTAGGCGGCGGGGGAAAGGCAGCTTTGGGATTCGACCAGAACACTTTGTTTTTTGCGACTGGTATCTGCTCTCTGGCAGTCGGCCTTACGATTCTCAGCGTCTGGTATCAGAACTCGCGTGACAAATTTCTGCTCTGGGGTTGCCTCGGCATGATTTTGCTCGGCACCGGGGCGGTGCTTTACTACGCCGGGCCTTTGCCACTGGCTACAGCCTCCATTGTCGCCTTCGGTCTGGAGAGCGTTGGTTTCATCTTCCTGATTATCGGATCACGGCAGATTTCCGGACGTCCGATACAACGGAGTTTTCTGGTCGTTCTGGCGATTGCCGTCATAGGCGCAACGACGCTTCCCATTCTGGCCGGGCAGACGGGTACCGGCACGGCGATCTTCAACCTGACTTCGGCTCTGTTACTTCTGCTGACGGCGAAAGAATATTTCCATGTCTATCGGGAAGCGCCGGTCCCGGTCATGGGCATGATCGTTCTGTATACCCTGACGGCGCTTTCGTTCTTTCTGTGCGGCGCTGTCATCCTGCATGAACAACAATGGGTCATGACTTCGACCCCGAGCAATTGGGCCGAAGATATGAATGCCATTACTGCCATCATAGGTATTACGGGCATCGGTGCGCTGTCACTGAATTTCACCCAATCGCGCATTGCTCGCCGTCATGCCAACGAGGCACGCACCGACAGCCTGACCGGATTGCTGAACCGGCGCGCGCTCTACGACGTGCTGGACGATAATGAACTGCAACTCGGGGATTCAGTCGTGATCTTCGATCTGGATGCGTTCAAATCCATCAATGATACGCATGGCCACATCGTGGGCGATCAGGTGCTGGGCACCTTCTCCGACGTTCTGCGCAGTCATGTCAAAGGCGCTGCCCTCATCTCCCGCATCGGCGGCGAGGAGTTTGTTTTGATCCTGAGGCAGAAACACAATAGCGATGTTCTCGCCCTGGCCGAAATGATCCGCAAAGCCTTTGCGGCGATTGCCTTCGAGGCCCCGGCGGGGGACTTCTCAACGACGACCAGTGCCGGGATCGCCTTCTGCACGCCGGGAGACGAAGATTTCCAGACTGTCTTCCGCAGGGCAGATGCCGCGCTTTATCGCGCCAAACATCTGGGGCGCAACAAGGTCTGTACCGAACTGCACAGCGTAGCCTGACCATCTTTCAAATGAAAAGGGCCTGAAATCAGGCCCTTTTCGCTTTTCATTCCGTAATTGTATCACGTGCCGAAGCGCTCTTCGCTGAGTGCTGCCGCCATCAGGGCCTTGGTATAGTCCTCGCGTGGGTGATCGAAGACCTGTTCGGTATCGCCCTGTTCAACGATCTTTCCATTCTTCATCACGATCACATAGTCCGAGACCGCACGCACGACCGCCATGTCGTGGCTGATGAAGAGATAGGACAGGCCGTGATCCTTCTGGAGATCGCGCAGCAGGGCGACGATCTGCTTCTGCACGGAGCGATCCAGCGCACTCGTCGGCTCATCGAGTACGATCACGCGCGGTTTCAGGATCATCGTACGCGCAATGGCGATGCGCTGGCGCTGGCCACCGGAAAATTCATGCGGATAGCGATTGCGCATGGCCGGGTCCATGCCGACTTCCCGCAAGGCTTCCTGCGCACGACGATCACGCTCTTTCGCCGAAAGGTTCGGTTCGTGGATCAGAAGCCCTTCTGTGATGATGCGTCCCACGGTCATGCGCGGGCTGAGCGAGCCGAAAGGGTCCTGAAAAACGAGCTGCAATTCGCGGCGCTTCGGACGCATCGCCTGCGATTCCACCGGCAATTCCTTGCCGAGATAAGCGATGCGGCCTTCTGATGGGAGAAGACGCAGAATGGCGCGGCCGAGCGTAGACTTGCCGGAACCGGATTCACCCACGATGCCGATGGTCTGGCCTTCCTTCAGCGTCAGTGAAACATTGTTGACGGCGGTGAGATAGTTCGCAGCGCCGAGCCATGGCTTGTTGATGAGGAAGTTGACCTTCACATTATCGGCGCGAACCAGCACCGGCGCGTCCTCACGGGGAGGGGCCTTTTCGCCCTCCGGCTCTGCATCGAGCAGCATCTTCGTATAGGGATGTTCAGGTGCGGTGAACAGTTTTTCCGTATCGTTGGTTTCAACCACTTCGCCCGAACGCATCACATAGACCCGATCGGCAAAGCGCCGCACGATGCCGAGATCATGCGTGATGAAGACCACCGCCATGCCCAGCCGCTTCTGCAGATCGGCCAGCAGGTCGAGTATCTGTGCCTGAATGGTGACGTCGAGCGCGGTCGTCGGTTCGTCCGCAATCAGGATATCCGGTTCGTTGGCGAGCGCCATGGCGATCATGACGCGCTGGCGCTGCCCGCCCGACAGTTCATAGGGATAGCTGTCGATACGGCGCTCAGGTTCTGGAATTCCGACCAGCTTGAGCAGTTCAAGAATACGCGGTCGCGCCTGTTTCCTGTTCATGCCACGATGATAGCGAAGCGGCTCGGCAAGCTGGTCGCCGATGCGGTAAAGCGGATCGAGCGACGTCATCGGCTCCTGAAAGATCATGGTGATCTTTGCGCCGCGGATATTGTTCAGCTTCTTTTCGGACATGCCGATCAGATCCTGACCGCGATAGAGCGCCTGCCCGGTCGCCTTGCCGTTCTGGGCCAGAAGACCCATCATCGCCATGGTTGTCTGGCTCTTGCCGGAGCCGGACTCGCCGACGATGGCGATGGTTTCACCGGCTTTGACATCGAGATTGATACCGCGTACCGCCTGCACCGGCCCGTCATGCGTGTCGAAAGTGACCTTCAGGTCGCGCACGCTCAGAATGTTTTCACTCGTCATCTCAGCGATCCTTCGGGTCAAGGCTGTCGCGCAGGCCGTCGCCAAGGAAGTTCAGCGCAAACAGGATGATGGTCAGCGTTGCGGCAGGCCAGATCAATTGCCAGCTTGCGCCGCGCATGTTCTGGGCACCTTCGGAAATCAGCAGCCCCAGAGAGGTGAGGGGGTCCTGAACGCCGAGACCGAGGAAGGAGAGGAGACTTTCGAGCAGGATTGCCTTCGGCACCAGAAGCGTCACGAAAACGATGACCGGGCCGAGCGCATTCGGAATGATGTGGCGGGTGATGACGCCGCGCCGTGTCGCGCCAAGCGCTTCTGCCGCTTGAACGAATTCCTGGCGTTTGAGGCTCAATGTTTGTCCGCGCACGATGCGCGCCATATCCAGCCATTCCGTCGCGCCGATGGCGATGAAGATGATGAAAATGGATCGCCCGAAGAAGACGAGCATCAATATGACGAAGAAGATGAAGGGCAGCGAATAGAGAATATCGACCAGCCGCATCATCACATTATCGACGCGTCCGCCCAGATAGCCGGAGATGGCGCCGAAGGACACGCCCAGTATCAGAGACATTGCCGAAGCAAGCAGGCCGATGGCGAGCGACATGCGCACGCCGATGAAGATGCGCGTCATCAGATCGCGGCCAAGATTATCAGTGCCGAGCAGGAAGTAATTGCGCGTCACGTTGAGGGTCAGCTTGCCCGACAGCCCATCTGAAGCGATGTCGATCTTCGGATTGCTGAACAGGTCTGAGCGCTGGAAATAACGCAGCACACGTTCGTCCGTCGGGCGCTGTGCGGTGAAATCGACCACGACATTGTTGCCGCTCAGTTCCGGTTCGCCGGCAGCTTTCAATCGCGCGCGGGCAAGTTCGCGGTCAAGGCCCGGCAGGATGGTATCCGCACGCGGATAGGCTTCGAGGCTCGGGGCCACACGCACGAACTGCGGATAAATCTTGTCGTAAGGATGCGGGCTCAGTATCGGGCCGAATACGCCCAGAAAAGCCATGAGGAGAAGGACGATGGCGCTTGCCACGGCAGCCTTGTTCTTGCGCAGGCGCAACCATGCATCCTGCCAGAGCGAGCGGCTTGGCACTTCCAGCCGGGCTGTTTCCGTCGGTACAGAAAGATCAGTCATAGCGAACCCTCGGATCAAGCCATGCATAAAGAAGATCGACGATCAGGTTGAACACCACGACGAAGACCGAAATGACAACAACGGTTCCCATGACGAGGGTGTAATCGCGGCTGAGCGCGCCCTGCACGAAATAGCGACCGATGCCGGGAATGCCGAAAATCGTCTCGACCACGACCGAACCTGTGAGCAGGGCGGCCGCCGTCGGGCCGAGATAGGAGACGGCGGGGAGCATGGCGGCGCGCAATGCATGCACGCCCACAACCACACGCGATGGCAGGCCATAGGCGCGCGCGGTGCGCACGTGATTGGCGCGCAATGCTTCGATGGTCGCTCCGCGTACGAGACGCGCAATGACGCCGACCTGCGGCAATGCAAGTGTCAGAACCGGTAATATCCAGTAGGTTATATTGGCCGACGACCAACCGCCCGCCGGAACCCAGCCGAGGATGACACCGAACAGAAGGCTGAGGAGAGGGGCCACGACGAAGTTCGGTGTGGTGATGCCGAATGTGGCCAGCGCGACAACGAAATAGTCGACGGCTGAATTCTGCTTCAGCGCTGCCAGTGTGCCGAGAAACGTTCCGATAATTGCCGCAAGCGTCAGTCCGAGCGTACCGAGCATGATCGAAACGGGCAGGCCGGAAGCGAAAAGGTCGTTCACGGTGAAATCGCGTCGCGTGAAGCTTGGTCCAAGATCGCCGTGCAGAAGATTGCCCAGATAAATCAGATACTGCTGCCACAGCGGCGCATCCATATTATAGGCTTTCTTGAGGTTCTCCAGGATCAGCGGATCAATCGGCCTTTCAAGGTCGAAAGGTCCGCCGGGCGCGAGCCGGATCAGAAAGAATGTCAGCGTGATGATGATAAATATCGTGGGTATCGCACTACCCAATCGTCGGAGCGTATAGCCCAGCATGTTCTTTTCCCTTCTTTGCCGGATCGCTTTCAAACGATCCGGCAAATCCCACTAAGGGCGTGTTTCATTTTTGTTTTTAATTCTTTGTCGATAGCCAACGCGTGCCGTGCGAATTCATGAGGTTGTCTTCATAACCCTGAACACGGTCGGCAACGAGAGCGGTGGATGAATAATACATCAGGGGCACGACAGCCCCGTCGCCGAGCAGTATCTTCTCTGCTTCAGCGAGGATTTTTGCCCGCTCTTTGAGATCGGTCGTGGTTGCGGATTTCGCCATCAGCGCGTCGTAATCCTTGTTCGACCATTCGGCATAATTGAAGTAATTGCCGGTGGTATAAAGCTCCAGGAACGAATTCGGATCGTTGTAATCGCCGATCCAGCCGTCGCGGGTGATGTCGAACATCCCCTTTTCCTGAAGGTAGTTATAGAAGGTAGCACCTTCGACCTCGTTGAGCGTTGCCTTGATACCGATATTACCCAGCATATTGGCAAGCGCCGCCATGGTATTCTTGTGGTTTTCCGAGGTGTTGTAACGCAGGGTCACAGAAAGGCTGCCCGGCTGGACACCGGCTTCCTGTAACAGTTCCTTGGCCTTGTCCTCGCGGTCCAGCACATCCTCGTCGGCGAAATCCAGCTTCGGCGCATCCTTGACGTAATTTGCAATGCCGGGCGGTACCATGGAACTCGCTGGCAACATCACGCCGCGCCAGACCTCATTGGCCAGGAACTCGCGATCGACGGCCATCGAAATGGCCCGACGCACGCGCGGATCGCGCAGCTTACTCGATGGCTCGCCTTTGATGTCGACATAATAGATACCGAGATAGGGAGCGAGGCGGAACTGGCTGCCGAGGTTCTTCTTCACATAATCCATCTGTTCGGCAGGAACATCGGAACAGATGTCGACTTCCTTCGCCTCGAAGCGGCGCATGCAGCTTGCCCGGTCTTCAAACGGTATCCAGTTGACCGCATCGATCTTCACATTGGAAGCGTCCCAGTAATTTGGGTTCTTCTTCATGGAGATCTTGTCATTGGGAGTGAAACCGACAAGCGTGTAGGCGCCATTGGTCACCATATTGCCGGGCAGGGTAAACTTGTCGCCGAACTTCTCGACAGCCTTCTTGTTGACCGGAAATCCCGTCTGGTGCGTGAGAAGCTCAAGGAAATAAGGGGCAGGGTTCTTGAGGTCTATCTGAAGGGTCTTGTCGTCAAGCGCCTTCACGCCAAGCTGATCGACCGGCATCTTGCCGGTGGCAACTTCCTCGGCATTCTTGATAGCATAGAGGACGCTGGCGTAACCGGCAGCCGTCTTCGGGTCCATGATACGGCGGAAGGAAAACTCGAAATCGCCCGCAGTGACGGGATCGCCATTCGACCATTTGGCATTTTCGCGCATATGGAATGTGTAGGTGAGACCGTCTCCGGAAATATCCCACGATGCAGCCGCGCCGGGGATGGCTTCGCCCTTCTCGTTCTGCGCGAGCAAACCTTCATAAAGGTCGCGTAGCACACGGTTTTCCGAAACGGTGGTCGTGTGGTGCTGGTCCAGCGTGGCGGGATCGGTATCGTTACCCCGGTTGAGCACTGTTTCTGCCGACGCAGCGCCGCTGAGCGCCATCAGGCAAATGCCTGTCATCAGGAATCCGCGAACCATTGTAAAAACTCCCATATGCTTTTTAGAAAACGTTTGCCCCGACAAAAGAGGGCCCTCCGGAACAGCCGGAAGAAAAAGGGCCGCGCCGAGAAGCGCAGCCCAAGCTGAAAATTTATTGTTTAAACGAAAGCCAGCGCGTCTTGTGGCTATCCATCAGGTTGTCGTTCCAACCGTCGATCTTGTCCGAAACAAGTGCGCGTGACGAATAATAGAGGATCGGGATATTGCTCATCTCATCGAGCTTTACCTGTTCGGCTTCTGCCAGTGTCTTGGCACGCTCGTTGAGATCGAGGATCTTTTCGGCCTTCGCCATCAACGCATCGTAATCGGCGTTCTTCACCTTGGAATAATTGAAGCTCACATTGCTCTGGCTGATGAACAGGAAGTTCTGAGGATCGTTATAGTCACCGATCCAGCCTGCACGGGCGATGTCAAATGGACCGTCGTCGCGCATGAAGTTGAAGTAGGTCGCACCTTCCGTTTCGTTGAGAGAAGCCTTGACGCCGATATTACCGAGCTGATCGGCGATGGCAGCCATGGTGTTCTTGTTGTTTTCCGAGGTGTTATAAAGCAGTTCGATCGAAAGCGTGTTCGGTTCGACGCCAGCCTCCTTCAACAGTTCCTTGGCCTTGTCTTCGCGCTCCAGCATGTCGTCGGAATAGTTCAGCTTCGGCGCGTCCTTCACATAATTGGCGATGCCCGGAGGAACCATCGAATAGCCCGGCAGCATGGTGCCCTGCCAGACCTGATCGGCAATGAAATCACGGTCGATGGCCATGGAAATCGCCTGACGGACGCGCGGGTCCTTCAGTTTGCTGTCTGCGGTCTTGCCTTTTACCGGCAGATAATAGACGCCGAGATAAGGCGCCATGCGGAATTCCTTGGAAAGGTTCTTCTTCACATAGTCCATCTGCTCGGCCGGAACGTCGGAGCAGATCTGCACTTCCTTCGCCTCGAAACGGCGCATGCAGCTTGCGCGATCCTCGAACGGTATCCAGTTGACAGTATCGATCTTCACCTGATCCGCTTCATAATAATACGGATTCTTCTTCATCACGATCTTGTCGTTCGGGGTGAAGCTTTCCAGCATATAGGCGCCGTTCGTCACCATCTTGCCGGGCGTGGTGAACTTGTCGCCATTGGCCTCGACGCTTTTCTGATTCATCGGGAAGCCGGTCTGGTGGGTCAGAAGCTCAAGGAAATACGGAGCAGGGGCGTTCAACGTGATCTTGAGCGTATGGTCATCGACGGCTTCGACGCCGAGCTGGTCAGTCGGCTTCTTGCCACCGGCAATATCTTCGGCGTTCTTGATGATGAACAGCATGCTGGCATAACCGGCGGCTGTCTTCGGGTCCATCAGGCGACGAAAGGTGAACTGGAAGTCACCGGCTGTGACCGGATCGCCGTTCGACCATTTGGCGTCATCGCGCAGATGGAAAGTGTAGACCGTGCCGTCTTCGGAAACATCCCAGGATTTCGCTACGCCCGGCACTGCTTCGCCGTTTGCGTTCTGAATTGTCAGGCCGTCATACAAGTCGCGCATGACATTACCTTCAGCCACCGTCGAGGTGCGATGATGGTCCAGTGTCGCCGGATCGGTGTCGTTGCCGCGATTGAGAACGACTTCAGCCGAAGCAGCGCCAGCCAGCGCCAGAAGACACACACCTGTCAGTAGAAATTTACGATACATTTGAGAACCCCTCCTTTGAAATTTTTGAAATGTCCCGCATCTTATGGATAAGCACGCCACTTGCAAGAGAACTTATCAACGCTTTGACTTAATTAATGTATTCACGTTTTCTCCAGCGATTTCGGTGCCTGTTTTCTGGTACGGAATGATCGATTTTCATCCCATTTACAAGACGGGAACGTTAGCCCAGCTCACCAGGAAAACGCCGCAATTTCCGCGATTTGCGACGTTTGAATGTCAGATGAAAATGGATGTGAAATCGGTCCGATTCGCGGAAAATTACATTCGTCGTTTTCCGGGCGATCCTGTGAATAAGCTGTGCGTCAAAGGGTTCTCAAATTCCGGACCGGATCAGTATCTCTTGGTTCCATAATACATATTATCTGATTGATGCTGGCATCCGAAGGGCCCGTCCGCACATGAGAAAGAAGCGCCTTCTCAGGCGCTTCCTTTAATCTTAGAATGTCCGCTGCAGTGCGATCAGGCATTGCCAGGCGTCTGTTCCGTTGAGGACTGACTTCTTGTCATTCCAACGCACATAGGAGATTTCCGGCGTGACCGTGAAGCCCGGAACCAGTTCGTAAGCGACATTTGCAGTCGTATAGAACGTGTTCGTGCCGTCGTAAGCAAGCTCTGCATTGAGAACGGCCTTTTCGGAAAGCTTGTAAGCGCCGCCGCCCCATGCGGCCCAGTCACCGCCCCACTGGCCATAGAAACTATCGATCACGCGCACTCGACCAGCGATCTGGCCGTTGTCGTCCTGGACGTCCATATAGTTGTCTTTGTTAGACTTATAACCGCCCATCGCCCACACCGAAAACCGGTCAGTGATGTTGAGATTGCCGCGCAGCTTGCCTGCCCATTTTTCATTGCGGGCATCGTATGCGGCAACGGCGATGATTGCTCCCCAGTCCTGAGCATATTTGAGGCCGCCGACAACATGCGGCGTATAGCCATTGATGGTGCCGTCATAGCCATATTTTTTGTCGGTATCGACATTATTGCCCTGTTCCAGCGACAGGATTGCCGAAATGCCGTTGCTGCCGGAATAGGTGTAGCTGATCAGGCCTGTCCGGTAACCACCAGCCAGGATCACATCATCGTTGAAGACGTCGCCAAGATAACCAACGAAGGATGTGAAAGCTGAAAAATCGAGGCCGACACGCAGTCCGCCCAGATCGATATAGCCAAAACGTAGCGAGCCGGTGGACTTGGAGTCCTCGCCGTTGCCCCATTGAAAGCGGGTTTCCGCATAGGTTTTGAGCGTACCGAGCTCTGTCTCGGATGCCGTGCTGGCACGTAATGAGAAGCGGGCAGAATTATCCCACGTATCACGCTTGCTGGAACGCTGGAGATGAGGCTTTCCGTCCTTGTCGGTAAAACCGCGGCCATAAACATCGTCGCCGCCCTGCATGAGATAGCGGACGTAGCCGTGAATCCGCAGGCATGTTTCGGTTCCGGGAATATAGAAATATCCCGCACCGTAGGCGTCACAGATCCGGACATATTGTGCCGGTTCCGGCTCGGGTGCGACTACAGCGTCCGCGCCATAGGCAACGGACAGGTTGCACGCGGTCGCAATACCGCCTGCCAACAGTAAATTGAATTTCATGTCCCCTCACAAGTGGTAGTAAAAAAATCCGAAAGAAAAAGGTTTTAAAGGAAATGCAAATACAAGATAAAACATGAAAGCAGTTTTTATAATCGCAAATTATAATAGGCGAATTATAGGTTGCATTTATATGCACCTGGTCGAAGCGTTTTGACAATAAATCGCGGGTAATTACTTAAGATAGAAAGACATAAGATGAATATATACATTGATACCTTCTTGCGGCGCATAAACGCTGCCGCACTATCAACGGGAGGGTTTCATGTATCGCAGTTTCTTTCTTGCGAGCGTTTGCTGGTGTTCTGTGGCTGGTATCGCATCGGCTGAAACAGTGCTTAACCGCGATAGCGGCAGCGATCCGTCCACGCTCGATCAACACCGAACAACGACGGTGAATGAAAGCGCCTTGCTGAGCGATCTCTATGAGGGGCTTGTTAGCGAAGATGCGAAGGGTGAGTTGATACCGGGTGTGGCACGGTCCTGGGATATTTCCTCTGACGGACTGATCTATACGTTTCATCTGCGCGAAAACGCGAAATGGTCGAATGGCGATCCGGTTATTGCCGGCGATTTCGAATATTCCCTACACCGTATCATCGATCCAAAGACCGGCGCTGGCTACGCCAATGTTCTCTATGCGATCAAGAACGCCAGAGAAATCAATACCGGCAAGCTCCCACTGGATCAGTTGGGCGTCGAGGCGCTTGACGACCGCACGCTGAAAATCACGCTTACATCCCCTACCCCTTATTTCCTTTCGCTGCTGACCCATCAGACGACCTTGCCGCTAAACCGGAAAGCCGTTGAAAAATACGGAGACAAGTTCACTTTGGCGGGAAACATGGTGTCGAATGGCGCCTATACGTTGGCAAGTTTTACGCCAAATGCCCAGATCGTCATGAAGAAAAACCCGAATTACTGGGACTCCTCCAGCGTAAAGATCGACGTGGTGAACTGGATCCCATTCGAGCAACCGGCGTCGTGCATGCGTCGTTTTGAGGCCGGGGAGATCGACATTTGCGGTACGGTTTCCGCCGAGCAGATGGATTATATCAAGTCCAATCTGGGGCATAATCTGCGCGTAGCACCCTATTTCGGCACTTTCTATGTCAGTGTCAAAGGCGAACCGGACAGCAAGTTGCGCGACCCCAGGGTGCGTCAGGCAATTTCGATGGCGATAGATCGCAAGTTTCTGGCAAAAGAAATCAGGCGCGGCATGATGATGCCGGGCTATTCGATGGTGCCTCCGGGCACTGAAAACTACGTCGCAGATGCGCCTCGGCTGGACTATATGGATGAGGATATTCTTGACCGCGAAGAAAAGGCGAAGGAATTGCTGAAGGAGGCCGGCGTCGCGCCGGGAAGCCTGTCGGTCAAACTCCGCTATGCGACTTCGGTCAATAACAAGAACTCGATGATTGCTATTGCAGACATGCTCAAGAATATTGGCATCGAAGCATCACAAGACGAAGTCGAAGGTGCTACCTATTTCAATTATCTGCATGAACATGGCATGTATGATTTTGCATATCAGGGATGGATTGGTGATTACAATGACGCCTATTCCTTTCTGAGTATGTTCACGACGGGCAATTATTTCAATAATTCGGATTGGTCGAACAAGGAATACGATGCGCTGATTGCCAAGTCGGAGACCATGACCGACGGCAAGGTGCGCGCCCAAACGCTTGCCGAGGCAGAGCGTATTCTGCTGAGAGAAGTTCCCGTTATTCCCCTGCTCTATCCCTCGTCGCAAGCGCTCGTGGCAGACAAGGTTGAAGGCTACAGCGATAATCTGATGAACATACACGCAACCCGCTGGCTGTCGCTTCAAAGCGAATGAAATGAAGGTTGATTGTATGGCCATCGCGCGGACAGGCCGCGCGGTGGCCTGATTCCAATGTTTCAATCAAAACAGGAAATGCTCTAGCATAGCACTTTCAACTGAATCAGTTTCCGGCAAAGCCAGAACGGTGGGGTATGAAACCAGCAATCGAGCATCTCTTTCCCGGCTTTGAAATGCGGGAGGTGGAAACGAACGATATTCGTTTCGCCGTCATGACTGGCGGTAAAGGCCTGCCGGTCCTGTTGTTGCACGGTTATCCGGAAACCATGGCTGCCTGGCATCGCATCGCTCCGGAACTCGCCCGCTCCTGCACAGTCATCGTGCCCGATCTGCCGGGCTATGGCCGGAGCCGCATCACGTCCAATCCTGCTGGGGCCGGATCGAAACGTCGCATGGCGGCCAGTCTGGTGGAGTTGATGCAGGCACTCGGTCATGAACGGTTTGTTGTGATCGGGCATGATCGCGGTGGTCGTGTCGCCTATCGCATGGCGCTGGATCACTCGGACAAGGTGCTTGGGCTGGTATCTGTCACGGTCGTGCCGACACCGGAAATGTGGGAAGGCGCCAGCAAGGCATTCGGCATGGGCGCATGGCATTGGTTCATGTTGGCCCAGCCCGAACCGCTGCCGGAAACGCTCCTGTCCGGCGATCCCCGTTTCATGATCGATACGACCTTGCAGAAGATGGCGCATGGTCTCGACAAACTGCATCCGCTTGCACTGGAAGATTACCGGAAAGCCTTTGACAGCGCGGAAGTCCGGCACTGGATGTGCGAGGATTACCGCGCTGGCGCTGGCGTGGATGAAGCCGACGATCTTGCCGATCGGGCGGCAGGACGGCGCATTCATGCGCCGGTTCTGGTCTTCTGGGAGCAAGGTCGACGCTATGGCGGCGGGCGGGAACCACTCGATATATGGGCGGACTGGGCCACCGATGTTGAAGGCGAAGGATTGGCGGGCGGACATCTTCTGCCTGAGACCGCATCCGGTCCGATATTGGCGCGACTGGTGCCGTTTCTCAGTAAATTTGATGCCGGTGCTTCTTTGAACATGCGCTAATCTTATTGAAAATCCCGCCACGTGGCTTTATGCGAAAGCAATCTTCCATATTTTTCCATGGCAGAGACGTAATGAAATTTTGTTTGCCGGGCTTGGCAGGAAATCTGTTGCGCCGGGCTGACACCCGCATCGGAGGAGAGCCAGAATGGATTTCACCCTGACACGCCGTCAGACATTGATGGGGCTTGGTGCGCTGGGCATCAGCACGGCTTTCGGCTCCCCTGCCCGCGCCGCGACGCGCAATCTGGCGGTACTCCATCTGGCGAGCCATGCGCCGAGCTATATTGCGCATGAGCGTGGCTATTTCAAAGATGCCGGTCTCGATATCGAGTTGAAGTTCTTTGAAGCCGCCCAGCCCATGGCCGTTGCCATAGCATCGGGCGACGCGGATTTCGGCGTGACGGCAATGAGCGGCGGACTTATCAGCTTGGCTGACAAAGGTGCGATCAAGGTGATCGGCGGTGCGCTTGCCGAAGAAAAAGGCATTACCGGCAATGTTATTCTGGCCTCCAACAAGGCCTATGAAGGCGGGCTGACGGAACCGTCCAAGCTGGCGGGACACAGCTTCGGCATCACCACGGCTGGATCGTCATTCCATTTCATGGCGCACAAGATCGCCAAGGCCAACAACATTCCACTTTCTGAAATCCAGCTCCGCCCGTTGCAGAAACTCGGTGCCGTAGTCGGCGCTCTGTCAACCGGTCAGATTGATTCCTGGGCCATCCAGCCCAATATCGCCAAGAAGCTCATCCGTGAGGGCGCTGCAAAGCAGATCGGCCTCGTCTCAGATTATGCGCCGGATTATCAGGTCACCACAGCATTCACGTCTACCAGGAATGCGAGCGACGAGCGCGCCATGACTGAAGCCTTCGTCAAAGCCTATTCCAAGGCAATCGATGATTATAATGCAGCCTTTGTCGACAACACGGCAGATGACGCTGCGCGCGACGACATCGCAAAGATCGTGCACAAATATGTCGAAAGCGACAGCCCGTTCGAGACGGCAAAACAGAACCTGATCGATGGCGCTATGCGCATCAACAAGGGACTGGCCCTGTCGCTGAATAGCTGCGTGGAGCAGCTCGACTGGTTCCGCTCCGAAGGCATGGTCAAGGAAGCTGTCACACAGGAAAAGCTGTTCGACACATCCTACGTCAAGACAATTTGAGACTGGCCAAGGCTGGCTGAAACTGAACATTCAGTGCCCGACAGGTTTTGTCGGGCACAAAGCCCGAAGACAGGCATTCCAAACCGGGGTGCGCGTCAAAACAAAGAGATAGAGCGCCGACCTGAACCAATCAGATCGAAACGCGCTCTAACGTTGAAGGGCGGACTTTCCGACTGGAGTTGAGATGGATCTGCAACTGAAAAACATCAGCCATTCCTATGGTCCGGTCGAAGTTCTCAAAGATATATCGCTCACCATCCCGCAAGGGCAGATTGTCTGCCTGATTGGTCCTTCCGGCTGCGGAAAGTCCACGCTCCTGCGTTTTCTGGGTGGCCTTGAAAAGCCATCTTCGGGCGAAGTGCTGCAGATCGGTTTGCCGCAAAAGGATTCACTCAATCCGCTCACCTATGTTTTCCAGCATTTTGCGCTGCTGCCATGGCGCACCGTGGAAGGAAACATCAAGCTCGTGCTGGAGGACCACGGACTTGGCCGGGCAGAGATGGACCGGATCGTCACCAATGTGCTGGAACGCACCCGGCTTTCAGATTTTCGGCAGGCTTTACCGAAGCAGCTTTCGGGTGGCATGCGCCAGCGCGTGGCGATTGCACGCGCCTTGTCGGTGCGTCCTGCCGTCATGCTGATGGATGAGCCCTTGTCGGCGCTCGATAGCCAGACGCGGGAATTGCTGATGGACGACCTGATTGCGCTGTGGACGCGCCAGCCATTTACCTCCGTTTATGTCACGCACAATCTCAACGAGGCGGTGCGGCTCGGTCATCGGGTGGTGGTGCTGTCGCGAAGGCCGGGACGGATCAGGGAAATTGTCGATATCGATATTCCCCTTTCCGAACGTCATCTTGGCGACCCCGTTCTTGAAGAAAAACAGAAGCAGCTCTGGGAGCTGATGCGAGCGGAAGCGCAGGCGGCAGATCAGGAGCTGGTCAATGGTTGAGATCGCAGAAATGAAGCAGTCCAGCCCGGATATTCGCCCGGTTCCTTTCCGGGGTGGCGGCTTCGCGCCCCAGCCGGTGCGCCATATGGCCCTGATCCTGTTCGTGGCACTGCTGGCTCTTGCGGAAATCGGAACCCGCAGCGGCTTCATATCCAACCTGACATTGCCGCGCCCTTCCGCGGTACTCGAAACTTTCGTCCAGCTCTGGCAGACCGGCCTTTTGTGGCAACATCTGCTGCCATCGCTGCGACGGCTTGTCGTCGGTGCAAGCCTTGGCATCGCAGTCGGTGTCGGTCTCGGGGTGATGATCGGCTTGTTCAGCTATGTCCGCGCCGGTCTGGTGCCACTCGTCGCTGCCCTCTTCCCGATCCCCAAGATCGCGCTTCTGCCGCTTTTCGTGATCTGGTTCGGTATCGACGAAATGTCGAAATACATGCTCATTGCCTTTGGCACCTTTACGCCCACCGTCGTCGCCACTTACGGCGCGGTCGATAATGTGGATCGTTCGCTTGTGCGCATGGGCCAGAGTTTCGGTCTTGGATGGTGGTCGATCGTGCGCAAGATCATCCTGCCCGGCGCTTTCCCTGCGATCCTGTCCGGGTTGCGGGTGTCGATTTCCATCGCCATCATTCTGCTGGTCGCAGCCGAAATGCTCGGCGCCCAGTTCGGCGTTGGTTCCTATATCCTTGAAGCCGGGTCGCTCTACGACCTTGAAAAGCTGTTTGCCGGGGTCACAATCCTGTCGGTGATGGGACTGATTGTCAATTTCATCATCGGACAGATCGAGAAACGCTTCCTGACCTGGCGCGGCTGATCGCAATAATATTTCGTATAGACTTATTTTTGTCGATAGTTTGAAATGCGCTGTCCGCTTTTCGTTGCATGTTCTTGCCGGGACGTTATACGAAGGGACTCTATCGCAAATTTTTGCGTCTCGCTTTAGACGGATAAGGTCACGCATCTTGTCTGTTCCCCCATTCATGAGGCGCTACCCGAAAAGGAGCGGAAATATGAGCTGTTGTGGCAAAGCACATCGTCAGTTCACCGGATGTGACGAGCGATGAGCGCCGAACCAGGCCGTATTCAGCCGGAAGAAACACGCAAGACAGCAATCGCGCTCAAGGACGTGCAGATTTCGTTCAAGCTGGCCGATGGCGGCCGCTTCGATGCTGTCGCCGAAAGCAATCTGGACGTTGCTGAAAACGAATTCGTGGCGATTGTCGGTCCGACGGGCTGCGGAAAGTCCACATTGCTCAATGCCGTTGCCGGGCTTCTCGTACCAGCCAGCGGTACGGTCGAAATCAGCGGCCAGCGGCTGCAAGGACTCAATCGCAAGGCAGGTTATCTCTTCCAGCAGGATGCCCTCATGCCCTGGAAGACCGTGCTGGACAATGTCTCCATCGGACTGGAAATCGCTGGCACGCCAAAGGCCAGGGCGCGCGAACAGGCTCGTGAATGGCTTGGTCGCGTCGGGCTTGCAAGTTTCGGTGACCGTTATCCGCACATGCTGTCGGGTGGACAGCGCAAGCGCGTCGGCCTTGCGCAGGTGCTGATCCGCAATCCGAAATATCTCCTGATGGATGAACCCTTCGGCCCGCTTGATGCGCAGACGCGCGTTATCATGGGCGATCTTCTGCTGGACCTGTGGTCGCAGGACAAGAAGGCGGTCATGTTCGTGACCCACGATCTGGAAGAGGCTATCGCGCTGGCGGATCGTGTCGTCATCATGTCTGCCGGGCCGCGTGCCCGCATCATGGCAGAATATAAAATTCCCCTCGCCCGCCCGCGCGAGATTTCCGAAATTCGCCTCGACGACAAGTTTCACGAAATTCATCGCGAAATATGGAGTGCGCTCAAGGAAGAGGTTCTCAAGGGCTATCAGCAGACGAGTGGGGAAAAGAAATGAAAAAGCCTATGCTGTTTCTGGCGCAGCTCAGCGTGGCTGTCGTCGTTATTCTGGTCTGGCACATCTTCACCGCTACCCATCTGCTGGGCAATCCGGCCAAGGCAAAGTTCTTCTTCGCAACGCCGGGCGATGTGGCGCAGCGCATCTATAAATGGTTTGCCGATGCAACCATCTGGTATCACCTCGGCATCACCCTGCTTGAAGCCATGCTGGCCTTTGCCATTGGCTCAATCGGTGGCGTTCTCATCGGGTTCTGGTTCGCCCGCAAGCCCCTCCTTGCAGCAATCTTCGATCCCTATGTGAAAGCGGCCAACTCGCTGCCGCGTGTCGTGCTGGCGCCGATCTTCGCCTTGTGGCTCGGCCTCGGCATCTGGTCAAAGGTGGCGCTCGGCGTCTCGCTGGTCTTTTTCATCGTCTTCTTCAACGTCTACCAGGGCGTGAAGGAAGTGAACCAGACGGTACTCGCCAATGCGCGTATGCTGGGCATGAACGAGCGCCAGCTCCTGCGCAATGTCTATCTGCCATCAGCGCTGTCTTGGATGTTCTCAAGCCTGCATACGGCTGTCGGCTTTGCCGTCGTCGGCGCGGTTGTCGGCGAATATCTCGGTTCGTCGGCGGGTCTCGGCTACCTGATCCATCAGGCGGAAGGCGTGTTCGACGTTACCGGCGTCTTTGCCGGAATGCTGGTGCTGACGGCATTCGTGCTGGTCATAGACTGGTGTGTGTCCATCGTTGAAGCGCGCCTGCTTGTCTGGCGTCCAAAAGCTGCCGGACACAATGATTAGGAGGATTTAAGGAGGAAACCATGAGGACAACACGTAGAGATATTTTGCTGGGCGCCGCCGCCTTCGGGCTTGCGGGTATCGCCTCGCGCCTGCCTGCCTATGCGCAGGATGCATCCGCGACGCCGGAAAAGCCGGAGCTGATGTTCGGTGTGGGCGGCAAGCCGCTCTTCTATTACCTTCCCCTCACCATTGCCGAGCGCAAGGGCTTCTTCGAGGAAGAAGGCATCAAGGCGACCATCAATGATTTCGGTGGCGGCGCAAAGTCCTTGCAGGCGCTGATCGGCGGTTCGGTCGATGTGGTGACCGGCGCATACGAACACACCATTCGCATGCAGAACAAGGGACAGGACATCAAGGCCGTCTGCGAGCTTGGCCGCTTTCCGGGCATCTGCATCGGCGTGCGCAAGGATCTCGCCGGTGAGATCAAGACGATTGCCGATCTCAAGGGCCAGAATGTCGGCGTCACGGCGCCCGGCTCTTCGACCTCGCTTTTGCTGCAATATGCGCTCATCAAGAACGGCCTCTCCGAAGATGCTGCTTCGATCATCGGTGTCGGCGGTGGCGCAAGTGCTGTCGCAGCCATCAAGAAGGGCGAAATCGCCGCCCTTGTCCATCTCGACCCGGTTATCACGCGACTGGAAGTGGATGGCGACATCACGTTGCTACTCGATACACGCACCGAAGAAGGCACGCGCCAGCTTTTCGGTGGCACCAATCCGGCCGCGACCGTTTATGTGCAGCAGAGCTTCATCGATGCAAATCCGGTTACCACGCAGCGGGTCGTCAATGCTTTCGTCAAGTCGCTAAACTGGATTCACAAAGCTTCGGCCGATGAAGTGGCCGATGCCGTGCCGGAAGAATATCTGCTCGGCGACCGTGAGCTGTACAAGACCGGTTTCGAGAAGTCCCGCGCCATGTATTCCGAAAAGGGCCTGATCGCGGAAGACGGCTTCAAGAGCCTGTTCGAGATGCTGAAGGCGCTCGATCCGGAACTGGCAAGTGCGGATATCTCATTTGCACAGACCTTCGATCCGCGCTTTGTGGAAGCCGCAAAGGTATAACCCGCTTTGGGCAGGGCCATTCCCTGCCCTTTGCATCTTCTTTATCAAAAGTTCAAAAGCGGCTCTTGGCAAAGCGCTCCTGCAGCCATTGGGCGGCTGGCCCCTGCCGTCGCCGCTTGTTCCAGATCAGCTCAAGCGCGACCGGATGCGCACCTTCATCGAACTGCAGTTTCGGAATGACAAGCTCCGGCGCCAGCGGCGAATCCTGCAAGATATGTTCGGGAATGAACGCCCAGCCGATCCCTCGCGTGAGGATTTGCAGGATGACCCAGTGGCTTTCCACCCACCAGACCTCGGCACCGACCCGCAGACGGCGGCTTTCAGCCGTATCGCTGTGCTTTCGAGCCATGATCTGGCGAAACGACCTCAAATCTTCCCAACTGACCGCATTATGCGCCAGCGGATGCTCGCGCCCGCAGACCAGCACCAGAGGCACCCAGCCGATGGTATGGAAGCCAAGCTCATCCGGCATCTGCTCGGCGCGCCACATGACGCCAAGGTCTGCCTTTCCTTCCAACACAAGCCCGCTTATCGCGGTTGAGGGTGGGAAGGTCAGCTCAAGCTCGACATGCGGAAACTCCTGCGCAAAGGCTGCAAACAGCGTCGCGATAGCCGGTTCGGGGTAAAGCTCGTCGATTGCGACCACGAGACGGCTTTCCACATGATCGCCGAAATTTCTGGCGACGGAAATCAGATGCTCACGCCTTGCAAGCAGCAACCGCGCTTCCGGCAACAGCCTTGCGCCCGCCTCCGTTAACACCGGATTGCGGGTTGCACGGCTGAACAGCTTGACGTCGAGATCGTCTTCCAGCGAGGAAACCAGCACGCTGACCGCAGACTGCGCCTTGCGCAAATATCGCGCGGCGGCGGAGAACGATCCGTGATCCGCAGAGGTCACAAAGGCCTCGAGCTGCTCCAGTTCGATACTCATCTATCGCAAATCCAGATAATATCTAACTTTTCTTATTAGCATAATAAGATAGAAGCACGCGCATTAACAACAGGGATTAAAGGAAATGCGCAGTTTTATGGACCGTGTCCGCCACGCAACGATGTTTGAAATCATCGGTCTGGCGATCTTCATACCCGGTTCCGCCTTCATTCTGGACAAGCCTGCAGCAGAGATGGGCGTCATCGGGGTTGTTTCGGCAACCACCGCGACCGTGTGGAATTTTCTGTTCAATCTGGGCTTTGACAAGGCGATGCTGCGCTTCACCGGTAGCGTCAACAAGAGCATGGCCGTCCGTGTTCTTCACGCGATCCTCTTCGAGGCAGGATTGATCGTACTTCTGATCCCGTTCATCGCCTGGTATCTGGGAATTTCGCTGATTACCGCTTTGGTGATGGATATCGCGATTGTCGTCTTCTATCTGGTCTATGCGTTCGTGTTCAACATCGCATATGACAGACTGTTCCCGCTGCCACTCGGGCATAAGGCCAAAACAGCCTGACACTTCGCTCTGGAGCATAAGCCGATCTGAACCAATCAGATCGGCGCTCTAATGATACAGCCACACAGGGCGAGTTTGGGAGCGCAATCTCAACAGGGGGCGCGGCGCTTGCGCAGGTTTGCCTGCCGTTGCTCCCAGGCGATGAGCAGCAGGCTTGCCAGCACGATCAGGAATGCACCGGCAAATACATTTGCTGCCGGAACTTCCGCCCAGATGAGATAGCCGTAGATAAAGGCCCAGATCAGCCCGCTATATTCCACGGGCGCCAGCGCCGAGGCGGGTGCGTGGCGAAACCCTTCATAAAGAAGGAACTGGCCGAGGGTTGATACGAGCCCCAGACAGATCATCAAAAGCCAGCCGTTGAGATCGGGGTCCTGCCATGTCCACGGAAAGGACAGTGCACAGGCCAGACCGAATAACAGGCTCGTCGCATACATCTGCGTCATCGTGGTTTCACTGCGGCTGACAAGCCGGATCAGGATCGTGCTCCATGCCCAGCAGAAACCTGCCACGATACACATGGCGGCGGGAATAAGATTGGGCGAATGGGTCGGGTTCGCAGCAACCGTTACGCCGATGAAACCGATGGCGCAGGCGATCCATCTTCCCGGTCCGATCTTCTCCTTGAGGACGAGGATCGACAGGAACATGACCATGATCGGTGCTGAGAAATAAAGCGTGGTCAGTTCTGCAAGCTCGAGATGGCGGGCTGCATTGTAGAACAGCAGCCACGCGCCAAGCATAAGTGCTGCGCGCAGAACCACGGTGTTGCGATAAGGGCTTCGGAAAATCGATGGATGACGGCGATAACGTATCAGCACGCCGGTAATGAGCACGATCACCAGACTGCGCATGAACAATATCTGCGGCACCTGATAGGTCGCCACGAGCCATTTTACCATCGCGTCCTGAAGGGCGAAACAAGAGTAACCGCCGCAAGCAAGAGCAATGCCCGCGAGCGGTCTTGAACTAACTGACCCGGTGTCCATGGATTCCTCGATCCGGCCCAAGAATCCCTGCTGCGGAAAGGGCCACGAACGCTGAATTTGCAGGACTGGAGCGCGTAAGCAAGAGGCTGATATATGACGACTGCAGACAGGCGCGCCAATGTAGCCGGAATGCAACAAATTGGGAGGCTAAAACACCAGGGATCGATGCGCCGCAGTTCCTGCCGTCACGCCATCAGCCACAGACCAGGCGACGCTGTGCGCGCCGCGAGTAATATCGCCTGCGGCAAAAATTCCGGGAACCGTTGTCGTCTTCAGCCCGTCTGTCTGTATCGTTCTGCCGAGCGGCAGTTCATCCATTGCGCAGCCAAACGTGTCGGCAATTTGGCTGTTCAGCCGATTGCGTGGTCCGATGTAAAGCGCATTGAGTGGGACCAGTCGCCCATCTTCAAGCTCGACTTCTGAAATGTCGCCCCCCTCGCCGTGCAATGCACTGACCGGGCTGTGTTCGATCTTCACGCCGCGCCGTTCCAGTTCTGCGAATGCCTCTGCATCCGGTTCCAGTCCTTTATCGATGAAGAAGGTTGTCGGTCCCCATTCGGAGATCAGCATGGCCTGATGCACCGACATTGGCGACATATTGAGAACACCGAGCTGCCGGTCGCTGAATTCATAGCCGTGGCAATAGGGACAATGAATGACGGTATTTCCCCATCGCTCCGCGAGGCCGGGAATCTCCGGCAGATCATCCGATATGCCGAAAGCAAGGATCAGTCTGCGTCCCTCAACGATCTCCCCGCTATCGAGTTCGATCATAAAATTGTCGATTTCGCCACTACCGGCAACGGCCTTGCCTTGCGTAAAGGTCACGGTCGGATAGGCTTCGACCTGTGCCTTCGCCGTTTCCAGCATAGAGAGCGGGTTGCTGCCGTCCTGCGCAAAGAAACCATGCGAATGTTCGGCAAAACGGTTGCGCGGTTTTCCGGCGTCGATCACGCGGACAGATCGTCTGCCGCGCGCCAGATAGGTTGCCGCAGACAAGCCAGCGAAGCTGCCGCCGATAATGATTGCATCATGATGCATGATTGCTCTCCAGATCGAATGTTACGCCGCGCTCCAGTGCGCGCTGATGAAAATCTGCGCTCAGCATGGCAAGCGTGACCTCGCCAAAACGCTCCAGAAGAAGGTTCTCGGCGTCGCTAAATGCCTTGCTGAGTGAAGCATTGACTGCCTGCTCCACCAGACAGCCTGGCATTTCCGTGCGGTTGCCCATGCCGAGAAGCGCCGGCTCTCCGATGGCCTCGTAAATGTCGCGCAAGGTAACCTTATTGAGGTCACAGGCGATTTCCCAACCGCCACCATGTCCCTTTTCCGAGCGAACATAGCCCTGCTCGCGCAGACCGCCCATGACACGTCTCACGACGACCGGATTGGTGGTCATGGCTTTGGCAAGAACCTCAGACGTGACCGGTCCTTTATGTTCCGCCATGTGAAGAAGGACGTGCAGAACGCCCGATAATTTGCTGCCTCTTTTCATGTAACAATAGATGTTACGAGAATCAGTAAATGTCAACACAGCCGGTGAAAAACACCGGGTCAGATAAATGTGATCATTACGGAGTGGTTTGGATTATCTATAGATTTCAGGCTTGTAACGGCTGCCGAGACGGTAGCGGTTACCGGCATAGATCAGCTTGTTGACGGTCGCCACCGTCTCGCCCGTCCATGTCCGGCGATCCAGAAGCACACAGGCAGCCCCATCGTCGAGACGCAACAGGCGGGCAATTTCTGCGTCTGGTGTGATTGCCGAAATGACCTGCTCAACCTCGGTCATCGGGGTGCTTTTCTGGAGATAGTCGTATGTCGTGATTGCTCGGAAATCCTGCAATTCGTAGTGCTGCACGAGGCTTGTATTGACGAAGCGCTCCTCAAGCTGCACCGGCACATCGTTTTCGAGATGTACGATCAGCGAATGGGCGATGGGAATGCTCTTGCGCAGCTCGAACGCATTGAGCAGACCGGGCGTCGGCTCGATGATTTCGAGGGTGACGACCTCGGCGCTGTGCTGTCCGCCGCGCGCCTTGATTTCATTGGCGATGTTGACGACTTCGATCAGCGTCGTTTCCGGCTTTGGCGGAGCAACGAAAGTGCCGACGCCCTGAATGCGCTTCAATATGCCTTGATCGGTCAGTTCACGCAGGGCCCGGTTGACGGTCATCCGGGAAATGCCGAGTGCATCCACCAGTTCATGTTCCGAAGGCAGGCGATGATTGCCGGGCCAGCGACCGGAGCGGATGTTGTCCAGCACCTGCGCCTTGACCTTCTCATAGAGCGGCCCGGCGGTTTCGGGCAGTTC
>JACDJC010000771.1_pt1 | contig 33293 bp, 33 predicted proteins | sample 7454191 | NCBI WGS metagenome assembly JACDJC01 (sample SAMN14253291, study PRJNA609438) | sludge metagenome | isolation source: sludge after 25d culture with pyrite and EDTA | collected 2018-12-20
AGAAGAGCCGGCGGGCAGTGCCCGCCCTACCATCGCCGCGCCGTAGGGCGGGCACTGCCCGCCGGTGTTGTCGCAGTATTCAATCGATACCTAACCCGGAGACAGCGACGTGAAAGCGGCTTTTGACCGCTGAGGTCCGACGCTAAATCAGAAAATCCGATGCGGCGTGACCACCACGTTTGACGTTGTCCTGATGGATCGGAGCGGTCAGCAGCGCATGGGCCACGCTGACCGCAGGGAACACGCCGGCAGCGGCGATGATCAGCCATTCGTGATCGATCAGCGATCCCAGCAGCGTACCAAGACGATCTCTTCGGCTTCGGCATCGCTGACGGAAGGCTTGCGCCCGGACGTTGAGTGAGGCAATCAGGAAAGCTGAAGATGCGGCAACCAGCCGGCGACCCCGCTCTCGATCAGTTGGTAGGCGTGATCGAAGGCCTCGCGTTCCTCACCATACGGATCGGGTATGTGGGTGTTCTCCTGCCACTTGCCCAGCAGGAAGACCTTGCCGCTGGTTTCCGGTGCCATCCGGCAAATCGCGGCGACATGGAATTTCTCCATTGCCAGGACCAGATCCGAGTCATGCAACATGGCGGGCGTGAGCTGGCGTGCCCGATGGTTGGCACCATCAACGCCGTGCTCGCGCATCACCTGCGCCGCATTGACTTCCATCGGATGCCCGACCATGGCACTGAGACCGGCGCTGGCCACTTGCACGTCGAACTGCGGCACGCCGGACCGCTGCAAGCTTTCGCGCAGCAGGAACTCCGCCGTGGGACTGCGGCAGATATTACCGACACACACCACCAATATCCGTTTGAGCACCGTCTGACAACTCCAGGACAAAATACGACCGGAAGACTCGACCGATCCATGTCGGCCAGCCCCTGCAGGCTACCCTGAAGCGCCTGGAACCTGCTGAACAAGCAGGAAATCGTGGTTGACAGCGCTCTGTTTTGGCTGGAAGCGCGCGGGATACGGGGCAATCTGGCCAGAGTGTTTGCCCAAATCCTGGGCGGCCATATCCAGTTGACCCGGTGCAGCGATGCGGTTGATTTGAGCGTGGCTGGGCGCCGGGAAGCAGCATTCGCCCACTCCCCGCGCTGCCTCAATACCGACGTAGAGCCCTGCTCGCGGCAGTGAACGATTGATCTGATCTTGACCGGCATCAGAGCCGAAGCATTGCCGCGAGCGGGCCACCCTGCGACCTATCCGCAGGACGTCAGGGGAGTACACGCTTTATGGCGTCGATGACGTGGGCCACGGTGAAGCCGAAGTGCTCGAACAGTTGCGGCGCGGGGGCGGAGGCGCCGAAGGTGTTCATGCCGATTACTTCGCCGTCGAGGCCGACGTATTTGTGCCAGAAGTCGGCGGTGCCGGCTTCGACGGCCACGCGGGCACGGCACCAACCGGGCAGCACGCCTTCGCGGTATTCCAGCGGCTGAGTGTCGAAGATTTCGGTGCACGGCATCGACACTACGCGCACCGCCACGTTCTGCTGGGCCAAGGCGCGGGCGGCTTCCATCGCCAGCTCCACTTCCGAGCCGGTGGCAATCAGGATCGCCTGGAACCTGGTGTCCAGCGGGTCGGACAGCACGTAGCCGCCGCGCAGGATGTCGGCGACTTGCTGTTCGTTGCGCTGCTGGTGCTTCAGGGTCTGGCGCGAGAACACCAGGCACGAGGGCGCACCCTTGCGCTCGATCGCCGCCTTCCACGCGGTGGCCGATTCCACCGCGTCGCATGGGCGCCACAACTGGTTGTTGGGGACGTAGCGCAAGCTGGCCATGTGCTCGACCGGCTGGTGGGTCGGACCATCCTCGCCCAGACCGATTGAGTCGTGGGTGTAGACGTGGATCGCCTGCGCCGGGATCAGGGCGCTCATGCGCACGGCGTTGCGTGCGTAGTCGGAGAACACCAGGAAGGTGGCGTCGTAGGGAATGAAGCCGCCGTGCAAGGCCAGGCCATTGGCGATCGCGGTCATGCCAAATTCGCGCACGCCGTAATAGATGTAGTTGCCCTTGCCGCCGGAGCTGTTGCCGGTGGCGGCATCGAGGCTGCCTTTCCATTTGGTGAGGTTGGAGCCGGCCAGGTCGGCCGAGCCGCCGAGCAGTTCCGGCAACAGCGGGCCGAACGCATCGAGCGACATCTGCGAGGCCTTGCGCGAGGCCACGTCCGGGCCTTCGGCCTGCAATTTGGCGATATAGGCCTGCGACTTCTGCGCCCAGTCGGCCGGGAGTTCGCCGGCGAGGCGACGCTTGAATTCGGCGGCCAGTTCCGGGTGCGCGGCGACGTACTTCGCGAAGGCGTCGTTCCAGGCTTGCTCGGCTTCAGTGCCGGCTTGTTTGTGGTCCCAGCCGGCGTAGATGTCGGCGGGAATCTCGAACGGCGCGTAGTTCCAGCCCAACTGCGCGCGGGCAGCGGCGATCTCGTCCTTGCCCAGCGCGGCGCCGTGGCTTTCTTCCTTGCCCTGCTTGTTCGGCGCGCCGAAACCGATGATGGTCTTGCAGCAGATCAGGGTGGGCTTGTCGCCCTGCGACGTCGCCTTGGTGATCGCGCGCTTGATTGCCTCGGGGTCGTGACCGTCGACGTTGCGGATCACGTTCCAGCCGTAGGCCTCGAAGCGGGTCGGCGTATCGTCAGTGAACCAACCGTGCACTTCGCCGTCGATCGAGATCCCGTTGTCGTCGTAGAGGGCGACCAGCTTGCCCAGCTGCCAGGTGCCGGCGAGCGAGGCCACTTCATGCGAGATGCCTTCCATCAGGCAACCGTCGCCGAGGAAGACCCAGGTGTGGTGGTCGACCATGGCGTGGCCGGGGCGGTTGAAGTGCGCGGCCAAAATTTTCTCGGCCAGCGCGAAACCCACCGCATTGGCCAGGCCCTGACCGAGCGGGCCGGTGGTGGTTTCCACGCCTGGAGTTTCGCTGGCTTCGGGATGGCCGGCGGTTTTCGAATGCAACTGGCGGAAGCGCTTGAGCTGCTCCATCGGCAGATCGAAACCGGTCAGGTGCAGCAACGCGTACTGCAGCATCGAGCCGTGCCCGTTGGACAGCACGAAGCGGTCGCGATTGAACCACTTCGGATTGACCGGATTGAACTTCAGGAAATCGTTCCACAGCACCTCGGCAATGTCGGCCATGCCCATCGGCATGCCCGGGTGACCCGACTTCGCCGCCTCGACGGCGTCCATGGCAAGGGCTCGCACGGCATTGGCGAGTTCGCGGCGGGTGGTCATCAGGCAGTCTCCGGCGAGTACAAAAGCGTCTATTGTCGCCGATCCAGACAGTGGCTGTCGCGCGGGGGGATGGAATTCTGTGTTGAATGAGGCGGCGGTCAGCGGCTCGTCCGACGTGCGTCGAAGCTCCGCATATCCAAACCTCCTCCCGGTGATAACCGCAGGGAGTCCCAGAGGCGAACAATCAGTCGGCCGAAGCTTCCGCTTCAGTCCGGCCGACTTAACCCACGCTTAATATTGAACTAATGAGTATTGAATCTTTCCCGGGCTGCCTCATCTAAGTCTTCGTGTCGTCGCCCAACTTGGACGGCGCACGTTCGGCAACGGCCCACCCCTCCCCCTTCCGGGCCGACCGTCCTGACTACTGGAGCATCACCCATGAAAACCAAGAAAACACTGCTCGCGCTCGCCCTTGCCTCCGCCGGCGTGCTGGCCGTTCCCGCTGCGTTCGCGCAGAGCGCTTCGGGCGACAACGGCGGTATGTTCATCAACGGCAATGTCGGTCGTACCTCGATCAATCATGGCCCGTACGATGACAGCGATACCGGCTATGCCCTGAATGTCGGTTACCGTTGGTCGCTGGCGCCAAACTTCGCGCTGGGTGCGGAAGTGGGCTACAACGACCTTGGCAATATCCGCAGCAAGAACATCTTCAACGGACAGCCGGTGGTGGCGAACAACAAGTCGCAATTGTACGGCTGGACCTTTGGCGCCAATGCCCGCCTCGACCTGACCCCGAACTGGTATCTCAGCGGCCGCGGCGGCTTGTACAGCTGGAACGGCCACGGCCTGAGCAATGACGTGAGCCTGGAGCGCAGGAAACTGGACGACAACAGCTGGTATGCCGGTGCCGGCGTGGGCTACAACATCACGCGGAACCTCAGCGTCGGCGTGAACTACGACTACTTCGACGCCAAGAAGAGCGGTGTCGATCTCAGCACCGACATGGTCTCGGCCAATGTCGAGTATCGCTTCTGATTCATCGAGGCAAATTCCGACCCCAAGTCGGGATGTTCGCCTACAAGAAAGAGGCGCCGCAAGGCGCCTCTTTCGTTTTTTGCGAAGTGCGTCACCCCTATAATTTGCGGTGGATACCCGAGCGCCGCGGCGTTTCGCGCATCACTCAAACAAAGACCAAAGCAATCAAACAGGGGGATATTTGATGAAAAGGACACTTTTGACGCTGGCCGTGCTGGCCGGCTCGACGCTGACTGCGACCAGCGTGCAGGCCAAGGACCTCACCGGCGGATTCGTGAACCTCGGTGCCGGCCGGGTGAGTTACCACGCCACACTGAATGACTTCGACCTGGGCAGCGAGCATGGCACGGCGGTGATCCTCAACGCGGGCTACCGTACCCAGTTCATCGGTTTCGAGGCGGGCTACACCGATCTGGGCAGTATCAGCTCCCGCGATGCCACCACTTACGGCAAGCTCTCCGGCGATGGCTGGACCGCCGGCATCAACGGGCATTTCAATCCTACCGACGCCTGGTATATTTCGGGGCGCGGGGGCGCGTTCGTGTGGAAGCTGCATGCCACACTGAAGTCCAGCGACCCGGCGAACCTGTTCGACGAGAAGGCCAGCAAGCAGTCACTGGGCTGGTATGCAGGCGTGGGCACCGGCTACGACATCAACAAGAGCTGGAGTATCGGTGCCCATTTCGACTACTACAGCATCTCCAAGCAGGGGCTGGACATTGGCAATCGTGTGTACACGGTGAGTACCGAGTACCGCTTCTGACATCCGCGCCGGAATGCATTCCCCATGAACACAAAGAGGGCGCCGCTGGCGCCCTCTTTGTGTTGGAATGAACGCACGGGATCGGCGGGATCAACCGTTCCACTGCCCCAGGGCGGCCAGGCCGTTGTCCTTGGCACGGCCGTGCACGATCTTCTGGGCCTCGGCGACGTTGGCCTGCATGTCCTTCGACCACAGCTGCAGCGCGGCCTGCTGCATCGCGCGACCGTAGGAGAACGACAGCGGCCACGGATGCGGACCGATCTGGTTCATCGCGTTGAGGTGGGTGGTGGACTGCTGGTCGGTCTGTCCGCCGGAGAGGAACACGATGCCCGGCAACGCGGCCGGCACGGTCGACTTCAACATGCGCACGGTGGCCTCGGCCACTTCCTCGGCGTCGACCTGTTCGGCGCAATCCTTGCCCGGAATGACCATGCTGACCTTCAGGATGGTGCCTTCGAGCATCACATTCTGCTCATACAGCGCGTTGAACAGGCTGCGCAGCACGGCTTCGTGCACTTCGTAGCTGACTTCGATGCTGTGGTCGCCATCCATGATCACCTCGGGCTCGACCATCGGCACCAGGCCGGCCTCCTGGCACAGCGCGGCGTAGCGGGCCAGCACGTGGCAGTTTGCCTCGATCGCGGTGGAGCTCGGGTTGTCCTCGGTGATGTTGATCACCGCGCGCCACTTGGCGAACTGGGCGCCGAGCCTGGCATATTCCTGCAGGCGTGGGCGCAAGCCATCGAGGCCTTCGGTGACCACGTCGCCAGGGAAGCCGGCCAACGGCTGCAGCCCCTTGTCGACCTTGATGCCGGGGATGATGCCGGCCTTCTTCATGATCTGGGTGAACGGTACGCCGTCCTTGGTGGACTGGCGGATCGTCTCATCGAACAGGATCGCGCCGGAGATGTGTTCGTTCAGGCCCGGCGTGGTCAGCAGCATCTCGCGATAGGTGCGTCGGTTCTCCTCGGTGCTCTCGATGCCGACGGCCTCGAAGCGCTTCTTGATGGTGTTGGTCGACTCGTCGATCGCGATGATGCCCTTGCCGGGTGCAACCATCGCCAGGGCGACGCTTTCGAGATCTTCAATGCTCATGATGACTCCGCTGGCGGGGGCGCTGCCCGGCCACACATGGTAGGCGCCGCCCCGGGGTCGAAGCGGCATGGTTCAAGGTGACAATTATAGGCCAGATTCAGCAGGCCACGCGGCGAAACGGCTGCGCCATTGCCGCTGCCCCGGCGAATCAGGACGGGTAATCGGACAGCTCGCACGGCGCCATCAGCTTTGCGCGATCGGCCGGATCCTTGGGGGAGTTGAACAGCACGATGTAGTACGTGGCGACGGGCTGGTGGATGCTGTTGCTCAGCGACGGGCCATAGCGGAAGTTGGCCACCCCGCTGCGCGCCATCGGACCCAGGTCGCTCTCAGGCATCACCTTGGCCACCTGTACGTCCCGCGGTACGCCATCGGAGCCGATCGTGTAGGTCACGGCCACACAGCCGGGTTCGGTAAGGTTCAACCCGCTGAGGGGCGCATCCATTTGCACCGAGGTGTTGAGCAGGACCCAGTAGCGATACAGATTGTCCTGGTCGACCTTGACGGCCTGGGCCAGTACCGGCGCCGCGAAACCCAGGGCAAGGACGAGCGGCAGGACTCGGCGCAAGGGACGGAACAAGGCTTTCATGGCGATCTCCGGCACGCGAATGATGGATCATAGTGTAGCGGCCTGCCCGTCCAGCGCGAGTCAAGACCACGGCGGCGGACAGCGGGGTTTCAGCAAGGATGGGTGGCGGTCAGCGTCAAAGCTCGGCCCGGGCGTTCTTCCCCCGGCGACCGCTGTCTCCTGATCAGATCTCGATTGAATGCCGCGACAAGACCGGCGGGCAGTGCCCACCCTCCGGCACGGCGATTGCAGGGCGGGCACTGCCCACCGGCCCTTCTGTATCAATGCAAGATCTTGTCAACAGACAGCTCACCCACGAGCGGACTCGCCAAGGAGAGAGGAGCTGACGGACCGAGGTTTCACGGCTCGTTGACTTACAGGTCGCGCAGGCTTTCGACCATGCCATCGGTACCGACGGAGAGCAGTTTCAGGGTGTTGGTGCCGCCGCCCTCGCCCACGTGGTCGCCGTGGGTCAGCACCACCCGGTCGCCTTCGCCCAGCAGCCCCTGGGCAAACAGTTGCTGCACCGCCGCGCGCGCATCGGCGGCCGAACTGTGCGCCTTCTGGTTGAACGCAACCGGCAGCACGTCGCGCAGCAACAGCATGCGGCGGCGTGCATCGGCCAACGGCGAGAGTGCGTAGATCGGCACCGCGGTGTGGTAACGCGACAGCCATTGGGCGGTGGCACCGGATTCAGTCAATGCCACAATCGCGCGCACGCCGATCTCGCCGGCCAGCAGCATCGCCGCCAGCGCGATCGCCTGGTCGGTGCGGTCGAGTCGGTGGTTGCCGGTGGAGAGATGGTCCTTGGGCTCGAACTGGCGTTCGGCGCCGAGGCAGATCCGACGCATCGCCGCCACCGCCTTGTCCGGATGCGCACCAGCGGCGGTTTCCTCCGACAGCATCACCGCGTCGGTGCCGTCGATCACCGCGTTGGCGACATCGAGCACCTCGGCACGGGTCGGGATCGGCGAGCGCACCATCGATTGCAGCATCTGGGTGGCGGTAATCACCGCGCGGTTGCGCTGTACCGATTCGCGGATGATCTTTTTCTGCAATCCGGGCAATTCGGCGTCGCCGATCTCCACGCCCAGGTCGCCGCGCGCCACCATCACCACGTCCGAGGCGTCGATGATCTCGCCCAGTACCGGGATGGCGTCGGCGCGTTCGATCTTCGCCACCAGTGCGGCACGGCCGCCGGCTTCCTTCAGCAGGCGGCGAGCCTGGCGCATGTCATCGGCGCAACGCACGAACGACACAGCGAGAAAGTCGGCACCGATCTCCGCGGCCAGCTTGATGTCGGCCTTGTCCTTGTCCGACAGCGCGTTGACCGAGAGCCCTCCGCCCTGCCGGTTGAGGCCCTTGCGATTGGACAGCTTGCCGCCGACCAGCACCTGGCAACGCACTTCGCTGCCCACCACCTCGCGCACGGTCAGCGCGACCAGGCCATCGTCCAGCAGCAGCACGTCGTCGGGGCGCACATCGTCCGGCAGCTCGTGATAGCTCACTCCGACGCGGGTGGCATCGCCCGGCGGCACGCCGGCACGGCAATCGAGCACGAAAGCGGCGCCTTCGACCAGTTCGACCGGTCCGTTGGCGAAGGTCTCAATGCGGATCTTCGGACCCTGCAAATCGGCCAGTACACCGACTTCACGACCGGCGGCCTCCGCCGCCGCGCGCACCGCACGAGCACGCTTGCGATGATCATCCGGTTCGCCGTGCGAGAGGTTCAGGCGCACCACGTCGACACCTTCGGCAACCAGCTTGTCGAGCATGCCGGGAGCATCGGTAGCCGGACCCAGGGTGGCGATGATCTTGGTACCGCGAAGTTTTGGATTGGTCATCTGCTCAGCCTAGCAGAATCTCTGGCATCGATTGGCCCGTTGCGCTCGGCAGCCCACACTCTTGACAGCGCGCGCGGTCAAGCCTCACCCTCCGATGAGCCGACTTGAAATCAGCGGACGGGGACAGGGATGAACAACCGACATGGACTGCGGATCCGGGCGTTCGCCGCAGCGTTTCTTTGCAGCTTCGGCGGATTGCTTCTTGCGGCCCAGACGGCAACACCGGCACCGGCAGCGACGGCAGCAACGAAACCCGCTGCGGCGGAACCGATAGTCATCGTGCTCGGCGACGTCTTGCGCGAGCCCAACTTTTCGTAGGTGCGCATTTCGCCCGACGGCAGATATCTGTCCGCGATCGTGCCAAAACCGCAGAACCCGCACGAAAATGTGTTGGCGATCCTCGACGGGCGAACCGCCAAGGTCCTGCGCGTGATCCCGTCCGGCAAGAATGCGCTGATCGCGGACTATTTCTGGGTCAGCGATGATCGCCTGGTCGCCGCCGGCGCGTTCAGGCAAAACGGCCTGGACACGCCCCGCGGTACCGGCGAGCTGTTCGGCATCAACGCCGACGGCACGCGGCAGGTGCAACTGTTTGGTTACCGCGCGGGCGACTCCCAGGTGTCCACCCACATCCGACGGGTGAGCCGGCGCTACGCTGGCGCCACGGTAATCGGCGACGCTCTTGCCGTCGACAACCGCATCCTGATCGCCACCAACCGTTTCACCGACGATCGCAACGGCGCTTCGACCAACATCGAAAAGCTGAATGTGCTGACCGGGCAGACCAGGCTGATCGGCGTGGCGCCCGCACGCGAAGCGAGCCTGATCGCCGACCACGCCGGCCAGGTTCGCGTAGCCGCCAGCTTTGACGGCTTCACCGAAATAAGGTTGTGGACACGGCACGACAACGACGACTCGTGGACCCTGCGCAACGACTCGGCCAAGTCGGGTATCACGATCCGGCCGATCGGTTTCAACCGCGACAACAGCCGACTGTACGTGAGCGTCTCGCGCGGCGACCAGCCTGATGCGATCGAACTGATGGACCCGGCTGACGGCACCCGCACCATGGTGTACCAGGGCAAGTTCGCCGATCCGCTGGAACTGCTGTCCACCGCCGACGGTCTCGACTACTACGCCATCATCACGGGCGACGGCAAACCGGCGCTGCACTACATCGACGAAAACAGCGAGGAAGCCCGACTCAGCCAGGCGTTGGCCGGTAACTTCCCGGATGACCTGGCGGTTTTTTCCAGCTTCACCCGCGATGGCAGGCACGCTGTCGTTAGCGTGCTCAGTGACCGTACCGGCACCGACTACTACCTGTTCGATCTGGCCAGCCACCAGGCGCGATTCCTGATGAGTGCCCAGCCCTGGCTGGATGCGCAGGTCACGCGACCGATGCAGCCAATCCACCTCACCGCGCGTGACGGCCTTCCGCTGCACGGCTTCCTCACGCTGCCGAAAGGAACGCCACCGTTTCCGATGGTGGTGATGATCCACGGCGGTCCGCATGGCATTGCCGACCAGTGGGGCTACGATTCGGAAGTGCAGATGCTCGCCACCCACGGCTATGCGGTGCTGCAGGTGAACTACCGCGGTTCCGGCGGCTATGGCGAAAAGTTCGTCAAGCGTGGCTACCGGAATTGGGGCCTGAGCATGCAGGACGATGTGACGGACGCCACGCTCTGGGCGACCAAGCACGGTTACGCCGACCCGAAGCGGATGTGCCTTTACGGCGGCAGCTACGGCGGCTATGCCGCGCTCGAAGGCGTGGTGCGCGAACCGCACTTGTACGAGTGCGCGATCGGCTACGCCGGCGTATACGACCTGCGCGTGCAACTGGACAGCAGCGACACCCAGACCATCAACGCCGGCGTCGACTATCTCAAGCGCGCACTCGGCACGGATCGCGCCGACCTGCTGCGCCGTTCCCCGCTAGGCGGGGTGACCAGGATCAAGGCGCGCCTGTTCCTGGCACACGGGCGTGAGGATCCGCGCGTACCGTTCATGAATTTTCGCGAGTTCACCAAGGCGCTGGACGCGAACCACGTCCTCTACGAATCACTGGTCGAACCACACGAGGGGCACGGCTTCTTCCTGCCCGCGCACCGCCTGGAGTTCTACGCCAGGATGCTGAATTTCCTTGACCGCAATATCGGGGCGCGGAGTGAGGCGGCGCAATAGCGGGATTCGGGGTTCGGTGTTCAATATTTGGTGGGCGGGGACGGCGCAAGCGCGACGTTGAGCACTTGGGCGAGGCGGCGCCCGGCTTCACGCAGGCGCTGATCGGCCAGCGGCAGCCAGGCGTGGACATAGGCCGGGGCGATCTTGTGATTCGGGGGATAGAAGCCCGAATCGGCGGTGATCCGGCACGATTCCTCGGCCCACTGCGCATAGGGGTTGTCCAGCGGCGCGATCGGCGGCGGCAGCTTGACCGGCACGGCCGAATCGAGCCGCCGCGCATACTGTTGCCAGTCCAGATGGCGGGTGGACAGCATGCCCGAGTCCCACACCTTGTGCAGGTTGCTGCCTTTGCCGTCGAACTGGGCCTGGTAGGTGTTGCCGCCCTTGTCGTCGCGATAGCCAGCGTGCAACGGCTGGTGGATGTCGCCGACGAAGTGCACCACGAACTTCAGTGCCTGGCGGCGCGCATTGTCCGGCTTGCTGCGATCACCCAGCACGTCGACGTAATATTGCAGGGCCGCTACCACGCAACGACCGTTGCGACAGTCGCGCGGCCGCACGTAATCGCAGGAACTGCCACCGTGGAAGTTGATGTAGTGCTGGCTGCGGGTCTGCTTCCACAGATCCTTCATGGCCGGATCGTTCTGCATCCGGTCCGGCCAGTTGGCGATGTCGGCCAATGACGTGGTGTGCTCCGGCGCCAGCAGGCGCTCCACTTCGGCTTCGGCCGCCGGGCTCAGATGCTTCTGCGCCAGTTCCGCGACCACGCTGTGGCCGAGTGGCCCCCAGGCCTGGGCCGGCGTGATGATCAGGCAGGCGAGCAAGATGGTGGCGACGCGGTGGGCGAAGCTCATGCGACGGGTCCGACAGGGAGATCACCGCAGTCTGCCACAGACCGCTGCGACCTTTTGCCGCTGGATTCGGTACCACGTTCCATGTTGCGCAGGTGTCCGTGCGCGCAGCAGCTCAGGCAAGCACTCTGGATTGGCGCTAACATGAAACCCCTTTGCGCCGCCTGTGCGGCATCGCTTTCACCACTCTGGAGGACGTCCACTCATGACCATCAAGGTCGGCATCAACGGCTTCGGCCGCATCGGTCGCAACGTTCTGCGCGCCGCCGTGCAGAATTTCAGCAAGGACATTGAGGTCGTGGCGATCAACGACCTGCTGGAGCCGGACTACCTGGCCTACATGCTGAACCACGACTCCGTGCATGGTCGCTTCGAGGGTGACGTGAAGGTGGACGGCAACTACCTGGTGGTCAACGGCAAGCGCATCCGGCTGAGCCAGGAACGCGATCCGGCCAACCTGAAATGGGGCGAGGTGGGCGTCGATGTGGTGATCGAATCGACCGGGCTGTTCCTGACCAAGGAAGCTGCGCAGAAACACCTGAACGCCGGCGCGAAGAAGGTGATCCTGTCCGCGCCGTCCAAGGACAGCACGCCGATGTTCGTCTACGGCGTCAACGACAAGACCTACAAGGGCGAGGCGATCATCTCCAACGCCAGCTGCACCACCAACTGCCTGGCTCCGCTCGCCAAGGTGCTCAACGACAAGTGGGGCATCAAGCGCGGCCTGATGACCACGGTGCATGCCGCCACCGCCACCCAGAAAACCGTGGACGGTCCCAGCAACAAGGACTGGCGCGGCGGCCGCGGCATCCTGGAGAACATCATCCCGTCCTCGACCGGCGCGGCCAAGGCAGTCGGCGTGGTGATTCCCGAGCTCAACAAGAAGCTCACCGGCATGAGCTTCCGCGTGCCAACCTCGAACGTGTCGGTGGTCGATCTCACGGTGGAGCTGGACAAGGACGCAAGCTACGAGGAGATCTGCGCGGAGATGAAGGCGCAGAGCGAAGGCCCGCTCAAGGGCATCCTCGGCTATACCGAGGACAAGGTCGTCGCCACCGACTTCCGCGGCGATTCACGCACCTCGATCTTCGACGCCACCGCCGGCATCGCGCTGGACGACAGCTTCGTCAAGCTGGTCAGCTGGTACGACAACGAGTGGGGCTACTCGAACAAGTGCCTGGAGATGGTGCGGGTCATCGGCAAGTAGGCGCGTAGCGCTGGATGAGGGTACGGGTGGAGGCAAGGAGCATCGCCCGCAAGCGGGCGATGCCGTTGCCCCAGACCAAAAAAAACCCGCGCCGGTCTTCACCAGCGCGGGCTTTTTATACGTCATGATGGCTCAGTGGCGCTCTGCCGCCGCGTCGGCCCGCACGCCCAGCCAACCCTTGATCGTGGCGATCACCAGCGGGGTGGCACCGAAGATGATGAACACCAGATCGCCCGGCAGGCGCAGCCATTCGATGATCCGCGAACGCGGCATGCCCATGTACTCAAAGCTGCGCGCGTGCCAGTAGCCGTTCTGCAGCACGTCCCACAGCTGCAGCACACCGCTCGGGAACAGGCTCAACAGCAGCATCATTGCCAGGCCGATGTTGGTACCCCAGAACGCGACCTTGACGTACTTCTCGATGCCGGGCCAACGCTCCTCGCTGCTGGTCTGGCGCAGGGTGAACACCATCAGCGCCAGCGCCAGCATGCCGAACACGCCCATCAGGGCAGCGTGGCCGTGGGTCGGCGTGATCTGGGTGCCGACCTCGTAGTAGCTGACGATCGGCAGGTTGAGGAAGAACCCGAACATGCCAGCGCCGACGAAATTCCAGAAGCCCACCGCCATCAGGAAGTAGAACGTCCACTTGTGCGGCACGCGGGTCGGCTTGCCGTCGACATCGACCTTGCCCTTGGTGGCCCTGACGAAATCCCAGGCATCCAGGGTCAGCAAGGTCAGCGGCACCACTTCGAGCACCGAGAACATCGCCGACATCGCCATGTTGAAGTTGCTCTGGCCGGAGAAGTACCAGTGATGACCCGTACCGATGAGGCCGCCGAGGAAGTACAGGATCGCGTCCAGGTAGATCACCCGCAACGCCACGTTGCGATGCGCCAGCCCCAGTTGGTAGAAGGTCAAGGCAACCACCGTGGTGGCGAAGAACTCGAAGAAACCTTCGACCCATAGATGGATGATCCAGAAACGCCAGGTGTCGACCACCGTGAAGTTGGTCTCGGCGCCATAGAACAGTGCGGGTACGTAGAACACTGGAATCGCGATCGCGGCGAACATGAACATCTTCGCCAGCGGGCGTGCCTTCTCGTTGGCTACCGCGCGTGGGCGCGCCAGCGCCCACAGGATGGCAAACCACACCAGCAGTCCGACCACCAGCAGGTACTGCCAGATCCGGCCCAGTTCCAGGTATTCCCAGCCCTGGCTACCCAGCCAGAACCACCAGGTGCCAAGCTTTTGCGCGATACCTGCCCACACGCCGAGCAGGCTGCCGCCAATCACCACCACGAACGCAGCGAACAGCACATGCACCCAGCCGGCCAGCCAGCGCGGCTCATCGGCACGCAACGAACGCCCCAGGAACAGCGCGGCGGCGACGTAGGCGGTGGCAATCCAGAAGATCGCAGTCTGCAGGTGCCAGGTGCGCAACAGGTTGCTGGGGAAGATGTTCTCCAGCTGGAAGCCGTAGAAGCTGCCCGGATCGGCACGGAAGTGCGCAACACCGCCACCGACCAGGGTCTGCATCAGGAACAACAGGGCCACCACCACGAAAAACTTCACCAGTGCGCGCTGGCCCGGGCTGGACTTGCCGGGCAGCAATTGCGGCTGCACATTGTGGCCACGGCTGATCCAGCCCAGATAATCGAACTTGCCGAACGCCAGCAGCACGGTGGCGATACCGGCCAGCAGCACCAGCAGGCTCAACGCACTCCACAGCAACGCATGCGACGTGGCCACGTTGCCGACGCTGGGGTCGTACGGAAAATTGTTGGTGTACGAGGCATCCGTACCGGGCCGGTTGGCCACCGAGGCCCATGCGGCCCAGGTGACGAAGGCGGTGAACTGGTGCAATTCGGTCGGATCGCTGATCAGGTCCGGCTTGAGCCCGCCATTTTTCGTCGGATCCTTGAAGTAGTTGGTCCAGTAACCGACCTGTTGCCGGTAGGCCTCCGCTTCCGGCGCGGTCAGCCGCAGCACGTCGGCCTGCTCGTCGTAGCGATTGGTCTTCAGCGCCACCGCCGTTTCGGCGCGCACCGCCGCCTGCCGCGAAGCATCCAGCTCGGCCATCGGCTTGCCGAATTGCTCCTGGGCAATCGCCGCGGCGGTGTCCTGGCCGATGAAGTGCAAGGCTTCGGCCGAGTAATCCGGCCCCAGGTAGGCGCCGTGGCCCCAGATGCTGCCGTTGTCCATCAAGCCGTATTTGAGAAATACGGCCTGGCCCTGGCTGACGTCATCGCCAGTGAACACGGTGGCGCCCTGCGCATCCACCACCTGGCCGGGAATCGGCGGTGCATTGCGATAGGCCAGCATGGTGATGGCCAGCAATCCGGCGAAGCCGACCACCATCACGATCGCCACGGCGCGCAACCACCATCGCGATAGTTCGGTGTCGTCGTCGGTCAGGGGTTGTGCAGCGTCGTTCATCGATCGTTCTCCTTGAGGTGTCGAAAGGATGCAGGCCTGCAACAGGCCTGCTTAACCGGACGAGCCTAGCGCAGGCTACGCGCCTGTTCCACCGAATCGAGACCATGCACGGGCGCCGCGCGCCCGGAATACCATGAAATTACCGGCGCCGACAGGCTCCGGCGGATCGAGCAAACCGACTCAACGCTTCAGCAGCGGCAGTTTGTCGGGAACACCATCCCACTTGTCGGCATCTTCCATCGACGGAATCTTGCTGGTCAGCACCGGCCATTCCTGTGCCAGCTCGGCATTGATCGACATGAAGATCTCCTGCCCGGCCGGTACATCGAGCTCGGGGAAGATTGCGCCGACCGGACACTCCTCCACGCACAGCGTGCAGTCGATGCACTCGTCCGGATCGATCACCAGGAAATTCGGGCCGGCATGGAAACAATCCACAGGACACACTTCCACGCAATCGGTGTGCTTGCAGTTGATGCAGTTTTCGGTGACGACGTGGGTCATCGTCGTTCCTCACGTTGCGGGTCGTGCCTGCAGTTTCCGGCAGCACGCGCGAGCGGGCAATGACCCAGATCAGAGCTGCTGTGCCTGCATCGCCGCAGAATGCAGGCGCTTTCATCATTCCTCAACTGGAGCATCCATCATGCGTAAACTGATTGCCCTCGTCCTGCTCGGCCTGCTGTCGACGCCGTTGCTGGCCAATGAATGCGCGACCACCATCGAAGGCAACGACGCCATGCAGTTCAACAAGCACACCATCACCGTGCCGGAGACCTGCAAGACCTTCGCGGTGACCCTGAAACATACTGGCAAACTGCCGGTCACGGCGATGGGCCACAACTGGGTGCTCTCGCATGCGTCCGACGAGGCCGGCGTCATCGCTGACGGCATGAAGGCCGGCGCCGCCAACAGCTACGAGAAGCCGGGCGACACCCGCATCGTGGCCCACACCAAGCTGATCGGCGGTGGCGAGAGCGACACGACCACGATCGACGTGGCCAAGCTCAAGGCAGGCGAACAGTACGCGTTCTTCTGCACCTTCCCGGGCCACGCCGCCTTGATGAAGGGTACGCTGAGCCTGGGCAAGTAAACTCAGGGAATCCGGGAGCGCATCCAGCCATCATGGCGGGATGCGTTTTTTCGGTCCGGCACTTGGCCCCCTTATCCTGTCCACATGTCCCACATGAATCCTGCTGCAACGTTCGACGAATCCGCGATCGCCACCCTGGTCGACCATTTCTACGAGAAGGTGCGACGTGACCCGCAGATCGGCCCGGTCTTCAATGCGGCCGTGCACGACTGGGACGCACACAAGCGCCTGCTCACCTCGTTCTGGGCGTCGGTGGCGTTGCACGCTGGCAGCTACCGGGGCAACCCGATGGCAGCGCACCGGCCACATCCCATCCGCGTCGAGCATTTCGATCGCTGGCTCGCGCTGTGGGGCGATACCTGCGACGAGGAACTGGACGAAGTCCACGCCGGACAGATGCTGGAATATGCACGGCGCATCGGCCACAGCCTGAAATACGGGCTGGGACTGCACCCGCAGACGAAGCCGTTCGGCGTACCGATCGTGAGCGCCGCAAGATCCTGAAAGCACGCCTTGCGCGCAAGGCGTGCTCACACGGTACAACGGGTACGATTCAGCCCAACGCCTTCAGCGCCGCATCATAATTCGGCTCATTGCCAATCTCGCTGACCAATTCGGTGTGGATCACCTTGTCATGCTCGTCCAGCACCACCACGGCGCGGGCGGCGAGTCCGGCCAACGGGCCATCGGCAATCGCCACGCCGTAGTCGTCGAGGAACTGGCGACCGCGCATCATCGACAGGTTGATCACCTTGTCCAGACCTTCGGCGCCGCAGAAGCGCGCCTGCGCGAATGGCAGGTCGGCCGAGATGCACAGCACCACGGCATTGTCCAGTTTGCTGGCCGATTCGTTGAAGTGGCGTACCGATGCCGCACAGGTCGGTGTATCGATGCTGGGAAAGATATTGAGCACCTTGCGCTTGCCGGCAAAACTCGACAGCGTGGTGTCGGACAGGTCGCCCGCCACCAGCGAAAATGCCGGCGCCGCGGAACCCTTGGCAGGCAACTGGCCTTTGACGCTGACCGGCTGGCCGTGGAACGTGACTGTAGACATGCTTGAACCTCCTGACTGGGTGTGGATTACGAATAAAATGTGGTCTCGGCGAGGCCCACGATGCCGATCATCGGCGCGAGCACGACCTTGAACAGCAGCCAGTTACTGGAACGTGAACCGACGCAGGCGAAGCCGTCGCCGCGGATGTCGGACGGCATGAAGCCGCTGACAAAAGGCGGGATCACCACCACCGGCATGTAGGTGCGCACGCGCGCCATCACCGTCTGCTCGATGCGCTGCATGATCACGATATCGAGGTGCTTGTGCGGCGATTCCAGCACGATCACCTCGAACGCCACCGCGCCAACGAAGACGATGGCCCAAGCCAGGTGCACAGAGCGACCCACGGATACCACCCGGCCATGCGAAAGACCATGAAACCAGGCATCAATATCGGTCGGATCGCGATCATCAGCCATGACCTGCATCAACCGCGGGTTTGCGAAACCATGATGATGCAATGACGATCGGGCTGCTGGAGGACTCGTTCGGTCATCGCCACGACGACTCCTCCCGCATCAACCTGGTCGCCTGCCTGTCACAATCCGAAACCGTACGGTAGTTGACGTCGATCAAAACAAGCCGCGCGCCGGGCCGCCAAGATGGCATCAGCAACGTTGTACCGGCGATCACGCAGCGGCTGGAACACGACGTCCGTGGCGACGACGATGCCGGCTTCGAGGATGAGGCCAGCCATGCCGGCGCAAGCGATGGACAACCGTTGGCACGCTGGTGCACGCGGCCGGCCATCGAACACCAACGCGAGTACCGGAATCGAACTGCACCCGACCCCGCCACAACGAGACAACGATCCACCGGCCAAGGTCGGCCCTGCCTGTCGCTGAACCATCACCTGCCTGGAAAGTATCGTCATGTTCAAACACATCCTGCTTCCGATCGACGGTTCCGAGCTTTCGCTGCGCGCAGCCAAGGTTGGCATCGAGCTGGCGCGAACCTGTGGCGCACGCGTCTATGCGCTGCACGTGGTTCCGGCATTCCAGGCGCTCATCTACATGGCGGAGGCACTCGCCATCTCCGAGGCGGCCTACAACGAGGAAGCGATGGTGCTTGCCGCCGGGTATCTGGCACAGGTGCAGCGCTTGGCCGAGGATGCCGGCGTCAAGTACAGCGGCAGCTATGACGTTGCCGAGCGCCCGCACGAAATCATCCTGCAAACCACACGCGAGAAGGGTTGCGACCTGGTAGTGATGGCGTCGCACGGGCGGCGCGGCCTGAGCCGATGGCTGCTCGGCAGCGAGACGCAAAAAGTGCTGCTGCAAGGTGATGTGCCCGTGCTGGTGTGCCGCTGAGCGACACCTCTGGGGCGCTTGTCACCGCGGGCCGCTCTCATCCGTCCCCCCGGCGCGTTGGCCGTCGGGGTGACGCAGATGAAGCGTTGGCAGCGGGAACGTGCCGACGCGCCAAAGCTGGCCAAATGTAACAGGCTGGCCCCCTCCGGGCGTGTCTTGCCTCATTGATCACCCCGCAAACCAGCTTCCCGGGCGCCGCGCGCTCACGGCCCGGTGTTGACAACGTTCCGTATTTGGATAGGCTAGTAATTACTCACTTACTTACCTGACCCGGATCAGCAACGACCATGGACCCTCCAAGCAAGCGTCTGGCTGCCGACGATCGCCGCGCCGTCACGGTTGAAACGGTCGTCGAATTGGCCGCCGAGCAGAACCCGAGCGAAATCACCACTGCAGCGATCGCCTCGCGCATGCACCTGACTCAGGGTGCCTTGTTCCGGCACTTCCCCAACAAGGACGCGATCTGGCAGGCGGTCATGGAGTGGGTGGCCGATCGTCTGCTGGCCCGAGTCGAGCGTGCGGCCAGTGGCGCAGCATCCCCGCTGGCAGCGCTCGAAGCGATGTACCTGGCGCACATCGGCTTCGTGATCGAACACCCGGGTGTGCCGCGCATGATGTTTGGCGAACTGCAACGGGCCGAAAACACCGCCGCCAAGCGCATGGTGCAGACACTGATCCATCGCTACGGCGAGCGTCTGCGTGTATTGATCGAGGACGGCAAGGCCAACGGCGAACTGGACCCGCAGCTCGACGCCGGAGCCGCGGCCACGCTGTTCATCGGCACTATCCAGGGCCTGATCATGCAGGCACTCCTGCTGGGCGACACCAAACAGATGCGCAAAAGCGCTCCTGCGGCATTTGCCATCTACCGTCGCGGCATCGCGCGCGTCTGCAGATGAAACGCCTGCCGCTCCAGCGCCGCACCCTGACCCTGCTGGCCGTATTGCTGCCAATCCTGGTGCTGTTTGTCTACGTGGTCTTGCGTTCCGGTCCGTTGGCGCCGGTGAAGGTCACCACCACCGAGGTGGTGACGCGCCCGGTGTCACCGGCGTTGTTCGGTATCGGCACGGTCGAGGCGCGCTACACCTATCGGGTCGGCCCGACCTTTGCCGGACGGATCAGCCGGGTCGACGTCCAGGTCGGTGACCACGTCACGGCCGGGCAGCTGCTGGGCGAAATGGATCCGATCGATCTGGACGAGCGTATCCAAGCCCAGGTTGCCGCGACACGGCGCGCGCAAGCGCAGGTGCGCGAAGCCGAGGCCCGCCAGCGCTACGCGAAGACCCAGGCGCAACGCTACGAAAAGCTGTTGCCCGCCCATTCGATCAGCGAGGAGACGGTCGCCACCAAATACCAGGAACTGGAAGTCGCGGACGCCGCACTTGCCGCCGCACGCGAGGAACTGACGCGGGTCGAGGCCGATCACACGGCGCTGACCGCCCAGCGCGACAACCTTCGGCTGGTGGCGCCGCTCGACGGTCTGGTGACCGTGCGCGACGCCGACCCCGGCACCACCGTGGTGGCCGGCCAGGCGGTGGTGGAACTGGTCGATCCACGCAGCATCTGGGTCAACGTGCGCTTCGACCAGCTCGGTGCACAAGGCCTGACCGCGCAGTTGCCGACGCAGGTGGCGCTGCGTTCGCGCGGCAAGACGACTCTGCCCGGTCACGTGTTGCGCGTGGAGCCGATCGCCGATGCCGTGACCGAGGAAACCCTGGCCAAGGTGACCTTCGACACGCTGCCGCAGCCGCTGCCGCCACTGGGCGAGCTGGCCGAAGTGACCGTGATACTGCCCGCCCAACCGGCGGCGCCGGTGGTTCCCAATGCCGCCATCCGGCACGTGGACAATGTGCTGGGCGTGTGGCTGCTCAAGGATGACGATCTGCACTTCACCCCGGTGGAACTGGGTACCGCCGACCTCGAAGGCAACCTGCAGATCCGCAAGGGGCTCAAGAACGGTGACCGCGTGGTGGTCTACAGCGAAAAGGCGCTCACCGCACACAGTCGCATCCATGTGATCGAACGCCTTGTCGAGGCGACGCCATGATCAGCCTGGCCGGACGCGACATCCTGCATGCCTGGGGCAAGTTCGTGTTCACCGGCATCGGGCTGGGCCTGCTGATCGGCGTGACGATGACCATGGCCGGCCTGTATCGCGGCATGGTCGACGACGGCAAGGCCCTGCTCGAAAACAGCGGTGCGGACCTGTGGGTGGTGCAGAAGGACACCCTGGGTCCGTACGCCGAATCGTCCAGCCTGCCCGACGACACTTGGCGCTCGATCCGCGCGATGCCCGGCGTGGCGCAGGCCGCCAACGTAACCTACCTCACCATGCAGGTGCGCAAGGGCGACCGTGACGTACGCGCGATGGTGGTCGGCATCGCCCCCGGCGAGCCCGGCACGGCCGGCTGGCCACCGTACCTGGTTGCCGGGCGCCAGGTCACCCGCAGCCACTACGAAGCGGTGGCCGACATCGCCACCGGATTCAGGCTCGGGGACGTGCTGAAGATCCGTCGCAACCAGTACACCGTGGTCGGACTGACCCGCCGCATGGTGTCGTCCAGCGGCGATCCGATGGTATTCGTGCCACTGAAGGACGCGCAGGAGGCGCAGTTCCTCAAGGACAACGATGCGATCGTGCAAAGCCGTCGGCGCACCGCCCAGAATCCGGCGTTCAACCGCCCCGGCGTGCCCGGCCTGCTGGACGCGGTGATCGACTCGCAAAGCAGCAATCCCTACGTCAACGCGGTGCTGGTGCGTGTCGCGCCCGGCCATGCCCCGGAGACTGTGGCCACCTCCATCCGTCGCTGGAAGCGTCTGACCGTCTACACCCGCCCGCAGATGAAAGAGATCCTGATCGGCAAGCTGATCGCCACCTCGGCCAAGCAGATCGGCATGTTCCTGACGATCCTGGCGATCGTCAGCGCCGCGATCGTCGCGTTCATCATCTACACCCTGACCATGGACAAGATTCGCGAAATTGCCGTGCTGAAACTCATCGGCACCAAAAACCGCACCATCGCCGGGATGATCCTGCAGCAGGCGCTGGTACTTGGCCTGATCGGCTTCGTGGTCGGCAAGATCACTGCCACCTTCGCTGCGCCGCTGTTTCCCAAATACATCCTGCTGATTCAACGCGATGCCGGCGTGGGCCTGCTCGGCGTGATGGTGATCTGCATGCTGGCCAGCGTCGTGGCCATTCGTGCCGCGCTCAAGGTGGATCCGGCCGAGGCGGTGGGCGGCTGACATGACCGGCAAGGGCATCCATATCGAAGAGGTGAGCAAACGCTACGGCAGCGGCGACACGGCCGTGGATGCACTGAAGAACGTGAACATGCACGTGGCGCCCGGCGAGGTGGTCGGCCTGATCGGCCCGTCCGGTTCGGGCAAGAGCACCCTGCTCAAGTGCCTCGGCGCGGTGATCGACCCCACGGCCGGGCGCATGATTCTCGGCGACGAGGTGATCTACGACAACGGCTGGAAGATCACCGATCTGCGCGCGCTGCGCCGGGACAAGATCGGCTTCGTGTTCCAGGCGCCCTACCTGATCCCGTTCCTCGACGTCACCGACAACGTCGCCCTGCTGCCGATGCTGGCCGGTGTACCCAATGCCGAGGCGCGCCGCCGGGCACGCGAACTGTTTGTTGCGCTGGACGTGCACCACCGCGCACAGGCCATGCCGTCACAACTGTCCGGTGGCGAACAGCAACGCGTGGCGATTGCCCGCGGCCTGATCAATCGACCGCCGGTGATCCTTGCCGACGAACCCACCGCACCACTGGACAGCGAGCGTGCGCTGGCCGTGATCCGCATCCTCAATGAAATGGCACGCCAATTCGAAACCGCCATCATCGTAGTCACCCACGACGAGAAGATCATTCCGACCTTCAAGCGGATCTACCACATCCGTGACGGGGTGACCCACGAAGAAGTCGGTGAGGGACGGGGGTTTGTATGAAGAGTCTGATCGCACCAGGAAACCTTGTGGGTGAACACGCCGCCGCGCGACGCGGGACGCAGGACGCCGCGGCAGTGCCTGCGGCATGCCGTCCAAGGGAAGTGAGAGGCATGGCGGAGAACCATCCCCGCTCCGGTTCCTTGCGTTTCGGCCTGCTCGTCCTGCTGCTGGTCGCCAGCATGGCGGGATGGTCACCATCCCTCGCCCAATCGAACGCAGGCGGCACGCCCAGCCCTGCTGTCAGCGGACAACGACAGCTCCAGCTCGACCACGGCCAGCGCTGGCCTACCGACGTCGCCCTACGCGAAGGGATGCGGCGCATCCGCGCGGTCGCGCTCTGGATACAGAGCTCGGAGGCCGACGGCCCGCTGTCGGCACGGCAATCCCGCGCAACCGCTGCATCGATCGAAGACAGTGTCGCCGCCATCGTCGAACATCCACCCCGCGGCGCGGGGATCGACGCCAACCTGCACATCCTGCTCGCTCGCATACTCGCCGCGGACGGGCTGGCAGAACTGCTCGACGCACTCGAACTGTACCCTCGCTATTTCGACGATCCAGGGTGGCAGCCGGTGGAACGCAACCCACCTCCCGGCCCCTGACTTTCCAACCACGCAAGGAGTCCACTCATGCCACGCAACGTTGCCCAACTCGAACGCATCATCCGCATCGTCATCGGTGTCGCACTACTCAGCCTGCCCTTCCTGCTCGACAGCCCGCTGCGCTGGTTCGGCCTGATCGGCATCATGCCGCTGCTTACCGGACTTGCCGGACGCTGCCCCGCCTACCGCTTGCTGGGGCGGAAAAATTGTTGCTCGTCGCAGCCACGCGACTGACCGAAGCCAGGGAACCACCCGCATGCACATCACTTTTCTCGGCGCCACTCGAGAAGTTACCGGCTCGTGCTTTCTGGTGGAGACTGCTGCGGTGAAGTTCCTGGTCGACTGCGGAATGTTCCAGGGCGGACACGAAGCCTCGCTGCGCAACCGCCAGCCGTTCGCATTCGATCCGGAAGCCATCGATTTCGTGCTGCTGACGCATGCGCATATCGATCACAGCGGCCTGCTGCCCAGGCTGACGCACGCCGGCTTTCGCGGCACGATCCACGCCACGGCGGCGACGGCCGACCTGCTGAAGGTCATGCTGCCTGACAGCGCCCATATCCAGGAGATGGATGCCTTGCTGGCACAGCGTCGCCCAGCGAAGGCACGCAACCCGCAGGCCGTCGCCACGCCGCTGTATACCGTGAGCGACGCCGACGACTGCCTGCGACAGATACGGTCACACGGCTACGGATGCGAAGTACAGGCACACGCGGAGGTTCGCTGTCGCTTCCGCGACGCCGGCCATATCCTGGGCTCGGCCATCCTCGAAGTCTGGGTCAGCGAAGGCGAGCGCATCACCAAGCTGGTGTTCAGCGGCGATCTCGGACAACCGGGCCGGGCGATTCTGCATGATCCGACTCTCATCGCCGAAGCCGACATCCTGGTGATCGAGTCGACCTATGGCAACCGCACGCACAAGGACCTGATGGCGACCGAGGACGAACTGGTCGAGATCGTCGAGCACACTTTGCAGGGCGGCAACGTCATCGTTCCCGCGTTCGCCGTGGGGCGTACCCAGGAAATCATCTACCACCTGCATCGCCTCACCCGCGAGGGACGCTTGCGCGAGCCGAAGGTTTTCGTCGATTCGCCGATGGCCACCGAGATCACGCGGATAACCCGGCAACACATGGAGCTGTTCGACGAGAACGCCAGGCACCTTGCCGGCTGGCACGCGCTCGGCAAGAACCTTCCCTATCTTCACTTCACGCAGAGCGTGGAAGAGTCCATGTTGCTGAACCAGGTGCGTTCCGGCGCCATCATCATTTCCGCCAGCGGCATGTGCAGCGCCGGTCGCATCAAACATCATTTGCGGCACAATCTTGGGCGACCCGAATGCAGCGTGCTGATCACCGGCTTCCAGGCACAGGGCACGCTGGGCCGGCAATTGGTGGACGGCGCCGCTCGGGTGCGGATCTTCGGCGAGGAAGTTCCGGTGCGTGCCTCGATCCATGCCGTCGGCGGGCTATCCGCGCATGCCGACCAGCACGCGCTGCTGGCCTGGACTGGCAGCTTCGAGCGACCACCTGCGTATACCTTCGTGGTCCACGGCGAAGAGGCCGCGGCCGAGGCCCTGGCCGCTGATCTGCGTGCCCGCCCCGGCTGGGATGTGTCCGTCCCCACGCCGGGCCAACACGTGCAATGGAACGGTCGCCTCAGCGGAATTGCGGCATGAACGGCATCGACGAACGCAAGCTGTATGAGGACGCGATCGTGCACAGCGCGGCATACCGGCTGGCACAGGAAGACGTCGAGTTCCTTGCCCGCGAAGAGCTGCGCGGCGTACATCTGCAACTGGAACTGCTCAAGCCCGAAGTCGCTCTGCACGAACACGCGATCCGTTCCACCGTAGTGGTGCTTGGCAGCGCACGTACGCGCCCACCGGAGCAGGTCCAGCGCGAAGTCGTGCGGCTCGCGGCATGCGCGCAAACGCACCCGGATGATCCGGTGCTGGCGCGCCAACTGGCGAGCGCCCGACGCCAGCTGGCCGGCGCACGTCACTACGAGGAAGCGCGACGTTTCGCGGAAATCGTCTCGAGTCGGTTCCAGCGCGAAGGGCGCCGCGACTTCGTGGTGGTGACCGGTGGTGGGCCAGGGATCATGGAAGCCGCCAACCGGGGCGCGCATGAAGCAGGTGCCCGCTCGATCGGATTCAACGTCACCTTGCCACACGAACAGCGGCCGAATGCCTGGATCACTCCGGAGCTCGCCTTTCGTTTCCACTATTCGGCCGTCCGCAAGATGCACTTCCTGCAACGCGCCAAGGCACTGGTCGCCTTTCCCGGTGGTTTCGGCACGCTGGACGAATTGTTCGAAGTGCTGACCCTGGTTCAAACTGGCAAGATGCCGCGCCTGCCCATCGTGCTGGTGGGCAGCGCGTTCTGGCGCCGCGCCTTCGACCTGGACTTCCTGGTCGAACAGGGCATGCTCGGCGACGAAGACGCCCAACTGGTCAGCATGGTCGAAGGCGCCGAACAGGCCGTGGCCATCATCCATGCGTTCTATGACGACAGGCCGCCGGCATGATCCCGATGGCGACCCTGGCAAAATACCTGAACGTGTTCACCCATTGCAGACGACTGACGATGGTCGGGCGCGCCTGGCACAGATTGCGCGGCAACACGCCCCGGCTGACAGGCGCACTGCTGGCGTTCGCGCTGGCGGGCTGCGCGCACTACCCCGTCAATGCGCAGCTCGATCAGTACACGCCGACCGAAGGTTACCGGCTGGAAAACCTGCCGGCCGCGGACAATTCCGGCGATCTGTTCGTGGTTCTGGCCTTCTCCGGCGGCGGCACGCGCGCGGCGGCCCTGGCCTATGGCGTACTGGAGCAGTTGCAGCATACCGACATCGAGTGGGAAGGTCGGCGCAAACCCCTGCTGGACGAAGTCGACCTGATCTCCTCCGTCTCCGGTGGCAGCTACACGGCCGCCTATTACGCACTGTACCGCGAGCGTCTGTTCACCGATTTCGAGCGCGACTTCCTGTTGCGCAACGTGCAAGGCCAGCTCACCCGCAAACTGCTCGCCCCCGGCAACATGATGCGTACCATCAGCCCTACCTTCGGTCGTAGCGACCTGGTGGCGGAGTACCTCGACAAATACCTGTTCCACGGGGCGACCTTCGGCGACCTGCAGCAGAAAGGTCGACCGTTCGTGCTGCTCAACGCCAGCGACATGTCACTGGGCACACGCTTCGAATTCACCCAGGACCAGTTTGACCTGCTGTGCTCGGACCTGGCGACCTACCCCCTGTCGCGCGCCGTGGCCGCATCCAGCGCCGTGCCCGTGGTGTTCAGTCCGCTGACCCTGCGCAACTACGCCGGCAGTTGCGGTTACCAGGAACCGGCGTGGGTGCAGACGGCGCTGGACGATCGCGCGGCATCGGCCCGACGCTACCACCAGGCCAATGAGCTGCGCTCCTACCGGGACCAGGCCAAGCGCCCCTACGTGCATCTGCTCGATGGCGGCATCTCCGACAATACCGGTCTGCGTGCCCTGCTCGAGCGCACCCTGACCGAACGCGATCCGCAGCAACTGACCCACGCCCTGGGCGTGACGGCACTGCGCAAGGTGGTGCTGATCACGGTCAGCGCGGAAACCCCACCGAGTCGTCGGCTCGATCGCAGCGAGGCCGTACCGTCGATATTCCAGGTCATACGCAACGTCAAGGACATTCCAATCGGTCGCTATTCTTTCGAAACCACCGAGTTGTTCAAGGCGCGTTTCGAAGCGTTGGCCCGCCAGAGCGGTAACGTCAACACGAAGTTCTACCTGGCCGAAGTGACCTTCGAGGCACTTTCCGACCCGGTGGAACGCAAGCGCTTTTCAGACATCCCCACCTCGTTTGCCTTGCCGGCGGAGGATGTCGATGCATTGCGCCAACTGGCCGCACGGCTGTTGCGCGAGTCGCCCGGCTATCGCCGCCTGCTGCACGACCTGGCAGCGCAGGCCGACTCGCCCAGCCAGGTCGTCACCGAGTCACCCTCCGACAAATAGTCCCCAGGAGTACTGCCCATGTCTTCCCTGCTTCGCATTTTTTCACCACGACGTGCCGCCGCGACCGCCCTGATGATGGTGCTGGTCGGCGGCGCGCCGATACCGGTCAGTGCGTCCGATACGCCGGATCAGTCCAGCTCGATGGCCTTGACCGGCATCATGCGCGATCTGGGCGAGGAGATGCAGGGCGTCACCGATGCCATCTCGCGCGAAGACTGGCCGAAAGTGACAACACTGGCGACCCGGATCGCCGACCATCCGCAACCGCCGCTGGGGGAAAAGATGCGCATCCTCGCCTTTGTGGGCAAGGACACCAGCAGCTTCCGTGGCTACGACAAGCAGACTCATGAAGCGGCGAAGTTGCTGGCGCAAGCTGCCAAACGCGGCGACGGCGCCGCCACGATCACGGCATTCGCCGACGTCCAGACGGCCTGCCTTGCCTGTCACCAGCAGTTCCGCAAACCATTCCAGGAACACTTCCACGACAAACATTGAATCGCCTGTGACATCCCGACCCGGCACCGCTGACCCGATATGACGATAGACGCACACCTTGCACCCACCCGCTCGCCGCCGCACCGCTCCGCCGCCGTACCCTATCAGGGCGTGGCGCTGGAATTGTTGCGCCATGTCGTCGATGTATTGCACGCACTGGATACCGACGCGCAGAACCGCGTTTCGCGGGCTGCGGCCGACCAGGTCGCACGAACTTCATTGAGCGCCGCTGGCCGTCGCTACGCCCTCGGTGTGCCCAGCTACAGCCAGATGCCAGCCGCGCGGCAGCAGGTGCCACAAACTCGCATCGATTCGATTGCGGCACTGTGGCAGCGGCTGATCGACGGCATGACCTCGTACGAGGCACCAGGCGGTGAGCATGCGGGCGCGGGCGAAAACGTGTCGCGAGAACGGCCATCTGGGATATAAAGGCGGTTTGAAGGCAAAAATCTGGTCGGTTGCCAGATGCCCCGAGTACGGCGATGGACGCAGCGTCCTACGACCAGTGGTACGACACCCCGCGCGGCCGATGGATCGGGCAGCGCGAGGCGGCCCTGGTCCTTGAGCACCTGCAACCGCGTTCAGGAGAGTCGCTGCTTGACGTTGGCTGCGGCACGGGCTTTTTTACCCGCACCCTCGCTGCTTCCCTGGATGGCCAGGTGACCGGTGTCGACATCAACCCGCTGTGGGTGGAATATGCGCGCCGGCGCGATCCCGGAAGAGCCAGCTATCAGATCGCCGACGCCCGCGCCCTTCCGTACGCGAATGCCAGTTTCGACCTGGTTGTGTCCATGACGGCCCTGGGCTTCATCGAAGACGAGATGACCGCGGTGCGGGAGATCCTGCGCGTGACCCGCCGCCGGTTCGCAATCGGCCTGCTCAACCGGCACAGCCTGCTTTACCTGCAGACGGGTCGGGGCGGCAGCGAAGGCGGGTACCGCGGTGCGCACTGGCATAGCGTACGCGAAGTACGCCAGCTTTTTCGTGGCCTGCCCGTACACCAGCTTCGGGTGCGCACGGCCATCCAGATCCCGGGTGGCGGTGGCTTGGCGCGGCTCATCGAGCGTGCGTGGCCCACCACACTTGCGACTGGCGCGTTCATCCTGGCCGTTGGCGACGTCTCCCACGCCGCCTGACCCATGTCCTGCGGGCGTCCGGGCGATCACCATGCACAATCGACGCAGGTCTGGTCGATTTGACGCTGATCAAAGAACAACGACGGACAAATGGTACGCTGAACCAGCTGGCTGAGGATGGAGAGTGTCATGTCGAAAACCAACGCACCCCCAGGCTGGAACGAGAAGCTGTACGACGGTACATCGATATGGATACGGCCGATCGCCCGGCAAGATGCCGAGTTGGAGCTCGAGTTTCTCAACCATCTGTCGCCCAGATTCCGCAATTCGCGTTTTCTCGGCCTGGTTCGCGACCCGAGTCCGGAGGTGGCACGCGAACTCACCAATCTCGATCCGGCCAAGGCCGTGGCTTTCATCGCCCTGGTATCGCAGGAAGGCCGCGATCATCAGATCGGCGCCGCGCAGTTTCATGTAAATACGCAGGGCGACAGCTGCGACGCCTCACTTACGGTAAGTGACGAGTGGCGAAAACGCGGTGTCGGCTCATTCCTGATGCACCATCTGATCGAAGCGGCCAGAGCACGCGGTATTCGACACATGCGCGCCTACGCCCCGAGTCGTTCCGGCGGCGGCGACCAACTGGCGGCACGCATCGGATTCCAGCGCCGCCTGGATCCGCGCGATCCGGCCACGGTGATCTACGATCTGAGCTTGCAGTAGAACACCATCCATCGCAGGGCTTGAAAGAGTCCAGTCCCGCCGTAGCCGGCGTCGTTGATGGCCCTCCGGGCGCCGTTCGAGCTGCCTGGCGTGCACGAACCTCCCGTACACAGCGTTTCGTCGCACTGCACGAAGATCCGCGTGCGGGCCGTCAGGACGGTGGAACCAGCGCCTGTGGCAGGATCAGACGCACGCAGGCACCGCCCAGGTCGGAGCGATCGAACTCGAGCTGGCCGTGATGCAAGGTGGCAATGGCCTGCGCGATGGAGAGGCCCAGGCCACTACCCTCGCCCAGGCTGCCCGCGGGCCGATGGAACCGTTCGCCGAGCTGTGCCGGATCGGTGGACGCAAAGCCGGCCCCGTCATCGTTCACTTCCAGCGTCACCCGATCGGCGGCGCCACCCACGCGAACATTCACCTGGCCATGTTCGGGCGCGTGGCGCAAGGCGTTGTCGAGCAGGTTCTGCACCAGGATGTCGAGCAAACCGCGGCTGGCCAGCACGAAATCGTTGCCGTCGTGATCCAGCGACAATTCGACGGAGCGTGCCGCCGCGCGCTCGCTGAGGTCGCGCAAGGCGACTTCGGCCACGCTCACCAGACGCAGCCGTTCGACGTCGTCCAGTTCGGTCAGCTGCTCGACGCGCGCCAGCATCAACAGCTGGGTCACCAGCCGCTGCATGCGGTCGAGCGCGTCATGCGCGCGCTGCAGATGCAGCGCCCGCATCGTGGCGTCATCGCTGCGGCCGGCAAGGTCCAGTTCCAGGCGCAAGGTTGCCAGCGGATGACGCAGTTCGTGCGCGGCATCGGCAGTGAAGCGGCGTTCGTGTTCCAGGCCGGCCTTGAGTCGTTCGACCAGGCGGTCGACGGCCCGGGTGAACGAGGCCAGCTCGACCGGCACCTGCGCATCGGTGAGCACGGGAACCAGCGGCGTGCTGTCGGCGCAGAGGCTGTGGGTCAGCCGGCGCAGCGGCTTCAACCCGCCGCGCAACCCGGCAAATACAGTGGGTGGCACCAGCACCACAAACGCGAGCAAGGCCAGCAGGGTCGGCGCCAGCAACTTGCGCATCAGTTCATCACGCTCGTCCAGCGGCGCCGCGACCTGGATCCAGTACTGCCGTTCGCCGTCCCAGCCCTGGAACACCCGCCAGCGTCGCTGGTCGTAAGTCACCGTATGAAAATGTGGATCGTGCGAATCAAAGGCCAGCGCGGGCAGCTGGGCACTCTGGATCAGCAGTCGCCCCTGCGCATCGCGCAACACGATGGCCGGGCGCTGGGCGGTGGTATCGGAGCCCACGATCTTCTTGCGCTGCAAGCGCACGGCAACGCCCTGCTCCGGCTCGTCCGGCATCACCGCGAACACGCTGGCAGTGGTGCGCACCAGCATCTGGTCGAAGATCTCGTTGACCTCGTGCAGGCTGCGCCAGGCGAGCCAGCCGATGGCGACACACCAGACCAGCACGATGCCGGCGACCAGCCGCAGAACCAGCCGTCGGTTCAGCGACGGCCGCATCACGCCTCCTGCCGAACAGGCGGGTTGATGGTGTAACCGATGCCGCGCAAGGTGCGAATCCAGCCCGGCCCCAGCTTGTGGCGCAGGTGGTGCACATGCACCTCCACCGCGTTGCTGGCCACTTCCTGGTCCCAGCCGTACAGCGCGTCCTCGAGCTGGTCGCGCGAATAGGCGCGGCCGGGGTGGCGCACCAGGGTTTCCAGCAGCGCGTATTCGCGCGCGGTCAGTTCCAGCGCCGCGCCGGCAAGCGTGACACTGCGCGCCGCCGGGGTGACTTCCAGCGCGCCGAGGCGGATAGCCGGCTCAAGCTGGCCATCGGCACGGCGCAGCAAGGCACGCAGCCTTGCCGCCAGTTCGTCCAGATGGACCGGCTTGACCACGTAATCATCGGCCCCGGCATCAAGCCCGGCCACGCGATCGGTCAGCCCGTCGCGCGCGGTCAGCAACAGTACCGGGGTGGCATCCTGGCGTCGGCGCATGCCGGCGATGATCGCCGGGCCGCTGCTGCGTGGCAGATTCCAGTCGAGTATCGCGGCGGCGTAATCGGTGTCGCTCAAGGCGGCCGCCGCCTGGGTGCCGTCGGTGATCCAGTCCACGGCGTAGCCGAGCTGGCGCAGGCCATCGGCCAGCGCCTGCCCCAGTGACTGGTCGTCCTCGGCGAGCAGGATACGCATGAGGTCATCTTATTCAGCGATTGACCTGCCGACTTGACCTGACGCAAGTCACCACCCCTTTTCATCATCTGTGACGTCCTGCCCCAGAGCACGCTTGCGACCGTGGATCATCGCGGCAATCAGGTTCTCTCCGTAATGCACGCTTTCGCCGACGGCCGCCAACACGTGCACCACGATCAGCCCGAGCACGCCATACGCCAACGCTTCATGCAGATCCTCCAGCCAGTCATCACCGAAGAAGCTGTCGGTGGTCTGCAGCCAGCCGGTGAAGGCGACCAGCAACACCCCGGCGAGCAACGCCAGGATCATCACGGCCGCCCCCGGGTTATGCCCCAGTTGCCGCCGTGAGCGTCCAGCCAGGCGTTCGCCCAGGTAATGACGCACTCGGCGCGGACCCGCCACCCAGTCGCTGAAGCGGGCGTGGCGCGTGCCGATCCAGCCCCACACGAAGCGTACGGCGATCAAGATCAGGATGGCATAACCGAACCAGCGGTGAACCAGTTCGCCGTCCTCGGTGAAAAAGTTGGCGAGAAACAAGCTCGCCAGCGACCAGTGAAACACGCGGACCAGTGGGTCCCAGACCTTGACGGTGACGTTCATGGGCTTGTCCTCGCTCAGGTAAATGATCAGCCGCCCTTCTTCTTGACGATGCTGCCATCGGTGGGGTCTAAGTAGATTTCGACCTTCTTGCCGGCCTGGTCCTTGCCGTAGATCTCGTAGCAGTTGCCGGTGACCTGGAACACCTTGATGGTGTAGCCTTGGTCGAGGACCTGCTGCTTCATCGCCGCTTCCGTGAGCCATTGCGCGCGCGGCGCGCTGGTGCATTGCGGTGAGGCGAAGGCCGACGCCGACAACATGGCGCCGGCAATAAACAGGGGTGCAATGACGATGCGTTTCATGGTGCTTCTCCGGTATCGGCATGATTGCCTTGGGTGCCATTGCAACCCGCGTGGCTTATGCAAATCTTAAGAAGCTTCCGACCAACGATCGTCACCCAAGCGCGCCTCGCCAGGGTGGCGTCGACACACCGGCCATCGGCATGGAATTGAAGAGATCCACGCCAAGGCGGAGGACGCATGGCTTCATGGGGAGCCGAAACAGCGCGGCGTTTCGTATTGATTCGGCAGATGGCGTTTCAGATGACTTGAGGAGCCTCGGCGACTCCCCCACACGAAGATCGTCTCCCTTTCCCCCGCTGTGCGCTGTCTCTTGATCACATCTTGCATTGACGCAGAGGAGCCGGCGGGCAATGCCCGCCCTACAATCGCCGCGCCGTAAATCGTCTCCCTTCCCCCGCTGTGCGCTGTCTCTTGATCACATCTTGCATTGACGCAGAGGAGCCGGCGGGCAGTGCCCGCCCTACAATCGCCGCGCCGTAAATCGTCTCCCTTCCCCCGCTGTGCGCTGTCTCTTGATCACATCTTGTATTGAGGCAGAAGAGCCGGCGGGCAATGCCCGCCCTACAATCGCCGCGCCGTAGATCGTCTCCCTTTCCCCCGCTGTGCGCTGTCTCTTGATCACATCTTGCATTGACGCAGAGGAGCCGGGGGGGGGGGTGCCCCCCACAAAAGGCCGGGGGGATGGGGGGGCCGGGCCCCCCGGGGGTGGCGCCGGATGTGATCTAGTTGGTTTAAATGATGCC
>JACDJC010000773.1_pt1 | contig 33259 bp, 30 predicted proteins | sample 7454191 | NCBI WGS metagenome assembly JACDJC01 (sample SAMN14253291, study PRJNA609438) | sludge metagenome | isolation source: sludge after 25d culture with pyrite and EDTA | collected 2018-12-20
GAAAAGTTCGGCGCCGATGTCTCGGAAATCGTCGACGGCGTCTCCAAGCTCGACCGCCTGGACTTCGCGACCAAAGCGGAGCAGCAGGCAGAAAGCTTCCGCAAGATGCTGCTGGCCATGTCGCGCGATGTCCGCGTCATTCTCATCAAGCTGGCCGATCGTCTGCACAATATGCGCACCCTGGGCGCGGTAGGCACAGAAAAACGGCGCCGGGTCGCGCGCGAAACCCTCGAAATCTACACGCCCATTGCGCATCGCCTTGGCCTGAATGCGCTGTTTCGCGAACTGCAGGACCTGTGCTTCAAGGCCATCTACCCTGATCGCTACGAAGTCCTCAAAAAAGCGTTGATGGCGGCGCGCGGCAATCGCCGCGAGGTGCTGGGCAAGATTTCGGATGCGGTACGCGTTGCCTTGCCCGCGGCAGGCATTGAAGCCGAAATCAGCGGCCGCGAAAAATCGCTCTACAGCATCTACACCAAGATGCTGGAACAAAAAAAATCCTTCTCGGATGTGCTGGACATCTACGGATTCCGCGTGATCGTGCATACGCTGCCGGAATGCTATCTGGCCCTGGGAACATTGCACCAGCTCTATCGCCCGGTGCCCGGCAAGTTCAAGGACTACGTCGCCATCCCCAAGCTCAATGGCTACCAGTCCCTGCATACCACTGTCGTCGGCCCCTATGGCACACCCGTCGAATTCCAGTTCCGGACGCGCGAGATGGATCACATCGCCGAAGAAGGCGTGGCCTCGCACTGGCTGTACAAAGACGACGACGTCTCGCTCAACGACCTGCAAAAGCGCACGCACCAGTGGCTGCAATCCTTGCTCGATATCCAGAGCCAGACCGGCGACTCGGGCGAATTCCTGGAACACGTCAAGGTCGACCTCTTTCCCGACGCGGTCTACGTCTTCACGCCGCAGGGCAAGATTCTTTCGCTGCCGCGCGGCGCCACGCCGGTCGACTTCGCCTACAGCATCCACACCGACATCGGCAACCAGGCGGTCGCCGCCAAGATCAACGGCGAGTTCGCGCCTTTGCGCACCGAACTGAAAAGCGGCGATTCCATCGAAATCGTCACATCGCCCGCCTCGCGGCCCAGCGCGCAGTGGCTCAATTACGTGCGCACCGGGCGGGCGCGCTCTGAAATCCGCCACTACCTGCGCACGGTCAAATACGAGGAATCCGTCGCATTCGGCCAGCGCCTGCTCAATCAGGCCTTCGACGACTTGCGGCTGCCCCACCCCGCCGACGACGATCCCGAATGGGAAAAGCTCGCCAAGGGTTCCGGCGCCAGCTCGCGCGATGAAATCCTGGCCGACATCGGGCTCGGCAAGCGCTTGGCGGCGGTCGTCGCCCGGCGCTTCGCGCCGGAAAACAGCCTGGTCGCCACCACGGCCGCCGCGGTCGATGAAATTACCACGGCCGCCAACACGCCCATTCTCATCCACGGAAACGAAGGCCAGGCGGTCCAGCTCGCGCCCTGCTGCGGGCCTTTGCCGGGCGACGCCATCATCGGCGGCATCCGCCTGGGCCACGGCCTGGTGGTGCACATGGACGAATGCGCGGTCGCGCAGCGCCAGCGCGCGCGCGAACCCGAGCGCTGGATCCCGGTGGCCTGGGACATCAACACCGCGCGCCACCTGTCCACCCGGCTGGACATCACGGTGCTGAACGAACGCGGCGTGCTGGGGCGCATCGCGGCCGAAATCACCGAAGCCGATTCGAACATCATGCACCTGACCATGCAGGACGACGCTTCGGCAAGCTCGGTGCTGCACCTCACCGTTCAGGTCGACAGCCGCAAACACCTGGCGCAGGTCATCCGCGCGATCCGGCACGTGCCGCAAGTGCAGAAGATCGTGCGCATCAAGGGCTGAGCCCGGCCAGGGCCCACACGGCCAGTCCGTAGGCCAGCACGCCGCTCAAGGTCGCCCACGCGATGCTCCTCAGCGCGCGCTTGCCCAGCGCGACGCCGGCCAGGCCGCACAGTATCGGCAGCACCGCGGCGGCGGACGGCTGCGGCGCCGCCATGCCCCAGAACGAGGCGGCAAGCAATGCGACGATGGCGGACGGGCCGATGGCGTCCAGGGCGCGGCGCAGGCGCGGGTTCGGGCGGCGGCCGGCGTTCCGGTGCTGCCAGACCATGGGCAGCCAGCGCACCAGCAGGGTGCCCGCGCCGCTCAGCGCAACCACCCAGATCAGTTCGGCTTGGGTCAGCATGCTCAGGCCCTCCGCAAGGCGTAAAGCACGCCCGCCAGCATGCCCGCGACGATGGCGCCGTACGCCGGCAGCACCAGCAGGGCCAGCCCCGCCGCCACGCCGGCCGCCCACAGCACGCCGGCGCTGACCAGAGGCTTGATTTCCAGCAGCAATGCGAAAAACAGGGCGGGCAGCACGAAGCCCAGGGTCTGCATCAGGATGTCGGAATCCTTGATCCAGTCCTGGCCGAAAAAGGCGCCGGCGGCGGTGCCGCCTACCCAGGAAGCGTATGCGCCCAGCTGCAAGCCCATGTACCAGGCTTCACGGTCGCGCTCGGCCTGGCGATCCAGCGCGCTGACGGCGGTTGCGAAGACCTCGTCCGTCAGCCCCCAGGCCAGTGCCAGCGCGGGAAGACGGCGGGACTTCCCGCCCAGGCGCGGCGCCAGCGCCGGGCCGTAGAACAGATGGCGCAGGTTCATCAGGAACACGATGCCCACGACGCCGGCGATCGTGCCGCCGCCCACCACCAGGGTCACCAGGATGAACTGGCTGGCCCCGGCATAGACCAGCACCGAGACCAGGACCGCCATGGGCGCCGAGAACCCCGCGTAGATCGCCGCCAGGCCGAAGGAAACGGCGACCGGCACATAGCCCACCGCGATGGATAGGCTGGCGGCCAGCCCTTTGAAGAATGCGGCGCTCATGGCGAGGACGTTTGCGGCGCTCGGAACGCGGCCGGCTCAGGGTTTGAAGGCATTGATGAATATCGCCGGATCGACCCGCGCGTTGTTGAGGCTGACGTTCCAGTGCAGATGCGGCCCGGTGGCCCGTCCCGTGGCCCCGACGTTGCCGATGATCTGCCCGCGCTTGATCGCCTGGCCGCGGGTCACCTGGAATTCGGACAGGTGGCAGTACATGGTGATGAAACCCTGGCCGTGATCGAGGAACACCGTCTTGCCGTTGAAGAAATAGTCCGCGACGATGGTCACCACGCCGTCGGCGGGCGCCCGGACCGGGGTGCCCGCGGGGACGGCGAAGTCCAGCCCGGAATGGGCGTTGCGCTCTTCGCCGTTGAAGAATCGCCGCAGCCCGAAAGGGCTGGACAGCCGGCCGTCCACCGGTTTGTCCAGAATGACGTTGCTGGGCCCGGTGTTGCGGAAGTTCGCGTAGGCGGCCATCTGCTCCTTGTGCTCGCGCTCGAAGCGCCGGGTCTGTTCCGGATCCGGAGTCACGTGGCTCTGGTTCTTGAGCTTGATGTGCTGCGAGGCATAGGCCTTGGCGCCCACCTGGAAGGGGATCTCGCGCCGGCCCCGCCCGTCTTCCACCACGAGGCGCTGGGCGCCCTTGGGCGTCTTGAGGTCCAGACCGACGACGGCGATCCAGTGCCCGGCGCCCTCGCGCAGCACCATGACGTCGTTGCCTTTGAAATAAGCCTTGGGCGGCGCCTCGGCGATGCCGAGCCCGACGACCGCCACGCCGCCGGGCACGGGATGATGGAGCATGCGTTCGATGTATCCCCGGGCGCCGGCGCCCAGGGGCAGCAAACACATGCCGGCCGCGAGAATAAAGCCGAATCGGGTCATGCCAGTCATACTATGGTTCCACAGCCGGAGATGATAACGTACTTGCGGCGCGCTCAGGGCGCCCCGTAGCCGCCGCCTCCCGGCGTCTCGATCACGAAAACGTCCCCGGCCTCGAGCTCCAGGCTGTCCTGCGGCCCCAGCTCCACCCGGACGCCGCCGGCGCGCTCGACATAGTTGCGGCCGACATCGCCGGGCAGCCCTCCGGCCAGCCCGAAAGGCGGGTATCGGCGGTTGTTCGACAATATCGCCGCCGTCATGGGCTGCAGGAACCGCATGCGGCGCACCCCGCCGTCGCCGCCCGGCCAGCGCCCTTTTCCGCCCGAGCCGGCCCGGATCTCGTAGGACTCCAGCAGCACCGGGAACCGCAGCTCCAGGACTTCGGGATCGGTCAGCCGGGAGTTGGTCATGTGGGCCTGCACGACCGACGTGCCCGGAAAGCCGCCCGCCTCTTCGAAAGGCAGGCCGATCCGCTCCGGCCCCGCGCCGGTCCCGCCCGAGATGGTTTCATAGTACTGGTAGCGGTCGTTGCCGAAGGTGAAGTTGTTCATGGTGCCCTGGCTCGCCGCCAGCACGCCCAGGGCGCCGTACAGCGCATTGACGATGCACATGGACGTCTCGACGTTGCCGGCCACCACCGCGGCCGGCGGGTTCGGGTTGAGCATGGAGCCGGGCGGCACGATGATGTCCAGGGGCTTGAGGCAGCCGGCATTGAGCGGGATGTCGTCATCGACCAGGCTGCGGAACACGTACAGCACGGCGGCCACCGCGATCGACGCCGGCGCGTTGAAGTTGTTGTCCAGCTGCGCCGAGGTGCCGGTGAAGTCGATGGTGGCGCTGCGCGTCTGCTTGTGCACCGTGATGGCGACTTTGATCCGGGCGCCGTTGTCCAGCGGATAATCGTAGCTGCCGTCCCGCAGGCGGGTGATCACCTTGCGCACGGCCTCTTCCGCGTTGTCCTGCACGTGCCGCATGTAGGCCTGCACCACGTCCAGCCCGAATTGTTCGCACATGGCCAGCAGCTCCCGCACGCCCTTCTCGTTGGCGGCGATCTGCGCCCGCAGGTCGGCCAGGTTCTGCTCGGGATTGCGCGCCGGCCACGGCCCCGACCCCAGTATGGCCCTGGCTTCGGCTTCCCGGAACACCCCTTGCCGGACGAGCTGGAAATTCGTGAAAAGCACGCCTTCTTCGTCCACGCTGCGCGAATTGGGCGGCATGGAGCCCGGCGTCAGGCCGCCGATGTCGGCATGATGGCCGCGCGAGCCGACGAAGAACAGTATGGACTCGCCCGCGCCGTCGAAGACCGGCGTGATCACGGTCACGTCCGGCAGATGGGTGCCGCCGTGATAGGGATCGTTCACCACGTAGGCGTCGCCGGGCTGCATCGTCCCGGCGTTCTCGCGCATGACGGTCTTGATGGACTCGCTCATGGAGCCCAGATGCACCGGCATGTGCGGCGCATTGGCGATCAGATTGCCCTGGGCGTCGAACACCGCGCAGGAAAAGTCCAGGCGCTCTTTGATATTCACCGAATAGGCGGTGTTCTGCAGGCGCACGCCCATCTGCTCGGCGATCGACATGAAGAGATTGTTGAACACTTCGAGCATGATGGGGTTGACCTCCGACCCCACGCCGGCGCGGGCGCCCAGCGGCTCCACGCGCTCCAGCAGCCAATGGTCGCGTTCGTCCAGCCGCGCGCGCCAGCCCGGCTCCACCACCAGCGTCTGGTTGGGTTCGGCGACGATGGCGGGCCCGTCCAGGGCGTCGCCGGCTTGCAGGCCGGCGCGTTCGTACACGGGCGTTTCATGCCATTGCCCGCCGCTGTACATGGGGCGCCGCGCGCCGGGCCGGGGCGGGCCGCCGCGCACGGCCGCGGGCGCGCGCTGTTCGGACGGCTCGTCCGCCGCCAGGCTCGCCTCGACGGAAAGCGCTTCCACGATCAGGCGTTTTTCCGGCATGAGGAAGGAATACCGCCGGCGATAAGCCTCTTCGAACGCCGCCTGCATGGCGGCCACGTCGCCGGCCAGGTCGACGTCGAGCGCGGTGTCCGTGCCTTCGTATTTCAGATGCAGCCGCGCCGTCTCGCGCAGGACGCCGTTGTTCCCGCCGTGCCTGTCTCCCAGGCCCTCCGCCGCCTGCGCCGCCAAGACGGCGGCCAGCTCGGCCAGTTCGGGCAGCACGGCGGCTTCCAGCGGCTTCTCGACGGTTTGCTGGCGTATCTCGATCTGGTCCGCCAGCCCCATGCCGTAGGCGGACAGCACACCCGCGAGGGGATGCGAAAAAATGCGCGTCATGCCCAGGGCGTCGGCCACCATGCAGGCGTGCTGGCCGCCCGCTCCGCCGAAGACCGTCAAGGCGTAGCGCGTGACGTCGTGCCCCTGCTGCACCGATATGCGCTTGATGGCCTCGGCCATGTTGCCGACCGCGATGGACAGGAAGCCCTCCGCCAAGGCTTCCGGCGCCATGGCGGTGCCCGTGCCGCGCGCCACGGTGCCGGCCAGCTCGCTGAACCGGCGGCGCACCGCGGCGACGTCCAGCGGCTGGTCGGCTTGCGGCCCGAATACGCTGGGAAAGAAATCGGGCTGGATCTTGCCCAGCATGACATTGCAGTCCGTGACGGCCAGCGGGCCGCCGCGCCGATAGCACGCCGGCCCGGGATTGGCGCCCGCCGAGTCGGGCCCCACGCGCAGGCGCGCGCCGTCGAAGTGCAGGATGGAGCCGCCGCCGGCGGCGACCGTATGGATGCGCATCATGGGCGCGCGCATGCGCACGCCCGCGACCCGGGTCTCGAATTCGCGTTCGAACTCGCCGGCGAAATGGGATACGTCGGTCGAGGTGCCGCCCATGTCGAAGCCGATGACTTTGTCGAAGCCGGCCCGCTGGCTGCTGCGCGCCATGCCCACGATGCCGCCCGCCGGGCCGGACAGGATCGCGTCCTTGCCCCGGAAGCGGTCGGCGTGCGCCAGGCCGCCGCTGGACTGCATGAACAGCAGCGGCACGCCGGGCAGCTCGGCGGCGACCTGGCCGACATAGCGCCGCAGTATGGGCGAAAGATAGGCGTCCACCACGGTCGTGTCGCCCCGGGAGACGAATTTGATCAGGGGGCTGACGTCGTGCGACGCGGACACCTGCGTGAAACCGAGCTCGCGGGCGAGCTCCGCCGCCATGGCCTCGTGCGCGGGATTGATCCAGGCGTGCATGAACACGATGGCCGCGGCCCGCAGCCCTTGGCCGTGGGCCCGCGCCAGGGCGGCGCGCAGGTCGTCCAGGTCCAGCGGCTCGAGCTCGCCGCCGTCGGCGCCGATGCGGCCGCCGGCCTCGATGACGCCGGCGTACAGCTGTTCCGGCAGGACGATGTGGCGGTCGAACAGCCGCGGCCGGTTCTGGTAGGCGATGCGCAGCGCGTCGCGGAAGCCGCGCGTCGTCACCAGGACGGTCGGCTCGCCCTTGCGTTCGAGCAGCGCATTGGTGGCGACCGTCGTGCCCATCTTGACGCTGCCGATGCGTTCGGCCGGCACGCGCTCGCCCGGCGCGATGCCGAGGATGCGGCGGATGCCCGCCACGGCGGCGTCGGGATACTGCTCCGGATTGTCGGAAAGCATCTTGCAACTCTGGATGTCTCCTTCCGGGCTGCACGCCACGATGTCCGTAAAAGTGCCGCCGCGATCGATCCAGAACTGCCACTTCATGCTCGTTTACCCCTTACACCCGGAAATGCCGTGACGCGTCGTCCGGTAGCGGCGCGCGCAACGATTAAAACCCAAGACGCCGCCGCAGATCAAACGGCCCTAGGAATAACCCCTAAATTGATGCCGGCGGCAAGGAATGCGCGAGCCGGCACACTACAATCGGTCGACCACTGCATTCCCGTGCGTATTGTCAACCTAAGGATATTCCAATGAAAAAAACGTTCGCCTTGCTGACAGCCACCGGCGCTGCGGCATTCGTCCTCAATGTTCAGGCCGCCACCAAATGGGACCTGCCCAGCGCCTATCCCGCATCGAATCTCCACACCCAGACGCTCGAGCAATTCGTCAAGGACGTCAAGGAGCTGTCAGGCGGCGAACTCGACATCACGCTGCACAACAATGCCTCGTTGTACAAGGCGCCCGAAATCAAGCGCGCGGTGCAGGGCAACCAGGCCCAGATCGGCGAAATCCTGCTGACCAACTTCGCCAACGAAGACCCCATCTACGCGCTCGACGGCCTGCCCTTCCTGGCCACCGGCTACGACGCCGCCTGGAAGCTCTACCAGGCCCAGAAAGAGCCCCTGAACAAGAAGCTGGCCTCGCAGGGCATGATGGTCCTGTATTCGGTGGCCTGGCCGCCGCAAGGCATTTTCGCCAATAAGGACATCAACAAGGTCGAGGACCTGAAAGGCGTGAAATGGCGCGCCTACAGCCCCGTCACGGCCCGCATCGCCGAACTGGTCGGCGCGCAGCCGGTCACCATCCAGCAGTCGGAACTGTCGCAAGCCATGGCCACGGGCGTGGTGGATGCGTTCATGACTTCCGGGTCCACCGGCTGGGACACCAAGACCTACGAATACATCAAGAAGTTCTACGACACGCAGGCCTGGCTGCCCAAGAACGCCGTCATCGTGAACAAGAAGGCGTTCGACCAGCTCAGCGAAAAAAGCCGGAAGGCCCTGCTGCAGGCCGGCGAAAAAGCCGAGAAAGCCGGCTGGGCCTTGTCCCGCGAGAAAACCCAGTGGTACCTGGACCAGCTCGCCAAGAACGGCATGACCATCGTCAAGCCCAGCGACGAACTCATGAAGGGCCTGGACAAGGTCGGCGAGACCATGCTTGCGGAATGGATCAAGCGGGCCGGGCCTGACGGCCAGAAGATCATCGACGACTACCGCGCCGCCAAGTAAACATGCTGCGCCCCTTCCTCGATACACTGTACCGGGTGTCGGGCGGGCTCGCGGCCGTCTTCACGGTGGGCGTGCTCGTGGCGGTGGTCCTGTCCATCGCCACCCGGCAGCTGGGCGTGCATATCGGCGGCCTGGACGCCTACGCCGGCTATTCCATGGCCGCCGCGGGCTTCCTGGCCCTGGCGCACACGTTCAAGAGCGGCGAGCACATCCGGGTCACCCTGGTGCTGTCGGCGCTGCCCGCCAAGGGCGGCCTGCGGCTGGACATCTTCGCGCTGCTGGTGGCCTGCGTCATCGCCGGCAACCTGTGCTGGTTCAGCATCAAGCTGGTGCTCGATTCCTACGCCTACAACGACATCTCCACCAGCGACGACGCCACGCCGCTCTGGATTCCGCAGCTGACCATGGCCGTCGGCACCGTCATCTTCTTCATCGCCGTCATCGACGAAACCCTGAGGCGATTCCAGGGCAAGCCCGAATCCCAGAGCGAAGAAACCCACTATGAATGAAGCACTGGTCATCACGCTGCTCGTCGTCTCCATCTTCGGTTTCCTGGCTTGCGGCGTCTGGGTCGGCCTGACCCTGGCCGGCACCGCCTGGCTGGGCATGGAACTGTTCTCCAGCCGCCCCGCCGGCGACGCCATGGCGATCACCATCTGGGGCGCGTCGTCCAGCTGGACCCTCACCGCCCTGCCGCTCTTCCTGTGGATGGGCGAAATCCTCTTCCGCTCGCGCCTGTCGCAAGACCTGTTCAAAGGCCTGGCGCCCTGGCTGGACCGCATCCCCGGCCGGCTGCTCCATACCAACGTCGTGGGCTGCGCCATATTCGCCGCGGTGTCGGGCTCGTCGGCCGCCACCTGCGCGACGATCGGGAAAATGACCATACCCGAACTCACGCGCCGCGGTTATCCGCAAGACCAGATCATCGGCACGCTGGCCGGCGCGGGCACCCTCGGGCTGCTGATCCCGCCGTCCATCATCATGATCGTCTACGGCGTGGCCGCCGACGTCTCGATCTCCAAGCTCTTCATCGCCGGCATCCTGCCCGGCATACTCCTTGCCCTGCTGTTCATGGGCTACATCGCCGTCTGGGCGCTGCTGCACCCCGACCGCATCCCGCACGCCGACGAGCGCATGAGCTTCAGCCGCAAGCTCTACCAGTCCCGCCATTTGATTCCCGTGGTCCTGCTGATCGCCGTGGTCCTGGGCACCATCTACACCGGCTTCGCCACCGCGACCGAAGCCGCCGCGGTGGGCGTGGTCGGCGCCCTGATCGTATCGGCCGCCCAGGGCTCCCTGAACTGGCCGGTGTTCAAGGAATCCCTGATGGGCGCCACGCGCCTCTATTGCATGATCGGCCTCATCCTGGCCGGCGCGCAATTCCTGACGCTGTCCATGGGCTACATCGGCCTGCCCCGCGCCCTGGCCGAATGGATCACGTCGCTGGGCCTGTCGCAGTTCGGGCTGATCATGGCCCTGATGGTGTTCTTCATCATCCTGGGTTGCTTCCTCGACGGCATCTCCATCGTGGTCCTCACCATGGGCGTGCTGCTGCCCACCGTCAACGCGGCCGGCATCGACCTGATATGGTTCGGCATTTTCCTGGTGTTCACCATCGAAATGGCCCAGATCACCCCGCCCGTGGGCTTCAACCTCTTCGTGCTGGCGGGCATGACCAAGAAAGAACTGCCCTATCTGGCCCGGGTGTCGTTCCCCATGTTCCTGCTGATGACCGCCGGCGTGCTGATCATCTACGCGATGCCGGAACTCGCCACCTGGATGCCGACCCGGATGGCTCCATAGAAAGCGGCCCGCGCGGCGCTGGCCGCCCGTCTCGGCCGGCCTTCCATCACACCATCTTGCCCCCCGACAAGCGGATCTCGCGCGTGCAGCGCGCCGCGAGCTGCGGGTCGTGCGTCACCAGGACCAGCGTCGTGTTCTGCTCCCGATGCAGCTCGAACATCAAATCGATGATCTTCTCGCCATTCTGCGTATCCAGGCTGCCCGTGGGCTCGTCCGCGAACAGCAGCCGCGGCTTCATCACGAAAGCCCGCGCAAGCGATACGCGCTGCTGTTCGCCACCCGACAAGGTGCGGGGATAATGGTGCAGGCGATCCTTCAGGCCCACCCGCTCCAGCATCGCCGTCGCCTCTTCCCGCGCCGGCCGGCCGGCCAGCTCCAGCGGCAGCATCACGTTTTCCAGCGCCGTCAGGTTCGGCAGAAGCTGAAAAGACTGGAACACGAAACCCACGTGCGCCGCGCGCAGCGCGGCCCGCTGCTCTTCGTCGCAGGCGAACAGATCATGCCCGAGCAGCAGCACCTGGCCCGAAGTCGGGACGTCCAGCCCCGCCATCAAGCCGAGCAGCGTCGACTTGCCGGACCCGGAACTGCCCGTGATCGCCAATGCGTCCCCATCGGCCACCGTGAAACTGACATTGTCTAAAATATCCAAATGGCCGGCGGAATCCGAAACCCTCTGGCACAACTGTCTGACTTCAATGGAATTTGGCTGACTCATGTGGATACGTGGATGTTTGGCAGCGATTGCGCTGTGCTGTTCTCAGATCGTGGCGGCGGACTCCCAGCCTGCCGACCCGCCGGCCGAAGCCCGGAGCGCCATACTGGTCATAGGCGACAGTTTATCGGCCGAATACGGCTTGCGGCGCGACACCGGATGGGTGAAGCTGATCGCCGACCGTCTGCGGACCGAGGCGCCAGGATACCAGATACTCAACAGCAGCATCAGCGGCGACACCACGAGCGGCGGGCGGGCGCGCCTGCCGGCGGCCCTGTCCACCCACCAGCCCCGGGTGGTCATCATTGAACTGGGCAGCAACGACGCCTTGCGGGGCCTTGCCCTGGCCGCCACCCGCGACAACCTGAGCGCGATGATAGAACAGGCCAGAAGCCGCAACGCCGAAGTCCTGCTGGTGGGGATGCAGATTCCCCCCAACTACGGGCGCGCGTACACCGAACAGTTCCAGCGGCTTTTTTCCGAACTGGCCGCACGGCACGGCGTGGAGCTGGTGCCCTTCCTGCTGGAAGGCATGGCCGCCAACATGGAACTGTTCCAGGCCGACGGCATTCATCCGAACGAAGCGGCGCAAGCCATATTGGCGGACAACGTCTGGAAGAAACTGGGCCCCATGCTGGCGCGATGAGGCCCGGGCGGCCTGGCCGCCCGGCTCGGATCGATATCGCTCCGCGGCCCGCGGCGGCAGCCGCCTCGTGCGGCGGGATCGAGGCCGCAGCGACCGCTATTCGGCCTTTTCGCCGGACAAGGCCTCTTCCGCCTCCGGCAGCATCGTCACCTTGGCCTGCACCTTCATTTCGCGCAGCACGGCCTGCTCTTCCGCCTTGCCCCAGGCCTGGGCCAGCTGCGCCGACAAGGTCTCGCGCATCGGCTCGTCGAGGTCTCCCGCCTTGCCGCCTTCCACGCGCAGGACCACATAGCCTTGCGGGACGCTTATCCCCAGATACTGCGGGAACTTGTCGTCCTCGACCGCCAGGGCCGCGTCGGTGATGGATTTGTTCAGGCCTTGAGGATTCATCCGGCTGATGGTCAGCACCGAGCCGAATTTTTCCGGCACCTCGTCCGCGGCGGCTTTCCGGAAGCCGGCCAGGGCTTCCTCGCCGGCCTTGCGGCTTGCCGCCAGCGCCCGTTCCTGGACCAGCAGCTTGCGGATGTGGTCCGAGACCTGGGCCAGTTCGGGCACGTGCGCGGGGATGAGCTTCTCGACCCGCAGCGCGATCATGGTGTCGGGCGAGATTTCGATCACGCCGGAGTTTTGCTTGTCGGCCAGCGTCTGCGTCGAGAACAGCGCGCGGCGCACGCGAACGTCGTCGAGTATGGCCGCGTCCTCGCCGGCGGACGCCGCGTTGGCCGGCACCTGGTCCGAAGACAGCAGGCGGTCGCGGGCGATGCCGGCGGCGGACTTGATCTTCAGGCCGAGCGCATCGGCGGCCGGCTGCAGGCTGGCCGGATTGTCGTAGACCAGGCCGGTGAGCTTGCTGGCCATGTCCGCGTAGCGGTCGGCGCCCAGCTGGCGGCGCACTTCGGCCTCGACCTTGGAGCGGGCCTGTTCGAAGGACTCGCCCTGTTCGGCCTGGACGTCATTGGCATGGAAAATGTGGAAGCCGCCGGGGCCGTCGACGACGCCGGAGACATCGCCCTTGCCCAGCGAAAATATGATCTGGTCCAGGTTGGCCGGCCAGGAGCCCTTGGTGATCCATCCGAGCCGCCCGCCGTCTTTCGCGGTGCCGGCGTCCTGCGATTCCGCCTTGGCCACCTCGGCGAAGGAAGCCGGTTCGGCCTTCACCTTGGCCGCGATTTCCTCGGCCTTGGCGAGCGCCTTCTTGCGTTCTTCGTCCGAAGCCGTGGCGGCGACGCTGATCTGGATGTGGCTGACGTCGACGCGGGGCGCTTGGACATAGCGCGATTTGTTCTGTTCGTAATAGCGCCGCAGGTCTTCTTCGCTGATCGCGGGCAGATTCGCCATGGCCGCCGCTTCGTTCAGGAGCACGTATTGCGCGTTGACCTGCTCCGGGAGTTCGAGCGTTTGCTTGTTCTGCTCGTACCATGCCTTGATGTCGTCTTCCGAGACCGTGACGTCTTTTTCATAGTCTTCGGCGGGAAACGCCAGAAGCCGCAGGCTGCGTTCTTCGGTAAGCGATTTCCCGACCAGGCCCACCACCGACGGCGGGATGCTGGACGTCAGGGCGACGGGGCCGAGCACGCGGTCCAGAGCGAGTTCGGCGCGCTGCCCCTGTTCGAAATCGCGGGTGGTCAGGCCGACCGACGCCAGCACCTGGTTGTAGCGCGCGGGCGAGAACTGGCCGTTTTCCTGCAGCTGGGGCATGGAAGAGATCGTCTGGCGCAGGACGGCGTCGGACACGCTGAAGCGCTCCTTGGTCGCGGTGTTGACCAGCAGGCGCCGGTCGACCAGCGATTCGAGCAAGGCGCTGCGCGCCTCGCGGTTGTCGAGCACGGACGGATCGAAGCCCCCCTGGCTGCTTTGCTGCAATTGCTGCAGCTGGTTGCGGCGCGCCTGGTCGAAATCCTGCAGGGTCACCGCCGAATCGCCCACCTTCACCAGGTCCTGGTCGCCGGACACATAATTGGTGTAGCCGCTGACGCCGATCAGGACGAAGGACGGCAGAATCAGCACAAGCAGAATCAATTGCATCAAACGCTGATGCGTACGAATGAAATCGAACATTAATCGCTCACTGACACGCAGCCCCTTGACGGAACTGCGCGACGGTTGAATCAAAAAAGGCGATAAGAATCGCCAAGATTACAAAAAACGCGAGTGGAACACGAAATTTCATGGAGTTTACCACCACAGCTGTCTGATTTTTCAGGATATCCGGGCGGCGCTATAAAATACGGCATGGCCCCTCGCAGGGTGCCGCGCCCTTCTTCGCACCGATACGACCCGCCTCGCCCCTATGTCCCGCTCCTGGCCCTACCCCAAACTGATCGCCCATCGCGGCGCCGGCCGCCTGGCCCCCGAGAACACGCTCGCCGCCGTCCGGCTGGGCGCGGCGCACGGCTTTCGCATGATGGAATACGACGTCAAGCTCAGCCGGGACGGCATCGCCATCCTGCTGCACGACGACACCGTGGACCGCAGCTCCAACGGGCAGGGCCCGGCCGCCGGCAAAACCCTGGCCGAACTCTCCCGCCTGGATTTCGGCGGCTGGCACTCCCCCGCCTATGCCGGCGAGCCCATTCCCACGCTGCACGCCATTGCCGCCTATACGCTGGCCAACGGCATACACAGCAATATCGAAATCAAGCCGCATCCCGGCCTCGAAGCGGAAACCGGCAGGCAGGTCGCGCTGCTGGCGCGCGAGCTCTGGGCGGCCGCGTCCCTGCCGCCCCTGCTGTCCTCGTTTTCCGAAACGGCCTTGCAGGCGGCGCTGGAAGCCGCGCCCGAGCTTCCTCGCGCGCTGCTGATCGAGAAAGAAGTGCCGCAGGACTGGCCCGTGCGCGTCGAGCGGCTGCGGTGCCTGGGCCTGAACCTGAATCACAAGTACACTGGAAAAGCCCTGGTCGAGCGGGTCAAGGCGGCCGGCCTCACACTCGCGATCTGGACCGTCAACGACGCCCCGCGCGCCAAGGAACTTCTGGATTGGGGCTGCGACGCCATCGTCACCGACGAAGTCGCCACCCTGAACCCGAACTGGGCTCCTTCCCTCTGATCAACCGCGCCGGACCGCAGGCGTTTGCAAGGAATTCTTTTGTTCAGCTACCGACACGCGTTTCACGCCGGCAATCATGCCGACGTACTGAAGCACTCCATCTTCGTGCACGTCCTGGATCACTACAATCGCAAGGACGCGGCCTACTGGGTCATAGACACCCACGCGGGCGCCGGCCTGTACGATCTGCGCAGCGAATGGGCGCTGAAGAACGGCGAGTTCGCCGACGGCCTGGACCGGCTGCTGGGCGCGGATGCAATGCCGCCGCTGATCGAGCGCTATCTGGAAGAAGTGGAACACTTCAACCCCGACGGCATCGCCAATTTCTACCCCGGTTCGCCCTGGCTGGCCTTGCGCGCGCTGCGGCCGCAGGACCGGCTGCGGCTGTTCGAGATGCACCCGTCCGAAGCCGAAGTGCTGCGGCGCAATCTGCAATCCCAGGGCCGAAGCGCCATGCGCCAGACCACCGTATACGAGTCCGACGGCTTCGAAGGCCTGAAAAGCCAACTGCCGCCGCAGCCGCGGCGCGGCATCGTCATCATCGATCCGTCCTACGAGGACAAAAAGGATTACCGCAGGACGCTGCAAGCCCTGGACGACGGCCTGAAGCGCTTCGCCACGGGCTGCTTCATCGTCTGGTATCCGCTGGTTCAGCGCCGCGAAGCGCACGACATGCTGCGTTCCCTGGAGCGCCTGCAGACGCCCTGGCTGAATGCGTCCCTGACGGTGCGCAAGCCGGCGGGCGACGGGTTCGGCTTGCACGGCAGCGGCATGTTCGTGCTGAACCCGCCCTGGACGCTGCATGCCGAACTGGCCCGGGCGCTGCCCTGGCTGCGCGACAGGCTCAAGCTGGATGACCGGGCCGCCTTCACGCTCAAGCAGCAAGGCGCTTGACGCGCGGCTCATCGAGCCGCCGGCCTTCAGCGCAAGCCGCCGCACCCACGGGAAGCGTACGCCTTCTTACAGGAAGCGTTCGCCTTCCTTCAGGTAGCGCCATTGCCCGGGCGGCAGGTCGCCCAGGACGATGCGCCCCATGCGCACCCGCTTCAGGCCCACCACCTTGAGGCCCACTTGCTCGCACATGCGCCGGATCTGGCGCTTCTTGCCCTCCCGCAGTATGAAGCGCAGCTGGTCTTCGTTCTGCCAACTGACTTCCGCGGGGCGCAGCGGCTCTCCGTCGAGGGCCAGCCCGTGATTCAGCATGGCCAGGCCGTTGCCCGCGATCTTGCCGGTGACCCGCACCAGGTATTCTTTTTCGATCTCGGAGTCGTCGCTGATCAGCTGCCGCGCGATGCGCCCGTCTTGCGTCAAGACCAGCAGGCCCTGCGAATCGATGTCGAGCCGGCCGGCGGGCGCAAGGCCGCGCAAATGGGCGGGATCGAAACGCATGGTCGCCTTGCCGGCGCGATACTGGTTGGCCGCGGTGATCAGGGACACCGCCGGCCGATACCCCTGCTCGGCCTGGCCCGAGACATAGCCGACGGGCTTGTTCAGCAAGATGGTGACGCGCGCCGTCTGGCGGGCCCGCGCCTGCTTGTCGAGGGTGATTTTCTGGCCGGGCCAGGCCTTGCTGCCCAGTTCGGACACCACCACGCCGTCGACGCGGACCCAGCCGCGCTCTATGTAGGCGTCGGCTTCGCGCCGGGAGCACAGGCCTTGTTCGGCCATCAATTTTGAAATTCGTATTTTTTCCATGAACAGCATTTTATGACTTTGGCGATAATACCGTTTATGGAATTACACCCGCCTCATGATTCTGATTGGCTGGCACGGCCCGCGCCGTCGTTCAGCCGCCTGCAAAAATACTGGCTGTTTCGTCCCGGCGCGCTGACCGCCGGCCTGCGCCGCATCGGCCAGGTGCGGCTGCGCGTCGCGGCCGAGCACCCCGACGGCCTGCTGCCGTCGGAGGCCTGGATGCTGGGCCTGGCGCCCCGAAGCCCGATCTGGGTGCGCGAGATCATCATGTCGATCGATGGCGTGGACAGCGTCTACGCCCGCAGCTTTACGCCTCTGGCGGCTTCTCACGGCCTATGGCAAGGCATGCGCCGCCTGCGCACGCGCCCTTTGGCGGATATGCTCTACCACAGTTCCGAAATCACGCGCTCTCCGTTTCTGGCGTGCCGGCCCGGCCTGCACAACCCGCTGTACAAGACGGGCCAGCGCATTCTCGGCCCGCTATGCCCCGCCCCGCAGCATCTGGCCGCGCGCTGTTCGGCCTTCTGGCGCCATGGCCAGCCTTTGCTCGTGGCCGAATGTTTTCTTCCCGATTTCTGGAGCCTGGCGGCGCGCAGCGGGCAGCCGCGCACGCAGCCCTGAAAAGCGTCACCCCGGGACGGCCGCCGTCACCCGGCTACCGCCACGTTTCCATGTCCACGCTCACGCTGTCCTCGTCAGAAGACAGCAGCACGGAGCCCTCGTCTATGCTCGCATGCAGGCTCATGCTGCGCCGCGCGAGCCCCGCCAGCGCCTGGGCGCTGGCCGGATCCACGGAATACACCGCCAGCTCGCGTATGCGCTCCGCCGCGGCCGACACCCCCTGCCACCACACCTTGCTGGCGTGCCCGCCATAGCAGAACACCACCACGCGGCGCGACTTCCCCGCCGCCTGCAGCAAGCGGCGCTCGTCGGGATGGCCCAGATCGATCCACGTCTGGATCTCGCCCGTCAAATCCTTCTGCCAGAGCGAAGGCTCGTCGGTGGTGCTCAGGCCGCGCGTGAACGCCAGGTTCTCGTCCGCATACAGCGCGAAGGCGAGCACCCGGAGCATCATGCGCTCGTCGGTCTCGGAGGGATGCCGGGCCAGCGTCAGCGCATGGCTGCCGTAATAGCCTCGCTGCATGTCGGCCACATGCAGGTCCAGCTTGAATATCGTCGCGCGCAGGGCCATTGTCGTCTTGGTTTCGTGCCGTCTCTGTCCGTCTTGGCGGCACCCGCGTGCCGCCGGCTGAAACGCGCTAGAGCGCGTCGATGCCGCTTTCCCCGGTGCGGATGCGTATGGCCTGCTCCACCGCGGTCACGAAGATCTTGCCGTCGCCGATCTTGCCGGTGAAAGCGGCCTTGATGATCGCGTCGATGGCGGCGTCGACCATGGCGGCCGGCAGAACGACCTCGACCCTGAGCTTGGGCAGGAAGTCGACCACGTACTCGGCGCCGCGATACAGTTCGGTATGGCCCTTCTGCCGCCCAAAGCCCTTGACCTCGGTGACGGTCAGGCCGCTTACACCGATATCTGCCAGCGCCTCGCGCACTTCGTCGAGCTTGAACGGCTTGATGATGGCCGTTACTAGTTTCATTTCAGACTCCAGACGGATAAAGGAAAAATTATCGCACGGCCGCGCCTTCCGGGAACGCAATGTCCGGCGATGCCGCCATGGGCGTGGAACCGGATGCGTCCGCCGCGTGGCCGGCATCCCACAGCCGCGCGAAATCGGCGCCCGAGGGAGACTGGTACAGGCGCAGCGAGAGTTCGGGCAGTATGGCCAGCAGATGGTCGAAAATGTCGCCCTGTATGCGTTCGTATTCGACCCAGGCCGTTTTGTCGGCGAAACAATAGACTTCGATCGGGATGCCCTGCGCATCGGGCTCCATCATGCGCACGATCATCAGCATGTCCTGGTGAAGCTCGCGCTGGCGTTTCAGGTAGGCCAGCGCGTAGGCCCTGAACGTTCCTATGTTCGTGAGGCGCCGGCGGTTGCCCTGCAGGCCGGCGAGCTCGCCCAGCGAACGGTTGGTTTCCTCCAGCTCGCGCTGCTTGCCGTCCAGGTAGTCCTTCAGCAGCGCATAGCGGCTCAGCCCGGCGATTTCCTCTTCGGTCAGGAAGCGGACCGTGCCCGCATCGATGCGCAAGGTGCGCTTGTTGCGGCGGCCGCCGGATTCGAACATGTAGCGCCAGTTGCGGTAGCTCTCGGAAAACAGCTTGTAGGTCGGAATGGTGGTGACGGTCTTGTCCCAGTTCTGCACCTTGACGGTATGCAGCGCGATGTCGATGACGAAGCCGTCGGCGCCGGCTTGCGGCATCTCGATCCAGTCGCCGATGCGCAGCATGTCGTTGGACGTCATCTGCGTGCTGGCGACGAGAGACAGCAGCGTGTCCTTGAAGACCAGCAGCAGCACCGCCGACAGCGCGCCCAGGCCGGACAGCATCAGCAAAGGCGAGCGGTTGACGAGTATGGAGATCACCAGTATCAGGCAGACGGCCCAGAGCACGATCTTGCCCAGCTCCAGGTAGCCCTTGATGGACCGCGTCTGCGCCCGCGTGCTGGCGTCGTAGACGTCTTGCCAGGCGGCCAGCAGGCCGTTCAGCGCCATGAACAGGAAGACGATGCCGGCCGAAAGAAAGAACCGGCCGACGAAGCCCAGGTAGGGATCGGCGATGGGCAGCAGCCCGATGTTCGCCATGATGACCAGCAGCGGCACCGCATAGCTGACGCTGCGAAAGACGCGCCGGCGGGACAGGGCGCGGGACCAGTCCTCGCGCCCCATCGCGTCCAGCGTGCGCTGGGCGAGCCTGGCCAGCACCCGGGAGGCGATCCACCCCGTCACGACGCTGAGCGCCAGCAGCACCGCCACGCCGAGCAGAACCTGGACCCAGAGCGCATCGGGCATGTTGTTCATGAGCCAGCCGTCGCCCATCCAGCGCTCGAGCATGGTTTCTTCCTGCATCGTTGCTTTCGCCGCCCCTCGTGTTCACACGGTAAACGGGTAATATAACGTAGCTGACACGTCTCTTATAATCCGGCCACTATGACCAAGAACTCCGCACCCGATCTCCAGGACCAGTTTGCCAACAAATCGCAAGCCTGGTCCGCCCGTTTTTCCGAACCCGTCTCCGATCTCGTCAAGCGCTACACGGCCTCGGTGCACTTCGACAAGCGCCTGGCCCATTTCGACATCGACGGCTCGCTCGCCCACGCCGAAATGCTGGCTTCCATCGGCATCATTTCCGAAGGCGACAGGATCTCCATCGAACGCGGCATGGGCCGCATCCGCGAAGAAATCGACGCGGGCGGCTTCATGTGGTCGCTCGATCTGGAAGACGTGCACCTGAACATCGAGAAGCGCCTCGTCGAACTCATCGGCGACGCCGGAAAACGGCTGCACACCGGCCGGTCGCGCAACGACCAGGTGGCCACCGACATCCGGCTGTGGCTGCGCAATGAAATCGACGTCTGCCTGGGCCTGCTGCGCGACCTGCGCCGCAAACTCGCCGAGCTCGCGCTCAAGCACGCGGCCACCATCCTGCCCGGCTTCACCCATCTTCAGGTCGCCCAGCCGGTCACCTTCGGGCACCACCTGCTGGCCTACGCCGAGATGTTCGGCCGCGACGCCGAACGCCTTGCCGACTGCCGCAAGCGCGTCAACCGGCTGCCGCTGGGCGCCGCCGCCCTGGCCGGCACGTCCTACCCCATCGACCGCGAGCGCGTCGCGCGCACGCTGGGCTTCGACGGGGTCTGCCGCAATTCCCTGGATGCCGTGTCCGACCGCGACTTCGCCATCGAGTTCTGCGCCGCCGCGGCGCTGATCATGACGCATATATCGCGCCTGTCGGAAGAACTGGTGCTATGGATGAGCCCCCGCGTCGGCTTCATCGATCTGGCGGACCGCTTCTGCACCGGCAGCTCGATCATGCCGCAAAAGAAGAACCCCGACGTCCCCGAACTCGCGCGCGGCAAGACGGGCCGGGTGAACGGACATCTGGTCGCGCTGCTGACGCTGATGAAGGGCCAGCCGCTGGCCTACAACAAGGACAACCAGGAAGACAAGGAAGGCCTGTTCGATTCGGCCGACACCATACGCGATACGCTCACGATTTTCGTGGATCTGGTGGGCGGGATCCGGGTCAAATCGGAGGCGATGCGCGCGGCGGCGCTGCAGGGCTTCGCCACGGCGACGGATCTGGCCGACTATCTGGTGAAGAAGGGCCTGCCTTTCCGCGATGCCCATGAAACGGTCGCCCACGTGGTCCGCATGTGCGATGAACGGGGCTGCGATCTCGCGGACCTGACGCTCGAAGAATTGAAAGGCATCAATGACCTGGTCGAGGATGACGTCTTCGATGTCTTGACGCTGGAGGGCTCGGTCGCTTCCCGCAAGCACGTGGGCGGCACCGCGCCCGAGCGGGTGAAAGAAGAAGCGCAGCGCGTGCTCGACGAAACAGCCGGCTGAGCGGTCCAACGCCCGCCCGCCGCTGAACGGGGGGGGCGGCAGGCAGGCCTTCCAGCCCCAAGCCTCACACCCGGGCAAAGACCGCGATCGACTCCACATGGCCGGTGTGCGGGAACATGTTGATCACCCCCGCCGCATCCAGCCGATAGCCGCCCTCATGGACCAGGATGCCCGCATCGCGCGCCAGCGTCGCCGGGTTGCAGGACACATACACCATCCGTTCCGGCCGCTCGCCGGCGTCCAGCGCGGCCAGGGCCCGCGACACCGCCTCGGCGCCTTCCCTGGGCGGATCGATCAGCATGCGATCGAAATGCCCCAGTTTCCGCAGCCAGCCGGCGTCCACCTCGAACAGATTCAAGGTCGAAAACGACGTCTTCGAATCCAGCCCATGCTGCCGCGCCGCCTCCAGCGCCCGCGCCGTCAGCGCCGGGCTTCCCTCCACGCCCACGACCTGCGCCGCGCGGGTCGCCAGCGGCAGCGTGAAATTCCCCAAGCCGCAGAACAGATCCGCCACCCGGTGCTCCGGCGCCACCTCCAGCAGCGACAGGGCCCTGGAAATCAGCACCCGATTGATGGCATGGTTCACCTGCGTGAAATCCGTGGGCCGGTACGGCATGCGCAGGCCGAATTCCGGCAGCGCGTAAGCGAGCCCGTCCGCGTCGACGGCGTCCAGCGGGTGCGCGGTTTCCGGGCCCTTGGGCTGCAGCCACCACGTCACGCCATGATGCGCGGCGAACTCGCGCAGCAACGCGATGTCGTTCGCCGTCAAGGCCTCCATGTGGCGCAACAGCAATGCCGTCGTCCGGTCGCCGACCGCGACCTCGATCTGCGGGATGCGGTCGGGCTGCGCCAGGGAGGCGACCAGGGCGCGCAGCGGCAGCAGCATGGCGGACACGTGCGGAGGAAGGACCTTGCATTCGCGCATATCGGCGACATAGCTGCCGCGCCGCTCGCGAAAGCCCACCAGCACCCCGCCCTTCTTGCGGACCACGCGCACGGACAGGCGCGCGCGGTAGCGGTAGCCCAGGGAAGGCCCGTGCATGGGAGCCAGCACGCGGGCCGGGCGCAGCCGGCCTATGTGCCAGAGCGCGTCTTCCAGCACCCGCTGCTTTATCGCGACTTGCGCGGCGGGCTCCAGGTGCTGCATGGCGCAGCCCCCGCAGACGCCGAAATGCGGACAGGGCGGCTGGACGCGCTGGGCGGAAGGCTTCAGGATTTTTTCCAGCCGGGCGGTATCGTAAGAGGGTTTGCGGCGGGTCACGGAGACCTGCACGCGCTCTCCCGGCAGGGCGCCCTCGACAAAAACGACCTTGCCCTCGCGGCGCGCGACACCGCGCGCCTCGAGGTCCAGGGATTCAATACTCAGAACTTCGAACGTCATTATTCGTGCATCCAGGAAATCAGCCCCGAATTTTGACATTCCCAAGAAGCGAAGTCGAGCCGGATGCGCGGCCGGCTCGGTGGCTCCAGGCTTCAGGACGAGGCTTTTTCCGCCGGCTTGCCTTCGGAACGCGCCTTGCGGTCCTGGCGCTCCTCGAAGCGCCTGGCCAGTTTTTCAGCGCGCTCGTTCATGCGGGCCACGACCTTGTCCTGCTGAGTCTTGTCCAGGGACTCCCAGACCGCCAGCCACTTCTCGTCGATCTGGCGGCGTTCCGCGCGCATCTGCTCGTGCCTGGCATCGGCTTGCTTCAAGGCTTCGCGGGGATCGATCTTGCCTTGCTGGACCTGTTCGCGCTTTTCCTTGAACATGGCGCGCATGCCGTCGCCGCGCTCGCCGCGCAGCTGCTTCTGGGCGGCCCGGGCTTCTTCCAGCAGCTTGCTTTGCTGTTCGGTCAGGCTCAGGGTGTCCACGAAACGCTGGCTGACCGGGCCATAACCCGGAACCCAGAGGCCGGCGTCGTCATGGCGGTGCTTCATGTGCCTGGGGCCATGATGGCGGCCGTCGCGGTGGAAGCGATGCTCGCCGCGATATTCGGACCTGTCGGCGCGGGGCGTGGCGCTTTCCTGGGCGGCGGGCGTGGCCGCGTCGCCGGCACCCGGGGTGGCGGCATACGAGGCCGCGCTCAAGGCAATCGCGGCCGCGGTGGCGGCGAACAGGGCGGATACGGAGAATTTGGCGGTTTTCATGAGTATTCCTTTTCACTGGGTTGGGAGGCCCCATTGTGCCGCCACGGCCGTTTCGGCCTTGTTTCATGCGCGCCGCGGATTCTTTCAGTGGATTTCAAAGGCCGCCGCGCGCCGGGCGGTTCAGCCCCAGGCCGCCATGTATTCCTTCCAGTGCGGCGCCTCGCTGGCCGCCAGCGTATCGCGCACCAGCCGCACTTCGGCTTCGTAGGCGGCGTGATCGAGCTCGCCCTTCATGAAGCGGAAGCGGCAATACACCAGCCAGGTGTTGACGACGTCGGTTTCGCAATAGGCGCGCACTTCGTCCGCCCGCCCCTCCGACCAGGCCTTCCAGACCTGGCCGCCGTCCATGCCCAGCTTGCCGGGAAAGCCGCAGAGCTTGGCCAGGTCGTCCATGGGCGCATTGGCGCGGCCATTGTATTTGGCCAGCAAGTCCATCAGGTCGATGTGGCGGGTGTGGTAGCGGCTGATGTAATTGTTGAACTTGAAGTCGCGGTCGTCGTCGCCCATGTCCCAGTAGCGCGGCGCCTGCACGCCGTGTATCAGGCTGCGGTAGTGCAGGACCGGGAGATCGAAGCCGGACCCGTTCCAGCTCACGAGCCGGGGCGTATAGCGCTCGATGGTCTTGAAAAAGCCGTTGAGCAGCGCGGGCTCGGGGTCGTCGGCCGCGCCCAGGGTTTTCACGCGGAAGCCATTGTCGTCGCGAAAGACGCAGCCCACCACCGCGACCTTGTGCAGGTGCAGGGGAAGGAAGTCATTGCCGTGCGTCTCGCGGCGCGCGGCGAGCGCCGCCTCGATGACGTCGGTGTCGGACATGCCCGGGCCCCATTCCGGGTGCAGCCGGCGCAGCCCTTCGGCGTCCGGTATGGTTTCAAGGTCGAAGACGAGCGTGGGCGTCATCGGGCCGGCAGGTAGGACATGGGGTTGACCGGCGTTCCGCGGCGGCGGATTTCGAAGTGCAGCCGCGGCGAGGTGGTGTCGGTCTGGCTGATGGCGGCGATCTTGGCGCCCTTCTTGATCTGGTCGCCGGTTTTCACGAGCAGGGACTGGTTGTGGGCGTAAGCCGTGATGAAGCCGTTGCTGTGGCCCAGCAGGATCAGGTTGCCCAGGCCGCGCACGCCGTTGCCGGCGTACATGACCTTGCCGTCCGCGGCGGCGTGGACGGGATCGCCGATATTGCCTTCGATGTCTATGCCCTTGGTGTTGGCGTTGAAGGTCTGGATGATCTTGCCCGAGGCCGGCCAGGCCCAGCTGATCAGGGAAGCGTCGTTCGCCCTGACGGTGCTGACGGGCTCCACCGGCTTGACCGGCGTGACGGGCACCGGCGTGGCTGGCCCCGGGGCCGGCGCCGTGGGCGCGGGCGTGGAGGAATCCAGACGCAGCACCTGGTTGGGACGCAGCTGGCTGGGGTCCGTGATGTTGTTCAGGCGGATGAGCTCGGCCAGCTCCATGTTGTGGGCCTGCGCGATCTTGTACAGCGTATCGCCCGGCCGGACGATATAGGTGCCGCCCTTGGCGGGCTCGGCGGTGGTGCCCTGCGACATATCTGTAACCGGGGCCTGCGTGCCGCGGCCCGCGCAGCCGGCCAGGACTGCGCTGGCGACCACGGCCGCCAGCATGAATTTACGAGACGTGCGCTTAGGGTGTTCTAGTGTCGTAGTTGCGTCTGACCGAAACGTCCCTGCCTGCATGTGGTTCTCCTGAAAGCTTAAGACTGGGTCCCCGCAAGGAGCGGCACGAAACGCACTGATTCGAGCTCTGCGCGATGCCAGCTGGATGCACCGGTGCGCTCGATGAGAATCAGACGCTGCGCCGTCGTTCCTTCCGGGGCGATTAAACGGCCCCCGACCGCCAGCTGCTCGAGCAGGGCCTGGGGAATTCTAATACCGGCGGCAGCGATGATGATGGCATCGAACGGCGCCACGCCGGGCAAACCTTCCATACCGTTGCCGAAAGCGAGCCGGACACGGGACGAGAGCTTCAATGCCCTGAGGTTATCACGCGCCATGTCGTACAGGCCGCGGATGCGCTCGACGGCATGGATTTCCTTGATGAACTGGGCCAGCACCGCCGCCTGGTAGCCGCAGCCGGCGCCGACTTCCAGCACCTTGGCGGGCGCCTTATTTTCGCACACCACGGAAATCATGCGGGCGACGACCCAGGGCTGGGAAATGGTCTGGCCATGGCCTATGGGCAATGCGGCGTCTTCGTATGCGCGGCTGGCCAGGCCCTGGTCCACGAACAGGTGCCGGGGCACGGCCATCATGGCATCCAGCACGCGTTCGTCCTGGATGCCCTGCCGGCGCAAGCGTTCGATCATCATGCCACGCGAGCGCTCGGAGTTCAAACCCAAATTGACCATTGTTGACGGGTCGCGCGCCGCCTGCGCGACGGCGCGCGCCGGCGCGCCATGCGTGTACACCCGGGTATTGCTGTTGGTGGGCGATACGCCCCCGCCCAGGCTGGAGCGCCCGAACCGGTTGCTGGTGCCGGTGGCGAACGGAAATGGAATTACCGGCTTACGCATAGCGGCCCCGCCCATTCACGGAACTGTGGCAGTTGCTCGTAGTGGGTAAGATCGAAGCGCAGGGGCGTCACGGACACGGCGTTCTGTTCGATGGCGCCGAAATCGGTGTCGGCGGCGGAGTCGGAGACGCTGCCCACCGGGCCTATCCAATACACCGTATCGCCGTAGGGCGTGCTGCTTTTCACGACCGGTTCCGAAGGATGGCGCTTGCCCAGGCGGGTAACGTGTATGCCCTGCAGGGCGTCGTAGCGGACGGCGGGGATGTTGACATTGAGCAGCACATGGCCCACCAGCGGGTTCTCGGCGTGGCGTTCGACTATCTGGCGGGCGATGCGCGCGGCGGTGTCGAGGTGTTCCCAGCCCCGCTTGACCAGCGAGAAGGCGATGGCCGGTATGCCGAACAGATAGGCTTCGGTGGCCGCCGCGACGGTGCCGGAGTAAAGCGTGTCTTCGCCCATGTTGGCGCCGTTGTTGATGCCCGAGACGACGAGATCGGGGCGAAAATCGAGCAGGCCGGTGAGCACGATGTGCACGCAATCGGACGGCGTGCCATTGACATAATAGAAGCCGTTGGACGCCTGCCTGACGGACAGCGGCCGATTGAGCGTGAGCGAATTGGACGCGCCGCTGCAGTTCGTTTCCGGAGCCACCACGGTGAGCTCGCCCAGCCCTTTCAGGGATTGCACCAACGCTTCCAGGCCCGGGGCATTGTAGCCGTCATCGTTGGATACCAGTATGCGCATTACCTTCCATTAGATTCAACCGAACGTAGCCAATTGTACCTGCTCGTTTTGGTTTTTGAGCGACAGTGGTTAGAATCGCCGCACAACCCTTTGGAGCACACGAACCCATGTCTTCCGCCCTACTTTCCCTCAGTGCGCTCGGCCTGATCATCGCCTCCTATCTCATCGGGTCCATCCCCTTCGCCGTAGTGGTCAGCCGGGCGATGGGGCTCAAGGATCCGCGCACATTCGGCTCGGGCAACCCGGGCGCCACCAACGTGTTGCGCACCGGCAACAAGACGGCGGCGGCGCTGACTTTGATCGGCGACGCAGCCAAAGGCTGGGTGGCGGTGTATTTCGCGGCGCGCATCGCGCAAGAACTCGGCCTGCCGCCGGTCGTCGTCGCGGCTTGCGCGCTGGCGGTGTTCCTGGGGCACGTGTTTCCGGTGTTCCTGCGCTTCAAGGGCGGCAAGGGCGTCGCCACGGCGCTGGGCGTCCTGCTGGCCGTAAGCCCCTGGCTGGCCTTGGCCACGGCCGCCACCTGGCTGATCATCGCCTACGTCACGCGCTATTCGTCGCTGGCGGCGATCTTGTCCGCCGTGTTCGCGCCGCTGTTCTATCTATTGGGCGGCAACGTGGCCTGGCCTCTGGACAAGCCGATGGCGCTGGCCATCGTGGTGATCAGCGTCGTGCTGCTCTTCCGCCACAAGGCGAACATCAGCCGGCTGCTGACGGGCAAGGAAAGCCGCATCGGCTCGGGGTCCAAGAACGCCCGCAAATAGGCGGCTTTCGCCGAAGGGCCGGGCCGGATGGGCGCCGGATCCAGGGTTCGAATCAGGCGGGCGCCGCCGCCGGCCCGCAGATGTCTTCCAGGTCCCAGCGCGGCCTGACCGTGAAGGCGTGCCCGGCCGAATCCAGCGCCGCCAGCCCGGCATTGACGCGCATGGCGGCCGCGAAGGCGATCATGGCCCCGTTGTCGGTGCATAGATCCAGGGGCGGGAAAAACACCTCGCATTTCAGCCTGGCGGCCGCCTCGATGAGCTGCTTGCGCAGATGGCGGTTGGCCCCCACGCCCCCCGCGACGACCAGGCGCTTCAGCCCGGTCTGCTTGACGGCCTTGATGGCCTTGGCCGCCAGCACGTCGACGATCGCGCTTTCCGTGGCGGCGGCCAGGTCGGCGCGCTGCGCGTCGTCGAGCGCGCCCGATTCTTTTTCGATGGCCCTGAGCCGCGTCAGCACGGCCGTCTTCAGGCCGCTGAAGCTGAAATCCAGATCGCGGCTGTGCAGCATGGGGCGCGGCAGTTCATAGCGGCCGGCATCGCCTTCCTGCGCCAGCTTCGACAACGCCGGGCCGCCCGGATAGCCCAGGCCCAGCAGCTTGGCGCTTTTGTCGAAGGCCTCGCCGGCGGCGTCGTCCAGGGTCTCGCCCAGCAGTTCGTAGTCGCCCACGCCGCCCACCCGCATGATTTGCGTGTGGCCGCCGGACACCAGCAGCGCGACGAAAGGGAACTCGGGCCTGGGCGTTGCCAGCAGCGGGGAAAGCAGGTGCCCTTCGAGATGATGGATGGGGATGGCCGGCAGGCCGCGCGCCCAGGCGAAGGCCTGCGCCACGCTGGCGCCGACCAGCAGCGCGCCCGCCAGGCCCGGCCCGGCCGTGTAGGCGACCGCATCGATCCGTTCCATGGGCAGGCCCGCCTGATTCAGGACCGCCCGCGTCAGCGGCAGTATGCGCCGGATGTGATCGCGCGACGCGAGTTCGGGCACGACCCCGCCGTATTCGCGGTGCATGGCGATCTGGCTGTGCAGCGCATGGGCCAGCAGGCCGCGCTCGGTGCAGACCAGGGCGACGCCGGTTTCGTCGCAGGAGCTTTCAAAGCCGATGATGATCATGTGCTAGGGTCTGGTGGTGAAACGGACTTAGAATTCAGGCTGCATTATCGTTCATCTCGGACCACGCCACATCCCCACGGGAAAATCCATGCTTGAAAAACTCTTCCAGTTACGTGAACACGGCACGACCCCACGCAATGAAATCGTTGCGGGGCTCACGACGTTTCTTACGATGTCCTACATCATCTTCGTCAATCCCGAAATCCTGTCGAGCACGGGCATGGACAAGAACGCGGTGTTCGTCGCCACCTGCCTCGCCGCCGCGCTGGGCACCTTCATCATGGCCTTCCTGGCCAACTGGCCGATCGGCATGGCGCCCGGCATGGGCCTGAATGCGTTCTTCGCGTTCACCGTGGTCGGCGGGCTGGGCTATTCATGGCAGCAAGCCCTGGGCGCCGTCTTCATCTCCGGCTTGATCTTCATCCTCATCACCGTCACCGGCGTGCGCTCATGGCTGATCGCCGGCATACCGAAGTCGCTGCGCTCCGCCATCGCGGCGGGCATCGGCCTGTTCCTGGCCATCATCGCGCTGGCGAGCTCGGGCATCGTGGTGGCGCACCCCGCCACCAAGGTGGCCCTGGGCGACCTGACCACCGCACCGCCCCTGTATGCCATCCTGGGGTTCTTCCTGATTGCCGCGCTGGACGCCCTCAAGGTGCGCGGCGCCATCCTCATCGGCATCCTGGCCGTCACCGTGCTTTCCATCCTGACCGGGCACACCCAGTTCCACGGCATTCTTTCCGCCCCGCCCAGCCTCGCGCCCACCTTCCTGCAGCTGGACATCATGGGCGCGCTGCAGACGGGCATCGTCCACGTCATCCTGGTCCTGGTGCTGGTGGAAGTGTTCGACGCGACCGGCACGCTGATCGGAGTCGCCACCCGCGCGAACCTGATCCAGCCCGGCAGGCCCGGGCGCCTGGGGCGCGCCCTGCTGGCCGACAGCACCGCAATCGTGGCCGGCTCGATGCTCGGCACCAGCAGCACCACCGCCTACGTGGAAAGCGCCGCCGGCGTGCAGGCGGGCGGCCGCACCGGGCTCACGGCCCTGACGGTGGGCGTGCTGTTCCTGCTGGCGCTCTTCCTTTCGCCGCTGGCGAGCGCCGTGCCCGCTTACGCCACCGCGCCGGCCTTGCTGTACGTGGCCGGCCTGATGCTGCGCGAGATCACGGAAATCCAGTGGGAGGACATCACGGAAGCCACGCCGGCCGCGCTCGCGGCCATGACCATGCCCTTCACCTACTCCATCGCGAACGGGCTGGCCTTCGGCTTCATCAGCTATGTGGTGCTGAAGGCGGTCACCGGCCGCTACCGCGACATCCACCCGGCCACGCTGCTGGTCGCACTGCTGTTCGTGATCAAGTATGCGGCCTTTCCGGAGTGACGGGGCGCGGCGCGCCGTCGCACTCCGTTGCATTAACGCTCCCGGGCGGCCTCGCGCGATCGCGGCATAGCGGTTACACTGGCTGGACGCACTAATCTAAACGACATGAAAAGCGGCTGGCCAAGCCGCTTTTTTCTTTGACAGGGGGGCTCATGAGCACCATAGATCTGAACAAGGACAGCTTCCAGGAAGCCATTCAGGGCGACAAACCGCTGATCGTCGACTTCTGGGCGCCCTGGTGCGGGCCGTGCCGAAGCTTCGCCCCGGTATTCGACGCCGCATCCAAGGAGCACGAAGACATCGTCTTCGCCAAGGTGAACACCGAAGAAGAGCAGGAGCTCGCGGCGGGCATGGGCATCCGCTCCATTCCCACCCTGATGGTATTCCGCGAGCGCGTGCTGCTGTTCTCGCAGGCCGGCGCGCTGTCCGCCGGCCAGCTCAACCAGCTGCTGGAACAGGTCAAGGAGCTGGACATGGCGCAAGTCCACGCCGAAATCGCGGCCCAGAACAACGGGGGTCAGGCGCCTGACGAGGCCTGACTCTCCAGTTTCTCCGCCACTTCGTCGTTGTGCTGCCCGAAACGGGGCGGCATGCGGCGCAGGCTGGCGGGCGTGCGCGAAAGCTTGATGGGCGAGGCGATGGCCCGGTACCCGTCCTCGTCCAGGACCATGCCCCGATGCCGGGTATGCGGGTGCCGCAGCAGTTCCTCCACGTTCATCACCGGCGCCGCGGGCACGCCTTGCCTCAGCAATCGCTGCGACAGCTCCGCCGCTTCATGCCGCGCAAGCAGCGCCATGAGCGTGTCCCGCAAGGCGGCGCGGTTTTGCAAGCGGTCCGCGTTGCTCGCATAGCGGGGATCGTCGGCCAAAGGCGCCTGGCCCAGCGCTTCGACCAGCAGCCGGAACTGGCGGTTGTTGCCCACCGCCAGGAAGATTTCCCCCGCCCGCGTCGGAAAGGTTTCGTAAGGCGCGATATTGGGGTGCGCGTTGCCCGAGCGCTGCGGCACCTGGCCGCTGAGAAAGAAGTTGGCCGCATGCGGATGCAGCAGGGAGATCGCGCAATCGAACAGCGTGATGTCCAGGAACTGGCCCAGGCCGCTGCGCTGTCTTTCGTTCAGGGCCATCAGGATGGCCAGGGCGGCATTGAGCCCGGTCACCATGTCGACCACGGGCAGCCCGACCCGGGTGGCGGCGCCGTTCGCCTCGCCGTTCACACTCATCAGCCCGCACATGGCCTGGGCGCAGGCGTCGTAGCCCGGCAGGCCGCCCAAGGGGCCGTCGGCGCCGAAGCCGCTGATCCGGCAATGAATCAGCTTGGGGAAGCGCGGCTGCAGGACGTCCGCGCCCAGGCCCCATTTCTCCAGCGTGCCGGGCTTGAAATTCTCGACCAGGACGTCGGCGTCGTCCAGCAGGGCCAGCAGGAAGCGCCGCCCTTCTTCGCTCGAAAGGTCCAGGCTGAGCCCCAGCTTGTTGCGATTCACCCCCAGGAAATAGGACGCCGTCCCCTCCTGGAAGGGCGGGCCCCAGCCCCGGGTCTCGTCGCCCGCGGGCGGCTCGACCTTGAACACTTCGGCGCCGTGATCCCCCAGAATCTGCGTGCAGTAAGGGCCGCCCAGCACGCGGGACAGGTCGACGACCTTGCAGCCCTGCAATGCTCCGGCCGGCGCGTTCGTTGCGTGATTCATTCCGGCTCCGTTCAATCCAGAGAAATATTGGCCGCCTTGGTCAGGGCGCCCCATTTGGGGACTTCGGCCGCGATGAAGGACGCCAGGCCTTGCGGCGTCTGGTCCCGCGCCTCGACGATGCCCTGCTTGGCGAGCGTCTCGCGGATCTCGGGCGCGTGCAGGGCCTGGACGAACGCCTGGTTGAGCTTGTCGACCACGGGCCCCGGCGTGCCCTTGGGCGCGACGATGCCGAAGAAAACGCTGACGTCATAGCCATTGAGCCCTTGCTCATCCAGCGTGGCGAGGTCCGGCAAGGCGGCGGAGCGCTCCGCGCTCGCCAGCCCTATCGGTATCAGCGTGCCCGCCTGCACATGCGGCAAGGCGGTGAGAATGTCGGTGAAGGACATGGACACCTGCCCGCCCAGCAAGTCGTTCAGTGCCGGCCCCGTGCCGCGGTAAGGCACGTGCAGAATGCTGGTGCCCGCCATCTGGTTGAACAGGACGCCGGCCAGGTGGGACGAGGCGCCGTTCCCCGAGGACGCATAGGAGAGCTTGTCCGGGTTCGCCTTGGCGTAGGCGATCAGTTCCTGCAGCGTCCTCGCCGGGACTTGCGGGTTGATCACCAGGATGTTGGGCAGGTGGCCGATGCGTATGATGGGTTCGAAACTGCTGCGCGGATTGTAGCCCAGGTTCTTGTACATGCCGATGTTGATGGCCAGCGGGCCGGAGGTGCCGAACAGGATGTTGTAGCCGTCGGGCTTGGACTTGGCCACGTAGTCGGAACCGATGTTGCCGCCCGCCCCCGCCTTGTTCTCGACGACCACCGGCTGCCCCAGCGGTTCGCTCAGGCTTTGCGCCAGGCGGCGCGCCAGCGCGTCGGTCGGCCCGCCCGGCGGGAAGGGAACGATCAGCTTCACCGGCTGCTCCGGATAGGCCGCCATGGCGGGGATGGGAATCATGGCGGCTTGCGTCGCCGCCAGCAAGCCGGCCGCGGCCAGCGTGACACGTGATAAGAGCTTGTTCATATTGTCTCCGTCTCGTTATGAAGTGTGAAGATGCATGAAGTGTGAAGGTGCATCAGTCGACCCTGCGGCGCAGGGTCAGAAAACCAGGGCCTCCAGAGCGTCGAGCTCCGGCGCCGCGCCGTCCTGCGCGCAGGGATCGCGCGGGGCGAGCCGGTGCCGCAAGACGAGGTCCGCGATGGCGCCGCGCGTCGACAGTCCCTCGTGCGCGGCTTCCCAGCGCAGCGCGGCCAGCGTCAGCATGTTGTAGAGCGCGCTGGCGGCCTGGCGCGCGAGTTCCGGGCGCTTGCCGTGGGCGGCGTGCTCGGCCAGCAGGAAGGCCTTGTCCAGCGCCTCGTCCTGCAGCGGCGCGAGGTCCGGCGGGCAGGCCCGCCCTTCCGCCAGCAGGCGCTCCACATGCTCGCGCAGCGCCGGCAGGCACCGGTTGCGCTCGATCGCGCGCAGCACGTCCAAGGCCACGATATTGCTCGTGCCTTCCCAGATCGACCCCAGGTGGGCGTCCCGCAGCAGGCGCGCCTCGGCCCATTCCTCGATGTAGCCGCAGCCTCCGCGCACTTCCATCGCGTCGCCCGTCACCTTGCGGGCGTCCCGGCACGCGCGGAACTTGATCAGTGGCGTCAGGATGCGCACCAGGGCGCGCGCCGCCTCGTCGCCGCGATCGGCCCGCTCCAGCGCCGCCGCCGTCTGGAACATGATGGACCGCGCCTGTTCCGTGGGCACCAGCATCTTGAGCAACTGGCGCTGCATCAGCGGCAGGTCCACCAGACGCGAGCCGAATGCCCGGCGGTGGCGCGCGAAGTACGTCGCCTCGGTCAGGGCGCGGCGCATCAGGCCGGCGGCCCGCATGCCGTTGGACAGCCGCGAGTTGTTGATCATGTCGGCCATCTGCTGGAAGCCGC
>JACDJC010000774.1_pt1 | contig 33230 bp, 23 predicted proteins | sample 7454191 | NCBI WGS metagenome assembly JACDJC01 (sample SAMN14253291, study PRJNA609438) | sludge metagenome | isolation source: sludge after 25d culture with pyrite and EDTA | collected 2018-12-20
ACCTTGCCGAACAGGCGGGTGCCTTGCGGATAGCGGCGCGCCAGGCCGACCCACGGGTCTTCGCCCAGCTGCTTGACGCCCAGCGAGACGCGGCTCTTTTCCTGGTCGAACTTGAGGACCTTGGCTTCGACTTCCTGGCCCACCTGCAGGACTTCGGAAGGATGGCGGACACGGCGCCATGCCATGTCGGTGATGTGCAGCAGGCCGTCGATGCCGCCCAGGTCGACGAACGCACCGTAATCGGTGATGTTCTTGACGATACCCTTGACCACGGCGCCTTCGCTGAGGGTTTCGAGCAGTTTCTGGCGCTCTTCGCCCATGCTGGCCTCAAGGACCGAGCGACGCGACAGCACGACGTTGTTGCGCTTGCGATCGAGCTTGATGACCTTGAATTCCATGGTCTTGCCCTCGTAGGGCGTGGTGTCCTTGACGGGACGCAGGTCGACCAGCGAACCGGGCAGGAAGGCGCGGATGCCGTTGGTCATGACGGTGAGGCCGCCCTTGACCTTGCCGGTGATCGTGCCGGTAACCATTTCACCGGACTCGAGCGCTTGCTCGAGCTGCAGCCAGGCCGACAGGCGCTTCGCGCGGTCGCGCGACAGGATGGTGTCGCCGTAGCCGTTTTCCAGGGAGTCGATGGCGACCGAAACGAAATCGCCTGCTTCGACTTCGAGCTCGCCCTGATCGTTCAGGAACTCTTCGAGCGGAATCAGCGCTTCGGACTTGAGGCCGGCGTTGACCACGACGAAATTGTGGTCGATGCGAACGACTTCGGCGGAAATCACCTCACCGGACTTCATGTCCTGGTTCTTGATGCTTTCGGCAAACAGGTCGGCAAAGTTTTCGCCGCCCGTGGCGGCAGAGGTTGAAATGGTGGACATTAAGTTAAATCCATAAGCCGGAAATGGCTGTTAAAAACACACCAGGAAGGAACACCCGCCCCAGTGGAGTAAAAGACAACCCCGGCGCAAGCCCGCCATGGCGGCGGCTTGCGCTCAGGACACCAGGCTCGACCAGTGGCCAAGCACGACTGCAACGGTTTCATCGATGCTCAGATTCGATGAATCCACGATTTTGGCATCGGGCGCCGCAACAAGCGGCGCATTAGCCCTGCTGCGATCGCGCTCATCGCGCAAACGCATATCTTCCAACAAGCCAGATAGATTAGCAGAAAATCCCTTTTCCTTCAACTGCTTACATCTTCTTTTCGCGCGCGCCTCCACATCGGCCACCAGGAAGATCTTCAGGGGCGCATCGGGAAACACCACCGTGCCCATGTCGCGCCCGTCGGCGACCAGCCCCGGCGCCACGCGAAACGCCCGCTGCCGGCCCAGCAGGGCTTCGCGCACCGCGCCATAGGCGGCGATGCGGGACGCCAGGTTGCCCACCCGCTCTTCGCGTATGGCCTGGGTCACGTCGCGGCCCCGCAGGAAGACGTCGCCGTTGTGGAAAGAGACGTCGAGCCGCCCCGCCACCTCGGCCACGGCGGATTCGTCGGCCGGGTCCACGCCTTGCTCCAGCACGGCCAGCGCCGTCAGGCGGTACAAGGCGCCGCTGTCCAGCACCGACCAGCCCAGCGCCTGCGCGACGCGCATCGCGATCGTGCCCTTGCCCGAGGCCGTGGGGCCGTCTATGGCGATGACGGGAATTCGCGCGGGCGCCGTCATGCCTGCACCAAGCCCTTGAAGACGGAAAAATAATCGGGGAAGGTCTTGGCCACGCAGGCGGGGTCCTCGATCGTGACTTGCACCGGGCTGAACGCCGCCAATGAGAAACACATGGCGATACGGTGGTCGTCGTAGGTGGCGATGGAAGCCGCGCGCCACTCGCCTTCGCGCACCGGGTGGACGACGAGCCAATCCGGCCCGGACTCCACCTTGGCGCCCAGCTTTGCCAGTTCGGTGTGCATGGCGTGGAGGCGGTCGGTTTCCTTCACGCGCCAGCTGCCGATGTTGCGCAAGGCGCAGGGGCCGTCCGCGTACAGCGCCATGGCGGCGGCGGTCATCGCGGCGTCCGGTATCAGGTTGAAATCCCGGTCGAACGCTTTCAGGCGGCCGCCGCGCGCCACCTGGACGCCGCTGACCTCCAGGGCCTGCGGGTGCCGCGTCACGGTCGCGCCCATGGCTTCGACCACGTCCGCAAAAGCCATGTCGCCCTGTATGCTGTCGGCCCCCGCGCCGTCGATCCGGACCGGACCGCCGCCGATGGCGCCCAGGGCCATGAAGTACGAGGCCGAGGACGCGTCGCCTTCGATTTCCAGGCTGCCCGGCGACACATAGCGCGAGCCGGCCGGAATGATGAAACGCCGCCAGCCCGAGCGCTCGACGCGCACGCCGAAACGCTCCATCAGCTTGAGCGTGATCAGGATGTAGGGCTGCGAGATCAGCTCGCCGTCGACCTCGATCACGACCTGGGCGCCGGCAGCGTCCGCATGGAGCGGCGCCGCCATCAGCAAGGCGGTCAGGAACTGGCTGGACACGGAACCCTTGACGCGGATGGGCCGCAGGCCGGTGAACGCCCCCCGGCCGATGGCCAGCGGCGGATACCCTTGCTCGCCCAGATAGCGGATGTCCGCCCCCGCGCCCACCAGGGCGTCCACCAGATCGCCGATGGGCCGCTCGTGCATGCGCGGAACCCCCGCAAGACGGAAGTCGCCGCCCATGACGGCCAATGCCGCGGTCAGGGGCCGGAACGCCGTTCCGGCATTGCCCAGGAACAGCTCGCCGACCCGGTTGGGAAACGGGTTGGCGCCGTGGACGCGCACCCGGCCCGGCCCGGTGTCGTCGATGCGGACGCCCATTTGCCGCAAGGCGGCGAGCATGACCCGGGTGTCGTCCGAATCGAGCAGGCCCGTCAGTTCGGTCGCCCTCCGGGCCAGCGCGGCGATCAGCAGCACGCGGTTGGAAATGCTTTTGGACCCCGGCAGCCGCAGCCGGCCGGCCGCCCGGGTCACCGGTTCAAGAACCAGACGCTCGGATGCGCTCATTACATTCCGCTCCTGCTGCCCCATAAACGGCGGGCGGTCGCCGCCCGCTCAAGAAATTTTTCAAGTGCCGGGCCGTCGGCGTGTTCCAGCGCCTGTTCGGCCCGCGCCAGGGCTTCCTTGACCTCGCGCAGCTCGGACAGGACCGCGGCGCGATTGCTCAGGAAGATGTCCCGCCATACTTCGGCCGAGCCCGCGGAGATGCGGGTGAAGTCGCGAAAGCCGCTGGCGGCCAGCGCCATGCGCAGGTCGGAATCGGCCGCCGTCGCCACCTGCCACATGAAGACCGACGACAGGAAGTGCGGCACGTGGCTGACCGACGCCAGCACCTTGTCGTGGACCTCGGGTTCCATGACCATGACTTGCGCGCCGCAAGCCTCCCATATGCGCTGCAGGCGTTCCCGGTCCGCGGCGCGGTTCTGCGGCAAAGGGGTGAGCACCACCTTGCGCCCGCGATACAGCATCGGGTCCGCGGCTTCAGGCCCCGCTTTCTCGGCCCCCGCGACCGGATGGCCGGGAATGAACTGGCCGACGCGGTCGCCCAGCGCCGCGTGCGCCGCCTTGACCACGTCGGCTTTGGTGCTGCCGGCGTCCGTGATCAGCGTGTCGGCGCGCAGAAAAGGCAGCAGGCCTTCGAGCAGCGGCCGCGTCGCGCCGACGGGGGCGGACAGCATGATCAGATCCGCCTCGGCGGCCGCCTGCTCCAGGGTGGCGATTTCATCGATCAGGCCCAGCTTGCGGGCTTCCATCACCGAGGCGCGCTGCCGCCCCACCCCGAGGATGCGGCCGACGGCCCCCTGCTTGCGCAGCGCGGCAGCGAAGGAACCGCCGATCAGCCCCACCCCCACCACCGCCAGCACCGGCACCAGCGGCGCCGCTCCGCTCGCGGCCTGGCTCATGGACTGAGGATGTCGGTCAGCGCCTGCACGAAGCGCTGGTTCTCTTCCGGCAGGCCGATGGAGACCCGCAGCCATTCCGGCAAGCCGTCGCCCGCGACCGGGCGGACGATCACGCCGCGCTTGAGCAGTTCCAGGTTGATCCGCGCGGCGTCGCCCACGTGCACCAGCACGAAGTTGCCGTAGCTCGGCACGAAGCGCAGGCCCAGGCGGGTGAAGGCTTCGACCAGCGCCGCCTTGCCCGCCTTGTTGATCTCGTAGGACCGCTGCAGGAAGGCCGTGTCGCCCAGCGCGGCGATCGCCGCCGCCTGGGCCAGGCTGTTCACGTTGAACGGCTGGCGCACCCGGTTCATGAGGTCGGTAAGCCGCGGCTGGGCGATGGCAAAGCCCACGCGCAGCCCCGCCAGCCCGTAGGCCTTGGAGAACGTGCGCGAAACGATCAGGTTGGAGTACTGCTCGACCCAGCGGGCGCTGTCGAAGCGCAGTTCGGGGTCGAGATACTCGTTGTAGGCTTCGTCCAGCAGCACGGTGACCCGGTCGCCATGCCTGTCCCGCACCCGGGCGAGGAAGTCCGCGATCTCGCCGGCGGGCAGGAAAGTGCCCGTGGGGTTGTTCGGATTGGCGATGAACACGAGTCGGGTGTCGTCGTCGATGGCCTGGAACATGGCCTCGAGGTCGTGCCCGTGATCGCGCGCCGGGACCACGATGTGGCGGGCCCCGCGCGCCTGCGTCGCCAGGCGATAGACCGCGAATGCGTACTGCGAATACACGCTGGCGCGGCCCGGCGCCAGCAAGGCCAGGGAGGCGATTTCGAGCAGGTCGTTGGAACCGTTGCCCAGCGTGATCCAGCTCGCGGGCACCCCGTAGCGCGCGGCCAGCGCGGACTTCAGCTCGAAGCCGTTGGGATCGGGGTACCGGCCAAGCGAGGCGGCGGCCGCCGCCATGGCCTGCCGCGCCGACTCGGGCATGCCCAGCGGGTTCTCGTTGGACGCCAGCTTGACGATGCCGGCGGGTTCCAGCCCGAACTCTCGGGCCAGCTCATCGATGGGCTTGCCCGCCTGGTAGGGGGCGATCGCCAGTATGTAGTCGGGCACGTCCGGCGCCGGGGCGGTCTCTTTCAATTCAGCGGTATTCATGCGGCATTCCTATTGCCTGGGGTAGGATCCCAGGACCTTGAAAAAGGCGACTTCCTTCTTGAGTTCTTCCAGGGCGCGCGCGACCGGCGGTTCGTTGCGATGGCCGATCAGGTCGACGTAGAAATAATATTCCCACTGCCCCGTGCGCGCCGGCCGCGACTCCAGCCGCGTCATGGACACGCCGTTGGCCGCCAAAGGGGCCAGCATGTCGTAGACCGCGCCCGCGCGGTTGGGAACGGCCAGGATGATGCTGGTCTGGTCATTGCCGGTGGGCAGGGTCTCGATGGGCCCGATGGCCAGGAAGCGCGTGCGGTTCTGCGGGTCGTCCTGTATGCCGGAAGCCACGATCTGCAGGTCCCAGGCGTGGGCCGCCATGGTGCCGGCGATGGCGGCCACCGTGGGGTCCTCGGACGCGAGGCGCGCCGCCTCGCCGTTGCTGGACGCGGCGTCGCAGGGAAGCTCGGGATGGTTGCGCGAGAGCCACCCCTGGCATTGCGCCAGCGCCTGGGGGTGCGCCAGGATGCGCGTCACGCCTTCCAGCGTGCCCGACCGCGTCATGAGGTTGTGATGGATCTTGATGGATCTTTCGCCCAGCACTTTCAGCGGCGAGCTGAGGAAGAGGTCGAGCGTGCGATTGACCGCGCCCTCGGTGGAGTTCTCGACGGGCACGACGCCCACATTGGCCTGCCCCGCCTCGACCGCGCGGAAGACCTCGTCGAAGGAACTGCAGCGCAGGCGCTTGATCGCATGGCCGAAATGCTCCAGCGCGGCCTGCTCCGAAAAAGACCCCTGGGGCCCCAGATAGGCCACCGTCAGCACGCTTTCGAGACCGCGGCAGGTGGAGATGATCTGGGCCCAGACGGCGTCTATGGCCTCGGGCGTGAACGGCCCCTTGTTCAACTGCTGCAGCCGGCGTATCACCATGGCCTCGCGCTCGGGCTTGAGCACCGGGCCGTCTTCGTCGAATTCCTGCTTGATCTTGCCCACCTCTTGGGCCGTGGCGGCCCGCTGGTTGAGCAATTCCAGGATCTGTTCGTCCAGCGTGTCGATGCGCTGGCGCAAGGGCAGCAGGCGGGCTTGCAAAGAATCATCCATGGCGACGCTCGAACTCCTGCATGAAGGAAACCAGGGCTTGCACGGCCTGCAGCGGCACGGCATTGTAGATGGAAGCGCGCATGCCGCCCACGCTCTTGTGGCCCTTGAGCTGCATCAGGCCGGCCTTGTCCGCCTGGGCGAGGAACTCGGCGTTGAGCGATTCGTCGCAAAGGAAGAAAGGCACGTTCATGCGGGAACGCGAACCGGCATGGACGCGGTTGATGTAGAAGCCGGAGCCGTCGAGGTAGTCGTACAGCAGCCGCGCCTTGGCGATGTTGGCCGCCTCGATGGCGGCCACGCCGCCCTGCTGCTTGAGCCACTTGAACACCAGGCCGGCAATGTAGATGGCGTAGGTCGGCGGCGTATTGAACATGGAGCCCGACTCGGCCACATTGACGTAGTCGAAGGCCGAGGGGCACACGGCCAGCGCATGGCCGATGAGTTCCTTGCGGATGAGGACCACCGTGACGCCGGCCGGACCGGCGTTCTTTTGCGCGCCCGCGTACACCAGCGCGGCCTTGGAGAAATCGATGGGGCGCGACAGGAAATGCGAGGACGCGTCCACCACCAGGGGCACGCCGGGCGCCCCCAGGGCGGCCATGTCCGGCCAGTCGGAGAACTCGACGCCGCCTATCGTTTCGTTGCTGCACAAATGCAGGTATGCCGCATCCGGGCGCAGGCGCCATTCGGCCACGGCGGGAAACCAGGTCCAGGGTTCCTGCCGGACGCCGTCGATCTCGGCCGCCGCGCCGCTCGTCGCGGCCACCGCGATATCGCCGTAGCGCTGCGCTTCTTTGCAGGACTTCCCGGACCAGATGCCGCTCAGGATGTAGTCGGCCTTGTGGGCGCCGCCGCGCCCGATGAGGTTCATGGGCACGATGGCGTTCTCGGCTGTCGCCCCGCCCTGCATGAAGAGGATTTCGAACTCGTCGGGGACCGCCAGCAACTCACGCAGGTCGGCGACGGCCTCGTCGCGGATCCGGGTGAACTGCTTGCCGCGATGGCTCATTTCCATCACCGACATGCCGCAGCCATGCCAGTCGGTCATTTCGGCCGCCGCCTGCTGCAAGACTTCCAGAGGCAGCGCCGAAGGGCCCGCCGAAAAATTCCATGGACGCATGGGTCAATCTTCCTTGTCGTGATCGCTGTCTTCATCGGCGGCGCGCTCCCCGCCTTCGCCGCCCCGGCCGTCGCCTTCGCCGCCGTCGTCTTCGCGCGCGAGGCCGTCGCCGTCCGTTTCCACGACCAGCACGTCGTCGGCATCGCTTTCGACGACGCGGCGCACGCCGGACAGCATGCTGTCCTCGTCCACGCTGATCAAGGTCACGCCCTGCGTGGCGCGGCCCATCTCGCGGATTTCGGAGACACGCGTGCGGACCAGCACGCCGCCGGTCGTGATCAGCATGATTTCATCCGAGGGGCGCACCAGCACCGCCCCGACGACCTTGCCGTTGCGCGCCGAGGTCTGGATGGCGATCATGCCCTTGGTGCCGCGCCCGTGCCGCGTGTATTCGGCGATGGACGTGCGCTTGCCGAAACCGTTCTCGGTGGCGGTCAGCACGCTTTGGGATTCGTCGCCCGCCACCAGCAGCGCAATCACGCTCTGCCCTTCTTCCAGCATCATGCCGCGCACGCCGCGGGCGGTGCGGCCCATGGGGCGCACGTCGTTCTCGTCGAAGCGCACCGCCTTGCCCGCATCGGAGAACAGCATGACGTCGTGCTTGCCGTCGGTGAGATCGGCGCCGATGAGGTAATCGCCTTCATCGAGCGCAACGGCGATGATGCCGGCCTTGCGCGGGTTGGAGAAATCGGAGAGCGGGGTCTTCTTGACCGTGCCGCGGGAGGTGGCCATGAAGACGAACTGTTCTTCGCTGAATTCCTTCACGTTGAGCACGACCGTGATCTTCTCGCCTTCGACCAGCGGAAACATGTTCACGATGGGCCGCCCGCGCGAATTGCGCGAGCCCTGCGGGACTTCCCATACCTTGAGCCAGTACACGCGCCCCGTGTCGGAGAAGCACAGCAGGTAGTCGTGCGTGTTGGCGATGAACAGCTGGTCGACCCAGTCGTTTTCCTTCATGGCCGTCGCCTGCTTGCCGCGCCCGCCGCGCTTCTGCGACCGGTATTCGGACAGCGGCTGGCTCTTGATGTAGCCGGACTGCGACAGCGTCACCACCATGTCCATCGGCGTGATCAGGTCCTCGGTGTCGAGCTCGGTGGCGTTGTGCTCGATTTCGGAGCGGCGGACGTCTTTCGCGCCCGTGCCGAATTCGGCCTTGATGGCCAGCAGCTCGTCGCCGATGATCGCCGTGATGCGCTGGGGCCGCGCCAGGATGTCGAGCAGGTCGGCGATGGTCGCCATGATGTCCTTGTATTCGCCCACTACCTTGTCCTGCTCGAGGCCGGTCAGGCGCTGCAGGCGCATGTTCAGGATTTCCTGGGCCTGGACCTCGCTCAGGCGGTACAGGCCGTCGTCCTGCAGGCCGAAGCCGGGCGGCAGGGACTCGGGGCGGTAGGCGGCCTTGCCGCCCGGGATGTCGCCGCCGTCGGCCCGCATGAGCATTTCGCGCACCAGCGAGGAGTCCCACGCGCGCGCCATGAGTTCCTGGCGGGCCATGGGCGGCGTGGGCGCGGCCTTGATGATGGCGATGAATTCGTCGATGTTCGCCAGCGCCACCGCCAGGCCTTCCAGCACGTGGCCGCGTTCGCGGGCCTTGCGCAGCTGGAACACCGTGCGGCGCGTCACGACCTCGCGGCGATGCAGCAGGAAGTACTCCACCATCTGCTTCAGGTTCAGCAGCCTGGGCTGGCCGTCGACCAGCGCCACCAGGTTCATGCCGAAGGTGTCCTGCAGCTGGGTGTTCTTGTACAGATTGTTCAGGATGACTTCCGGGACCTCGCCGCGCTTCAGTTCGATGACCAGGCGCATGCCGTCCTTGTCGGACTCGTCGCGGATGTCGGAAATGCCTTCGATCCTCTTGTCGTTGACCAGCTCGGCGATCTTTTCCTGCAGGGTCTTCTTGTTGACCTGGTAGGGAATGGCGTCGACCACGATGGCCTGCCGGTTGCCCTTGTCCATGTCCTCGAAGTGGGTCTTGGCCCGCATGATGACGCGGCCGCGCCCCGTGCGGTAGCCTTCGCGCACCCCGGACATGCCATAGATGATGCCGCCGGTGGGGAAGTCGGGCGCGGGAATGAGCTCCATCAGCTCGTCGATGGTGCATTCCGGATTGCGCAGGCAGTACAGGCAGCCGTCGATGACTTCCGAAAGATTGTGCGGCGGTATGTTGGTGGCCATGCCCACCGCGATCCCCGAGCTGCCGTTGACCAGCAGGTTGGGCAGGCGGGCCGGCAACAGCAGCGGTTCTTGTTCGCTGCCGTCGTAGTTGGGGCCGAAGTCCACGGTTTCCTGGTCGATGTCGGCCAGCATCTCGTGGGCGATCTTGGACAGCCGGATTTCGGTGTAGCGCATCGCCGCGGCGCCGTCGCCGTCGATGGAGCCGAAGTTGCCCTGCCCGTCGACCAGCATGTAGCGCAGCGAGAAGTCCTGCGCCATGCGCACGATGGTGTCATAGACGGCGGAATCGCCGTGCGGGTGATACTTACCGATGACGTCGCCCACGATGCGCGCGGATTTCTTGTAGGCGCGGTTCCAGTCGTTGTTCAGTTCGTGCATGGCGAACAGCACGCGCCGATGCACGGGCTTCAGGCCGTCGCGCACATCCGGCAGGGCTCGCCCCACGATCACGCTCATGGCGTAATCAAGATAGCTGCGTCGCATTTCCTCTTCCAATGAAATCGGAAGAGTCTCCTTGGCAAAGGAATCCATAGGGTGCTTTAAACGTAAAAATCGTGAAGTCGGCCGGTGAAGGGCGAATTGTAAATTCTAGCACTTCCTCCTATGGAGCCCGCCACGGGCACAAAATCTGCTGGCGCACGGAAGCAGACACTTCAAGCAACAAGGTCTTTTCGCTCGGCCACTTAACAAAGCACTTTAAGGATTCAGAGCTGTTGCCTAAAACCAACAATAATGTAGGAGATAAGGTAGAAATCCGAATATCTGGGCCGTATGCACCATTGAGGCTTAACGAATTGCCCAGAAATGCCGTAAGATTCGCCCTAACACGCATGAAACCCAGCGCAATTCTTTGATTCAATCATGGCGTTGCTATACTGGCTCCGTTTTCTTGATATGCGGCGGGGGTTCGCTGCGGTCACTTACCAGCATTAAGCTCAATGAGGAGAAACATGAATAAACCCTCCAAAATCGCACTAGCACTCGCCATTGCAGCCGCTTCGGCCTCTGGCGCAGTATCTGCGCAAACCGTCGACAACTGGCGCAATTCGTTTGGCGAGGTGTGGATGAACGGCACCAACGAACTGTGCTGGCGCGACAGCTTCTGGACACCCGCCACCGGCATCCCCGGCTGCGACGGCGTTCCGGTTGCCAAGGCCGAAGCTCCCGTCGTTGCGCCCACCGCGACCAAAGTTGTGTTGAATGCTGACACCTTCTTCGACTTCGACAAATCCACGCTGAAGCCCGAAGGCCGCCAAGTGCTTGATCAAGTTGCCGCTCAGGTCAACACGATCAACCTCGAGACCCTGATCGCAACCGGCCACACCGACTCCATCGGTACCGAAAAATACAACCTGGGTCTGTCGCAGCGCCGCGCCAACACCGTCAAGAACTACCTCGTCAGCAAGGGCATCCCCGCTGACCGCATCTACGTCGAAGGCAAGGGCGAATCCGCTCCGATCGCATCCAACGCGACTCGCGAAGGCCGCGCCCAGAACCGCCGCGTGGAAATCGAAATCGTCGGCGTGCGCAAGTAATACCAGCGTGTAGTACACCTGGCGTTAAACGCTACAATAAGGGCTCCGCTTAGCGGGGCCCTTATCTATTTCTGGATTGCACATGAACACGACCGCAAGCCCGACGCAACACGCAGACACCAACGTGGACCAAGCCGAACTGGAAAAATTCAGCGCCCTGGCGTCCAAGTGGTGGGACCCTGAAAGCGAGTTCAAGCCCTTGCATGCCATCAACCCCCTGCGCCTGGGCTGGATACTCGACCAGGCCGGCAGCCTGCAGGGCAAGACCGTGCTCGACGTCGGCTGCGGCGGGGGCATACTTGCCGAAAGCATGGCCAAGGCCGGCGCCAAGGTAACCGGCATAGACCTCGCGCAAAAATCGCTGACCGTGGCGCGCCTGCATGGGTTGGAATCCGGCGTGCCGGTGGAATATCAGGCGATCAGCGCCGAAGCGCTGGCCGGCCGGCAGCCCGGCCACTACGACGTGGTCACCTGCATGGAGATGCTGGAACACGTGCCCGACCCGGCATCCATAGTCCGGGCCTGCGCCACCCTCGTCAAGCCGGGGGGCTGGGTGTTCTTCTCCACCCTGAACCGCAACCCCAAGTCCTTTCTTTTCGCCATCGTGGGCGCCGAATACCTGCTGCGCATGCTGCCCAAAGGCACCCACAACTACGAAATGTTCATCAAGCCCAGCGAACTCGCCGCCGCGGTTCGCGGCGCCGGGCTGGTCGTTGCACGGCTGGCCGGCATGGAATACAACCCCATCACCGATCTGTACAAGCTCTCCAGCGATACCTCCGTGAATTATCTGCTGGCGGCCCGACGCGAGAATTGACCCATGCGCAAACTGGTTTTGTTCGACTTCGACGGCACCCTGGCGGACACCGCCCCCGACCTGGCCGCGGCCGCCAACAAGCAGCGCGCCCGCAAAGGCCTGCCGCCCCTGCCCTATGAAACCTTCCGGCCCTATGCCTCGCAAGGCGCGCGCGGCCTGCTCAAGGCCGCCCTGGGCATGGACCCGGACCACCCCGAATATCCCACCTTCCGCGAACTCTTCCTGGAAGACTACGAGCAGGACATGACCACGCGCACCTCGCTCTTTCCCGGGGTCAGCGAACTACTGCGCGAGCTCAAGCACCATGACTACACCTGGGGCATCGTCACCAACAAGATGGAATACCTGGCGATGCCGCTGGTCGTGCATCTGGGCCTGTACACCGACTGCGCCGTGACCGTGGGCGGGGACACCACCGCCCACACCAAGCCGCATCCGGCCCCCCTGCTCTACGCCGCGCAAAAAACCGGCTTCGATCCGGTCGACTGCATCTACATCGGCGACGACCAGCGCGACATCATCGCCGGCCGGGCGGCGGGCATGTCGACCATGATCGCCGCCTACGGCTATTGCGGCCGCGAAACCTCCGCCCTGCAATCCTGGCAGGCCGACGCCATCGCGGACACGGCTTCCGACATCTGGTCGCTCATCCAGCAATGGGCCGGGCGCTAAGGCCGGTTAACGCTAAAAGGCAGGCGGCGCAGGCCCTGGTTTGCGGCATTCCCGCCACGCCTTTCCATTTCGCACTATGAAAAATCGCTGCACCGCGTTATAATTGCGCCATGGGGTCGATCCGGCTTCGACGTGGGTCGCGAACCAGAGTAGGGCATGCCGAGCACCAGTAAGCTCGTAAATCCACTGGAAAACCATAAACGCCAACGACGAGCGTTTCGCTTTAGCCGCTTAATGCGGTAAGCCGCTGCACTAATTTGTCTTTGGGTTAGGTAGGGTAACACCTACAGCAGCGTCATCTACAAAGAATCGGGCCTGGTTGGGTCACTCAATCCGGTCTTAAATTAATGTGAATCGCCAAGGAAGGGCCTGTCGGTAGGCACGCTCCGAGGTTAAAACTTAAAGTTTGCCGACTAAGCATGTAGAACTGCCTGCAGAGGGCTTGCGGACGCGGGTTCAATTCCCGCCGACTCCACCAAATCGCAGAATCCCAACCGTCACCGGTTGGGATTTTTTTGGGCGCTCGGGCAAGGCCTCAAAAAATTCAGGAACGTATCGGAAGAATCGCGCCGATCGCGATGAACATCCCTCCGCAGGCCCGATTGAACTGCCGCCCCGCCCTCTGCAGCCACGGCCGGATCCGGCTGGCGGCGCTGGCGAACAGGCACTCGGTCGCGAACTCGATCACGGCATACGTCGCCGCCACGACGGCGAATTGCAGCATCAGGCTGCGCTGCGGGTCCAGGAACTGGGGCAGCAGCGCGCTGAAGAACAGCAAGCCCTTGGGATTCGTCACCGCCGACAAGAAGCCCTGGCGGAACAGCGCCCATACATTGACGGCCGCCTCGGACCGCGCTTGCGCAGCGGCCATGGGCGGAGACCGCCACAGCTTGATGCCCAGCCAGACCAGATACGCGCCCCCCACCCACTTCAGCAGCGTCAGCCACAACACCGACGACTTCACCAAGGCGCCGATGCCGAACATGCACAGGGCGATGATCACCACGAAGCCGAGCACCCCGCCGGTGATGGTGAACAGCGTTCTTCTGCCGCCGTGCATGGCCCCATGGGTAAGGGCGAGAAGCCCGTTCGGGCCGGGGGTGAAGGACAGCCCGACGGCAGTGAGAAAAAACAGGAGCCAGGTTTCGAACTGCATGGGTGTGTTGCCCGCCTTGAAGAAATGAACGCCGACGGTGGACGCCGGCGCCTGCGTCATGACCGGCCATTGTGGACGCCCGGCAGTCCCTTGGCAAGCGTTCGGCCAAGCGCCGGCCCGGCACATTCCGAGCGGCCGCCCGGCGCTCGATGGCTTGCGGGTGGCCGCGCCGCAACACTGCCCGCCGCCAGGCGGCCGCGGATGCGATCCATCAATGAAAATCTTGCGCCCAAGAGTAGAATTGCAATACATTCGAGAACAATTCTCAATTGAGTTCAAGACTTCCCACCGCGGCCCGGGCCGCGGCCGCGGGGCGTGCGTCCTCGGGCACATGCCGGCGTTTACATTCTTTCAATCAACTTCGGAGAAGCACGACATGCAGGAAACGACCTACCCGGCCATGGCCTGGGCGGCGCTGGCGATAACGGGCGGACTGGCGCTGGCGACGCCCGGCCATGCCCAGGAAGCGGATGCGTCCTCGGTTCAAACCCTGAACACGGTGACGGTCGTCGGAACCGTCGGCGACCTGCAGAGCCTGGATTTCTACGCCCCGAACTCCAGCGCGGTGCTGAAGCGGAAAGACCTCGACGAACAAGGAGCCCGCAAGCTGGACCAGGCTCTGCATTACCAGGCCGGAATCCTCAGCGAACCTTTCGGCGCGGACAACAAGGTGGAATGGTTCAAGATACGCGGCTTCGACGCGTCCATTTCGCTGGACGGCACACCCACCACCCCGAACGGGTATTTCGTCTGGAAACCCGAGCTCTTCGGCGTCGAATCCGTGGAAGTGCTCAAGGGGCCCAATTCCCTGATCTTCGGCGCCTCGGAAGCGGGCGGCGTGGTCAACCTGGTCACCAAGCGGCCCCACAAGGAAGAAGCCCTGCTGATGAACGCCGAGCTGGGCCACCGCAAGCGCAGGGGGCTGGGCCTGGACTACAACGGCATCGCCAATGAAGACGGCACCGTCTACTACCGCATCGTCGCGCAGGCGCGCGGCGAAGACGGCATGCAGCGGCACACCGACATGAAGAGCTATTATCTGGCGCCCAGCGTCACCTTCGATATCGGCGAACGCACGTCGCTGACGCTGCTGACCAGCATCCAGCATGAAGACGGGCGCCCCACCAACGGCTTCCTGCCGGCCTACGGCACCATCATCGACACGCCTTACGGCATGATCGACCGGCGCCTGAACGCGGGCGAACCCGGCTTCGACCGGCTCAAGCGCACCCAGGCCAGCGCCGGCTGGCTGCTGAGCCACAAGTTCTCGCAGGACTGGACCTTCACCCAGAACTACAAGTTCTCGCGCCTGAGCATAGACCAGAAGAACGTGTTCGCCTACGGCTCGGACGGCAACCGTGAGCTCCTGCGCGGCTATACCTTCACCGACGGCAGCACCCGGAACCACTACATCGACAACCGCGTGAGCGGCAAGCTGCGCCTGGGCGACAACGTCGAGCTCCTGCCCACCGTCGGCTTCGACTACCTGAAATCCGACACCTCCGGCCAGAACAACGGCTTTGGCCTGGCCCCGAACCTGGACATGTTCGCGCCCGTCTACGGCGCGCCCTTCGCGGTGAGCGCCACCCCCTACGACTTGCACTCCAAGCAACTGGGCATGTATGCGTCCGCCCAGCTGCGCGTGGGCAAGAGCTGGAATTTCAACGCCGGCATCCGCCACGACCGCGCCAAGAGCCACGGCAACATCAGCGGCGCCGACACCGGCTACGACGTCAGCCACAACAGCGTCAACGTCGGCGCCATGTACATCAGCGACTATGGGGTCTCGCCCTACATCAGCTATTCGGAATCGTTCAAGCCGGTGGCCGGCGTCGACGGCTATGGCAACAGCTACCGGCCCTATGAAGCGAAGCAGACCGAAGTCGGCGTCAAGCTGGAGCCCTCGTGGCTGGACGGCGCGCTGACCCTGGCCTACTTCGACGTCGAGGAGAAGAACGCGCTGATTTCGGACGCATCCAACATCCAGTCGCAAAGCGGCAAGCGCAACAACAAAGGCGTGGAACTGCAAGGCGATTTCAACCTGACGTCCAACACCGCTGTGAAGGTGTCCTACACCCACAATCATTCGCGCCAGGACATCACCGCCAGCCAGACCGTCCGCACGCCGCTGGTGCCCCGCCACCAGGCGAGCCTGTGGGTCAGCCACCGCTTCAACTTCCAGAACAGCAACCGGCTGACGGTGGCGGCCGGCGCGCGCTACAACGGTTCGACCGAGGACGAGCGCTACTATCCCGGCGAGCGCATCCCCAGCCATACCCTGCTGGACTTGATGGCCCTCTATGAGTTCAACCGCGATTGGGCGCTGCAGCTCAATGCGCGCAACCTCACCGACAAGACCTACGTGGCCGGTTGCGACTTCTATTGCTACTACGGCGGGGGCAGAACGATAGACCTGCAGCTTCGGTATCAGTGGTAACAAGCCGTGAAATGGACCCTGCAGGGCCTTTTCACGGTCGCCTTCCTGGGCATCACCGCCGGCGTGCAGATGAGCGATATGGGCCTGCAGGCCATATCGCTTTCCGCCATACAGAAGACTTTCGGGGTGAGCGACGCCACCCTGGGCGCGCTGCAGGGGCTTGCCGGCGTCCTGGTCGGAAGCGCGCTCGCGGTGCCGCTCGCCCGTTTCGCGGACCGCTTTTCGCGCAAGCGGGTGCTGCTGTGCCTGATCCTGGCATCGACGGCGATGATGGTGCTGAGCGCGCTCGCGCCCAACTTTCCGCTGTTCTTCATCGGCCGTTCGGCCGCGGGCATCACCGAATTCGCGATGGTGCCGCTGGTGTATTCCATGATTCCCGACCTTGCGCCGGAGCGGCACCGCGTGCCCGCCAACCTGGCCTTCGCCGCCTTGATGGCCGCCGGCGCCAGCGGCGGGTTCTACTTCGGCGGCGCCCTGCTTTCCGCCGGCGCCGCCCTGAACCCTTTGGGCATCGAGCCTTGGCGCAACGCATTCCTGCTGCTTTCCCTGGCCGGCGCGCCCCTGCTGCTGCTCGGCGCCCTGACCGCCGATCCGCCGCGACGCATGGCCGCTTCGGACTTCCCGCCCGATACGTCGCTGAGAAGCTTTCTGCGGCAGCGCCGGCGCGCCGTCGCTTTTTTCGTCGGCGCGGCGGGCTGCCTGGTGGTCGCCGTCCAGGCTTTCAACCAGTTGATCTCGCTTGCGCTGGAGCGCAAGTTCGAGGCCGCTCCGGGGCAGATCGGCCATGCCATGGGCATCATCGTCTTGACGACCACCGTGGGCTGCCTGCCCGTCGCCGGCCTGCTGGACCGGGTACTGGCGCGGCGCGTGGGCCGGGCGGCGAGGCCGCTGATCATGGGCGTCTGCGCCCTGGCCGCGGCGCCCGCGGCGCTGCTGCCGGCCACCGTGGGGACGCTTAACCATGCCTTCCTCGCCGTGGGCGCCATCCTGTTCGCGACCAGCACGGCCAATGCCCTGGTTCCCACCATGCTGCAGGATCTCGCGCCGGCCACCCTGAGGGCGCGCAGCTTCGCGGTATGGAGCTTCGTCGTCTCGGTGTTCGGCGCCTCCGGCCCCTTGCTGGCCGGCACGCTGTCGGACCGGGTGTTCGACGGACGCCTGACGGATGCGATCATCTGCACCGCCATCCCCGCCCTCATGATCTCGGCATACTGCGCCTTGCGCTCGTACTCGCAGGGTCAGTCCACCGCGCCCACGCAATGCCGGGCGTAAGCCCAGAACAGCGCCGCCTGCGCGAACTCGCCGTTGCGGTCGTCGCTTTCCTGGTGGCCGCTGTCGGGATTCAGGAGCAGCACCGCCGGATTGCCGCTGGTGGAATGGCGCCGGATCGCCGCCACCAGCTTGGCCGGCTCCCAGTACGGGACGCGGTCGTCCTTCAGGCCGGCCGTGCACAGCACGGGCGGATAGGCGGCCGGGGCCACGTTCTCGTAGGGCGAGATGGCCGCCATGTAGTCATAGGCCTCGGGATCGGATAGCGGGTCGCCCCAATCCGGGCGCAGCAGAGGCACCAGGGGATGATCGGCATCGCTCATGGTGTTGAGCATGTCGACGAAAGGCACTTGCGCGATGACGCCGGCCCACAGGCCCGGGTCGATATTCATGGCGCCGCAGACCAGCAGCCCGCCGGCCGAGACGCCATGGGCCACGATCCCGCCGGGCGCCGCATAGCCGATGTCCCGCAGATGCCGCGCGCAGGCGATGAAATCCGTCATCGAGTTGCGTTTCTTGTCGCGGCAACCGTCCTGGTACCAGCGGCGGCCTTGTTCCGAGCCGCCACGGACGTGCGCGATGGCATAGCGGAAGCCCGCATCCACCAGCACGGTCGCGGCCAGGGAAAAGCGGGGCTCGAAAGAGATGCCGTAAGCGCCGTAGCCGGTGAGCAGCAGGGGCTGCGTCGCATCCGCCCGCGCGTCGGCCCGCGACAGGACCGTGATGGGGATGGTTGCGCCGTCGGGCGCGGCGGCCTGCAGGCGCTCGACCCGGTAGGCCCCGGGGTCGAAATCGCTCAGGCGTTCCTGGCTCACCACGCGGCATTGCCCATCGGGCAAGTCGACGTCGATCCAGCGCGGCGGGCTGGCCGGCGTCTGATGCCGGATGCGCACTTGCCGGGCACGATAGGGCTGCGAGGGCGCGAGCTCGATGACATAGGCCGGATCATCGAAGGCGACCGGAATTTCCCGCCCGTCGGGGTGCCTCAGCACCAGCCGGTGCAGGCCGTCCACGCGCTCCAGCCGCGCCAGCGCAGCGGCGAAAGGCCGGATGGCAAGTATGGACGCGCCGGCACGCTGCGGCACCAGCACGCGCCGGACGGCGAAGCTTTCGGGGTCGATTTCCAGCAGCTTGCCGTCCACGGCGCCGTCGGCGTCGGTCAGCATCAGCAGCGCGCCATTCCATTCGTCGACCTCGTAGCGCACGCCCCGCCGGCGCGGGCGCAAGAGCCGCGGCGGCGCGGTCTCGGCGCCGGCGGCGATCAGGCGGACCTCGCTGACGTCGGGGCCGGCGAGCGTCAGGGCGACGAAGCCGTCGGCGGCCGTGCGGGCCACCTGCATGAAGATGGCGGGGTCATGCTCTTCGTAGACCAGCACGGCTTCGCCGCCCTCGACGGGCGAACGGTACAGGCGGGTGGGCCGGCTGTGCGCATCGCGCCAGATCCAGAACAGATGGCGGGACGAGGGCGAGAATGCGAAGCCGCCATAGCCGAAGGCGTCGGCCGGCGCCACGACGCGGATCGCGCCGCCGGCCGTGTCGAGGACGCAAATGCGGTGGCGGTCGTCGCCGATCACGTCTTCGGCCCATGCGAAATAGCGGTCATCCGGGCTGGGCTGATGATCCGTGGCGCGGTAATAGGCATGCCCTTCTGCGCGCTCGGCCTCGTCGAACAGCCCTTGCGTGCCGCCGTCCGGCCCGATGCGGGAAAACACCCGATGCGCGCCGCCGGCGGGCAGCCTGGCATCGTAGCGCCATTGCCCGGACGAGGCCGGCAACGGTTCGTCGGCCTCGGCGGCCCGGCGCGCCATGCGCCGATAGAGACGTTCGGCGTCGGCCGCGAGCGGGTGCAGGATGCCTTGGGCGTACCGCATCTCGGCCTCCAGGTGCTCGCGCAGGCGCGGCGGCAGGGAATCCATGCTGCGCGATCCGGACGTCGGAATGAATTTCATCCAGGCATAGGGATCGACACGCGCGCGCCCCAGTTGCAGGATCTCGTGGTCTTCGCGGGGGGCGGCGGGCGGCGGGATGTCGGGCCAGGAGGGCATGGGACCGGACGGCGAAACTGAAGGCATGGGGTGCAGTGAACGGCGTTGGCGGGGAATTCCTTAATGTAGCGCAATTCGCCGCCGCGTCCGAATAAACGCCGACTTGTCTTTATGGCCGCCTTGGGCAACACTGTCGACTTTACCCAAGAGCCCGAACAAGGCAAGGAGACTCTCACGATGAATTTTCCGTCGGCAACCCGAACTTTTCTGCGCGTATTCACGGCAGGCGCCGCCTTGGCCACCCTGCTCGCCGCTCCCGCGACCACCGCTTTCGCGGCCGATGCCGCATGGCCCGAACGGCCGGTGCGCATGATCATCCCCTATGCGGCCGGCGGCGTCAGCGACGTCATCGGGCGGGCCATCTCGGAAAAGCTCGGCGAACGCCTGAAAGCCACCTTCGTCGTCGAGAACAAAGGGGGCGCCGGCGGCACCATCGGCATGGCCGACATGGCCAAGGCCAAGCCCGACGGCTACACCCTGGCATTCTCCGCCATCAGCCCGCTGTCGCTGTCGCCCATCTTCAATCCGGTCCAATACGATCCGCAAAAAGACGTGCTTCCCGTGGCCCGCGCCATGGTGTCCCCCGTCGTCCTGCTGGGAACCAGGGCCTTCAAGGGCTCCAGCATGGAAGACCTCATGAAGGCCGCCAAGGCCGAACCCGGCAGCCTGCGCTGGTCGACGTCCGGCTCGGGCTCGCTGGGCCACCTGATGATGGAACAGGTCCAGAAGCTGGGCGGCGTCCAGCTCACCCACATTCCGTACAAGGGCAGCGGCCAGCAGATGAACGACGCACTGGGCGCCCAGTTCGAAGTGGCCTCCATGAACGTCAGCCCGTCCGTCATCGCGCACATCCGGGAAGGCGCCTTGCGGCCGCTGGCCATCGCCGCGCCGTCGCGCGTCGCCTTCCTGCCCGACGTCCCCACGTTCAGCGAACTCGGCTACGGCAAGGCGAGCATGATGTCCGTCTTCGGCTTCTTCGCGCCGGCCGGCCTGCCGCAAGGCATTCTGCAGCGGCTCAACACCGAGATCAACGCCGTGGTCAACAGCCCCGAAATCCAGAAGCTGATGTCCGAAAGCAGCAACATCGCCGCGCCCGGCACCCCCGAGGAATTCGCCAAGCAGATCGCCGACGAACTGCAAGCGAATCACGCCCTGGTCGAATCCGCCGGCCTGAAGAAGCAATAGCGCCCGACCGCCGCCACGGGGCCGCCGGCGCGGCGGCTCAGTGGCTGAACGCGGTCGAGAACAGGTGCTCGAATTCCTCGAGCGGCATGGGGGCCCCGAACAGGTAGCCTTGATACCCATGGCAGCCGTGTTTCGCAAGGAATTGGCGCTGGGCCTCCGTTTCCACCCCTTCGGCCACCACCGATATCCCCAGGCTCCCCGCCAGAAGTATGGTCATCTTGGCGATCGCGGCGTCGTTCGGGTCGATCAGGATGTCGCGCACGAAGCCCTGGTCGATCTTCAATTGATCCAGGGGCAGGCGCTTCAGGTAGGCCAGCGACGAATAGCCCGTGCCGAAGTCGTCCAGCGAAAAGCCCACTCCTCTCGCCTTCAGGGCGGCCATCTTGGCGATGACGCTCTCCACCTCCGTCACCAGCGAGCTTTCGGTCAGCTCCAGATTCAGGCGGCGGGGATCCGCGCCCGTGTCGTCCAGGATGCGAAAGACGTCCGAGACGAAGCTGTCCTGGCGAATCTGGGTGGCGCTCACGTTCACCGACAAGGAAAGCTGCGACAGATGCGGATCGGCCGCCCATGCCGCCAGCTGGGTACAGGCCGCTTCCAGCACCCATCGGCCCAGGGGAACGATCAGGCCGGTTTCCTCGGCCAGGGGAATGAAGCGCGCCGGCGAGATCATGCCCTTGACGGGATGCCGCCAGCGCAAGAGCACTTCGGCGCCGGTGATGTGGCCGGTGTCGTCGACTTGCGGCTGGTAGTAAAGCGAAAACTGCGAGCGCTCCACCGCCACGCGCAAGGCGCCTTCGAGCTCCATGTGCGCCCGCACCTGGGCCTGCATCTGCGGATCGAAGAACTGCACGCGGTTCCGGCCCGAGGCCTTGGCCTGGTGCATGGCCATGTCCGCCCGCTTGAGCGGTTCTTCGATGCTCTCGGGCTGGCCCCCGAACAGCGTGATCCCCACGCTGGCCGAGCCCCGGTATTCCATGCTGCCCAGGGCGTAGGGCTTGCTGAGGCTGGTGGATATCCGCATGGCCGCGGCCCGGGCCTCGGTGGCCGCCTCGATGCCCTGCTCGCTCAGCCCGTCCAGGATCACCACGAACTCGTCGCCGCCCAGCCGCGCCACGGTGTCGCGCTGGCCCACACAGGTCAGCAGGCGCTCGGCGGCTTGCGCCAGCAGCCGGTCGCCTTGCTGGTGGCCGGCGGTGTCGTTCACGGATTTGAAGTTGTCCAGGTCGACGAAGAGCAGCGCCCCCTTGCAGCGGTGGCGTTCGGACGCGCGCAGCGCGTGCTCCAGCCTTTCCATCAGCAGGCGCCGGTTCGGCAGCTTGGTGAGCGGGTCGTAGTACTCCAGCGTCCTGACCTGTTCTTCCGAGAGCTTGCGCGCGGTGATGTCGGTCAGCGTCGCCACGTAATGGGTGATTCTGCCTTTGTCGTCCTTCACGGCGCCGATGGACAGCTGCTGCGGGTAGACCTCGCCGTTCTTGCGCTTGTTCCAGATTTCGCCGTGCCAGGCGCCGCGCTGGGCGATGCCGGACCACATCCGGGAGTAGAAATCCGCCCCGTGCCGGCCCGAGCTGAGCAGCTTGGGAGTGTGGCCCACGACCTCTTCGGACGAATAGCCGGTTATCTCTGAAAATGCCTTGTTGACCTGGAGAATCACTTTGTCGGCGTTGGTGATGAGCATGCCGACCTGCGATTCGAAGGCGGTGGCGGTGATGCGCAGGCTGTCCTCGGCTTTCTTGCGCTCGGTGATGTCGCGGGCGGAGCTGAAGATCACCTGCTGTCCGTCCAGGTCGACGATGCTGGACGTGATCTCGACCGGATAGCTGGTGCCGTCCTTGCGCAGGAAAACGGTTTCTATGGAGGCGACGTCGTGGGTGCCCAGCAGCCGGTCGGCGATGCTGCCTGCTTCGTAGACCGACCCCGCGGGGCTCCAGCGCGACGCGTGCATGCCTATGATCTCGTCGGCGTCGTAGCCCAGCATCTTGCGGAAGGCCTCGTTGGCCTCCAGCAGCCTGCCTTCGGCGTCCATGATGTGGATGCCGTCGCCGGCGTTCTGCAGCAGGGTCTGGCTGCGCCGTGTGGCGTCTTCCCGGGAGCTGATCAGGCGCCACTGCACCCACAAGAAGACGACCGAGGCGAACAGGAACAGGCCGGCGATCACGAAAGCCTTCTTGACGTCGTCATGCCATTGCAGCAGGTAATCGCTTTCGCCCAGGCCCACCACCACGAAGGCGGGCATGGCCGCAAGCCGCCGATAGGCGTCGAGGCGGGCGACGCCGTCGGCCGTCGCCTGGCTGTGGAAAGTGCTGGCGGACACGCCCGAGCGCATCAGCCGGGCGAGCTGGACGGACCCGCCCACCGCGCCGGCCTGGCCCGCCGGCGCGGACACCGGCGGATGCCTGGCGATCAAGGCCATGTCCAGATCGCGCATCAGCGCAAGGCCTTGCGGCCCCAGGTCCAGCCCGGAAAGCAGACCCTGGAAGTAGCTGGCGGGCACCGCCGCGGCGACCACGCCCGCGAAGCTGCCGTCGGGGTGATTGTAGCGACGGGAGAAGATATGCATCCACGCATTGCTGATCCGCCCTTGCAGCAGGCGGCTGGCCTGGGTGCCGGCATTGGGGTCGCTTTCATGCCGCTTGAAGAACTCGCGGTCGTAGACGGGGGTGGCGTCTTGCGCGGCCGCCGTCCGCCCGTATCGCAGGATGCCGGAGGAATCCATGATCCGCAGTTCCGCCAGCCCCGTCACCAGGTTGCCGCTGGCATCCAGCAGCCGGCTCAGGGAGGACTCGTCCAGGGCGCCCGATGTTTTCAGTTCTCTTTCGAGATAGATCTGTATTTCCCTCAAGTAGAAATCGATCTGGCTCACTCTGGTCGAGCAGCAGCGCAAGATTCTCCACTGTCGTGCGGACCTCGGCTTCTTTGCGTTCGCGCGCCGTGTCCAATGCGAGCATGAGCAGGCCGATCATGAACAGGTTCACGATCACGACCGCGGCGATTATCGTTGCGAAAACGGATTTGCTTGCTGTTTTCATATTTGCCAATTCTAAGGCGTAATGTCATCCCGCTTTCGGATGGATTGCGCCTCGTGAGCGCGTGCTGACCGCATCATACAGAATCGCGCGATCCTTGGCAGAAGCACGGCCCCGGCCCGGTACAGTAGAATGTCGGGGCAAGATGGAAACCGTGGCGATCAACGACGACATGCATTCGACGCAAAAGCCTGCCGCGCGGCGGCGCGCCTCATTCTTCGACCGCGAGACAATCAGGCTTTTCGTGGTCGGGTATGCTGTCTCGGCCCTTGCCTTCACGGCCATCGTGCTGGCCTTGACTTCCTTCTGGGCCGAGCGCGAGCTCCAGGAATTGAAAGTCCAGGAGCAGGCCAAGGTGGCGAAGACGGCCAGCATCCTGGGCTACCGCTTCGACATGATCGCGTCCGACCTGCTCACCCTGGCCAACGTTCCCACCATGCGCGCGCTGGCCGCCGATTCCGGCGAGATCGCGCTCGAGCGCGCCGCCAATCTGTTCAGCACGATCTCCCGTGAAAAAGGCATCTATCACAAGATAAGCTACCTGGACGCCAACGGCGTGGAGGTCATCCGCGTGGACCAGCGCGGCGGGCTGCCCGTCGAAGTGCCGGTCGAGCATCTGCAGAACAAGGGCGGCCAGTATTTCGTGCAGGCGGCCTTGCGGCTGGAACGCGGGGAAATCTACGTGTCGCCGCTCGACCTGAACGTGGAGAACGGGCAGATCGAGCGGCCGTACAACCCCACCATCCAGTTCGGCACCCCTATTTTCGGCCCCAGCGGCGAACGCCGCGGCATCATGATGCTCAATCTGCATGGGCAGTCCATGATAGACCGGTTCCGCGAGCTGATGGCGGACGACTATTCACAGGCCATGCTGCTCAGTTCGAGCGGAGACTGGCTGGCATCGCCCGATCCGGCCCATTCCTGGGAGTTCATGCTGCGCCGCCCGGGCGCGTTCGCCCAGCGCCATCCGCAAGCCTGGCAAGCGATCAGCGGCCGGGAAAGCGGCCAATGGATGAACGCCGACGCCGGCCTGTTCACTTACAGCACCCTGCACCCGGGCCGCGCGACGGAGCCGGGCGGCAAGCGGCGCGGCGAAGCGCAAGACGGGGCCGGAAACGAGCATTTCTGGAAGGTGGTGTCGCTGGTTCCGGCCGCCGCCCTGCCGTCCGCCGCCATCGGCGCCGACGAGCTCACGCGCACGGTCTACCTTGCCGGCCTCGCGCTGCTGCTGGTGCTGGCCGCCTATGTCGCGCATGCCGTGGTGACCCAGCGGCGCCTGCGCCACGCCATCGAGCGCAGCAACCGCCGCCACCGCGAAATCACGCAGCATCTGGGGGAAGGCCTGATCGTGCTGGACCGCGATGCGCGCGTGGTGGAAGCCAACCCCGAAGCCGAAAGGCTGCTGGGCCGGTCCCGGCGGGAAATGCTGGGCCTCGGCGCCGCCGAGCTCTTTCGCCCGCCCGGCGCGGAGCCGGAGCCCGCGGCTCCGCACCCCATCCAGGCCGTGGCCGCCACCGGGCGGCGTTACCGCAGCGAAGACGAGACCTTCCGCCGCAAGGACGGAACGGCGTTCCCGGTCGGCGTGACCGCCGCCCCGCTTGCCAGCGACGGCGCGCCCATTGGGGCCGTCGTTTCGTTTCGCGACATGACCGACATCAAGGCCTACCAGGAGGAAATCCGGCGCCTGGCCTACCACGATCCGCTGACGGACCTGCCCAACCGCCGCCTGCTGCTGGAGCTCATCCGACAGGCGCTAAAGGAAGCCGAGCGCAAACAAGCCAAGGTGGGCCTGATGTTCCTGGACCTGGACCACTTCAAGCATGTCAATGACGTCTACGGGCACGACGGGGGCGACGAGCTCCTGAAAGGCGTGGCGCAGCGCCTGCGCCAGGCGGTGCGCGCCGTGGATACGGTGTCCCGGCAAGGCGGCGACGAGTTCGTGATCCTGCTTCCCGGCATCGACGATGCCGACTCCGCCGTCACCGTCGCAAGAAAAATCCTGGAAAGCCTGCAAGCGCCCTTGCCCGTGCTGGATCAGCTTCTGCCGGTGAAAGTGAGCATAGGCATCGCCTTGTTCCCCGATCACGGCGGCGATGTCGACACACTGATGACGCTTGCCGACACGGCGATGTACGAGGCCAAACAGGGCGGGCGCAATCGTTATTGCCTGGCGGGAACGGCGCCCGGCACGCTATAGCGGCCGGTGCCGCCCGCCTTTTAGCGCCGGCAGGCCCCAGCCTCGCCCAAATTGCGTGGAATCACAATATAATGAGAACGATTTTCATTCTATAACCAGTTGGAAGACCACGTGAAACTCCCTACCCGTCTGATCGCCCTGGGCAGCGCCCTTGCCTTTTCCCTGCCCGTCGCCGCTTTCGAACTCGCCCATAGCGCAGGCACGCTCAAGCTGGCCGACACCCCCAAGCAAATCGTCACCTTCGACCTGGCCGTGCTCGACAGCCTCAACACCCTGGGCGTTCCGGTCGCGGGCGTTCCCAAGTCGGTCTACCAGGGCGAGCTGGAAAAATACGCGCAGGCCCCGGTGGTCGGCACCTTGTTCGAGCCGGACTACCCCGCGCTGGAAAAGCTGCGGCCTGACCTGATCATCGCCGGCGGCCGTTCGCAGAAAGCCATGCCGGAACTCGGCAAGCTGGCTCCCACGGTCAGTTTCACCAGCGACCCCGCCAATTTCCTCGCCACCTTCAAGACCGCCAACCTGGCGCTGGCCTCGGCATTCGGCAAGAAGCCCCAGGCCGAGGCGGCCATCGCCTCGATCGAAAAAGACGTGGAAGGGTTGCGCCGCGCCAACCAGGGCAAGAAGGCGGCCTTTCTCTTTGTCATGAAGGGCAACGTCATCGCCCACGCGCCGGGCGACCGCTTCGGATACGCCTATGAGCTGACCGGCACGGAATCCGTCCTGCCCGCGAAAGACCCCAACGCGCCGGCGCAGCCGCGCCCCGAAGCCGGCTCTCCCGAGGCCAAGGCGGCCGCCGAAAAACGGGCGCAAGTCATTTCGGACATCGCCAAGGCGGACCCCGATTGGCTGATCGTGCTGGATCGCGGCGCCATCAACAACGGCGAAAAGACCGCCGCCGACACGCTCGCCAAGCATCCGGAACTGAGCCGTACGCGCGCCTACAAGGAAGGCAAGGTCTATTATGCGGATCCGAACGGCTGGTATGTCATGGGCGGTGGCCTGAGCAACCTGAAGGCCATCACAGGCAGCCTGCTGACGGCCATGAAATAGCAAGCCACGCGCCGCCCGGGCGGCGAGCGCCGCCGATTCTGTATCATAGGCGGACCCGTCATCCCGGAGCGACATCATGGCATCCACCCCGGACAACGTCAGCATGGCCCTGTTCTGCGACTTCGAGAACGTCGCACTGGGCGTGCGAGACGCACAATACGAAAAATTCGACATCAAGCCCGTGCTCGAACGGCTCTTGCTCAAAGGCAACATCGTCGTCAAGAAGGCGTATTGCGACTGGGAGCGCTACAAGGGCTTCAAGTCGTCCATGCACGAGGCCAATTTCGAGCTCATCGAAATCCCGCACCTGCGGCAGTCCGGCAAGAACTCCGCCGACATCCGCCTCGTGGTCGATGCGCTCGACCTGTGCTATACCAAATCCCACGTCAATACTTTCGTCATCATCAGCGGCGATTCGGACTTTTCGCCGCTGGTGTCCAAGCTGCGCGAAAACGCCAAGCAAGTCATCGGCGTCGGGGTGAAGCAATCCACCTCGGATCTGCTGGTGGCCAATTGCGACGAATTCATCTTCTATGACGACCTGGTGCGGGCCGCGCCGGCGAGCAAGGGCTCGCGGCCCAAGCGGCCGGAGGCGCCGGCCGAGGCCGAGGCGGCGCCCGCCGCCGACAGCCAGGCGCCCGCGCCCGAAGACGCGCCCGCCCTGAAGGACGTCGCGGTCGCAATGGCCGTCGATACCTTCGATGCCTTGCTGTCGGAGCGCGGCGAAAGCGGAAAGATATGGGCGTCGACCCTGAAGCAGGCGATCAAGCGCCGCAAGCCCGATTTCAGCGAAACCTACTACGGGTTCAAGGCCTTCGGCAACCTGCTCGAAGAAGCGCAGGCGCGCGGCCAGCTGGCTTTGGGGCGGGACGAAAAATCCGGCACCTATGTATTCCGCCCCGAACCGGTGGAGCCGGCGCCCAAGCCGGTGCGGCGCCGGCGCAATGTGCGCACGTCCAGACGAAGCACCGGGGGATGAGGGCCCCGCCCCCGGGCCCGGCCGCAGGGCCCGTCAACGCCGAAAGGCCCTAAGCCCGCGCCATGTCGATGAACGATTCCAGGTAATCGATGTTGCCGTCCGCCGCGCGCGCGCCCAGGAAGATCTGCTTGGCGATGCCGCGAGCCCCCAGCCGCACGGCCTTCAAGTCCATTTTCCCCTGGTATTCCTCCACCAGCCAGCGCGGCAGCGCGGCCACGCCGCGGCCGCTCTCGACCATCTGCAGCATGATGTCCGTGGTTTCGATCACCTTGTGCCGGCGCGGCGCGACGCCGGCCGGCATCAGGAACTGCGCGTAGATGTCGAGCCGGTCGATGGCCACCGGGTAGCTGATCAAGACCTGGTCGGCCAGCTGCTCGGGCTCGACGCAGCCGGCGCCGGCCAGCGGATGGCCGCCCGCCACCACCAGCACCTGCTCGTAATCGAAGACGGGTTCATAGCGCAGCCCTTTCCGGTACAGCGGATCGGGCGTCACCAGCAGGTCGATCTCGTAGCCGAACAAGGCGCCGATGCCGCCGAACTGGAACTTCTGCTTGACGTCCACGTCGACGTCCGGCCATTTTGCCAAATAGGGCGCAACGACCTTCAGCAGCCACTGGTAGCAGGGATGGCATTCCATGCCTATCCGTAGCGTGCCGCGCTCGCCCTGCGCATATTGCCTGATCCTGGCCTCCGCGTGCTCGAGCTGCGGCAGCACCCGCTCGGCCACGCCCAGCAGATAGGCGCCGGCCTGGGTCGGCCTCAGTTTGCGGCCTTCGCGGATCCAGATCGGCGTTCCCATCTGGTCTTCCAGCTTTTTGACGGTATGGCTCAGCGCCGATTGGGTCAGGCAAAGGACGTCCGCCGCCGCGGTGAGCGTGCCTTGGCGGCTGACTTCCCGAAGAACGGCGAGGTGTATGCGTTCGAGCATGGCTAGCAGTATGAAAAAATTTAATCGATAGATGAAACAATACCATTTTATTTCATGGATTGATCGTCCTACCATGGCGTTTCCCTCCTATCGACAAAATGGCAAGACATGGTTACGACACACAATCTGGGCTTTCCCCGCATCGGCGCGCAGCGCGAACTCAAGTTCGCGCTCGAAGCATACTGGAACGGCAAGTCCGGCCTGGACGCGCTGCGCGACACGGGCCGCCGGCTGCGCAAGACCCACTGGGCCGGCCAACAAGGGCTGGACCTGCTGCCCGTGGGCGATTTTTCTTTCTACGACCAGGTCCTGGACATGAGCTTCACCCTGGGCAACCTGCCCGAGCGCGTGCGGGATTTCCGGGGAGACCCGCTGGACAATTACTTCCGCGTGGCGCGCGGCCGCTCCGCCTCCCATGGCGATTGCGGCTGCGGCCATGGCGTGCAGGCGGGGGAGATGACCAAATGGTTCGACACCAACTACCACTACATCGTGCCGGAGTTCAGCGCATCCACCTCCTTCTCGCTGGATGCCTCCCGGCTGCTGGAGCAGCTCGATGAAGCCCGGGCGCTGGGCATCCCGGCCAAGCCGGTGATACTGGGCCCCGTCAGCTATCTGTTCGTCGGCAAGTCCAAGGACGGCTCCAGCCGGCTGGACCTCCTGCCCCGCCTGCTGCCCGTGTACGCGGAACTGCTGGACGCCCTCGCCTCCCGCGGGGTGGAATGGGTGCAGATCGACGAACCCGCCCTCGTCACCGAACTCGATCCGGGCTGGGCGCAGGCCTACGCCGCCGCCTACCAGGCGCTGAACACCGGCAAGGTCAAGATCCTGCTGGCGACCTATTTCGGGCAACTGCTGGAAAACCTGCCGCTGGCCTGCGCCCTGCCGGTGCAAGGCCTGCACATCGACGCCGTCAACGGCGCGGCCGACATCGAACCCGCCATCGCCGCCCTGCCCCGCGATACCGTGCTGTCGCTGGGCGTGGTCAATGGGCGCAATATCTGGAAGACGGACCTGAACCGGGTCCTGGACCTGCTCGAACCCATTCACGCCAGGCTGGGCGACCGCCTGTGGATCGCGCCTTCTTGTTCCTTGCTGCACGTGCCGGTGGACCTGAACAGCGAAACGGCGCTGGACGGCGACATCCGCTCCTGGCTCGCCTTCGCGCTGCAAAAGCTGGATGAGATCAAGCTGCTGGCCCGCGCGCTGGACGGCGGCCGCGCGGCGCTGCGGGCGGAACTCCAGGCGAACCAGGCCGCCATTGCCTCGCGCCGCAACTCGCCGCGCGTCAACAAGCCGCAAGTCAAGGCCGCTCTCGCAAGCATCGACGCCGCGCTGGGCCGGCGCCAAAGCCCCTATCCGCTGCGCGCGGAAAAACAGGCCGGCCTGCTGAAGCTGCCCGCCTTTCCCACGACCACCATCGGGTCCTTTCCACAGACCGCTGAAATCCGCCAGGCGCGCCTGCGCTTCCGCAAGGGCGAGCTGGATCTCGCGGCATACAAAGAGGCCATGCGCGCCGAGATCGCGCTTGCGGTGCGGGAGCAGGAGGTCCTGGGTCTGGACGTGCTGGTGCATGGCGAGCCCGAACGCAACGACATGGTGGAGTATTTCGGAGAACAGCTCGAAGGCTATGCCTTCACCCAGTACGGCTGGGTGCAATCCTACGGTTCGCGCTGCGTGAAGCCGCCCATTCTGTTCGGCGACATCACCCGCCCCCAGGCCATGACGGTCGAATGGATCACCTACGCCCAGACGCTCACGCAAAAGCCGATGAAAGGCATGCTGACCGGCCCGGTGACCATCCTGAACTGGTCCTTCGTGCGCGACGACCAGCCCCGCTCCGTGTCCTGCCTGCAGCTGGCGCTGGCCATCCGCCAGGAGGTGCTGGACCTGGAAAAGGCCGGCGTGCGCATCATCCAGATCGACGAGGCCGCCCTGCGCGAAGGCCTGCCCCTGCGCAAGTCGCAATGGGGCGACTATCTGGGCTGGGCGGTGGAGTCCTTCCGCATCGCCGCGAACGGCGTGCGCGACGAAACGCAGATCCACACGCATATGTGCTATTCGGAATTCAACGACATCATGCCTTCGATCGCGGACATGGACGCCGACGTCATCACCATAGAGACTTCGCGTTCGGACATGGAGCTGCTGGACGCCTTCGACAGCTTCAATTACCCGAACGAGATCGGCCCGGGCGTCTACGACATCCATTCGCCCAACATCCCCACGCAGGAGCACATCAGCGACCTCATGAGGAAGGCCGGCCGCCGCATCCCCGCGGAACGGCTGTGGGTCAATCCCGATTGCGGGCTGAAGACCCGCGCCTGGTCCGAAGTGATACCCGCCCTGAAAAACATGGTGGCGGCGGCGCGCGCCCTGCGCGAGGCATAGCGCCGGCTGATGGCGCCCGCGGGCGGGCCGCCGGCCGGCTGGCGGCGTCTGCCGGCCGGCGCATTCAAACGCTGCGCGTGACTTCGGCCTCTACGCCCGACAAGGCGGCCATGACCTGGTCGCACTGCCTGGGCGTGCGCGGATGGATCAGCAGCGTCCACTTGCCTTCTTGCGTCGCCGTCTGCACGCGCTGGATGACCAGTTGGTGGTCGGGCCGGGCGGTCACCAGCCCGCCCAGCAGCATCCCCGCGATCGCGCCGAAAAAGATGAACACGCCCAGGCTGCCCAGGGGCGTGGCCGTGACGGCGATGATGCCGGCCAGATACAGCAAGCCCCAGCCGAAGAACCCGACCACCGCCCCCGCCGCGCCGAGCACCAGGTGGGCGCGCAGGGCGGTGCGGACGATGCCTTGTGTTTCGGGTTCGATCTTCTTGGCGTAATCCTTTTCATACGGCTTGACCAGACGGATCTGCGCGGCCTGCAGGCCGGCGCTGGAATGAATGGCCGCCGCCGCGGTGGCCGCGCCCTGCTCCGTGTCGAAGATGGCGGCGATCTTCGTCGTCGAGCGTTCGCCGAACAAAACGTTCCATACCATATGATGCTCCCTGGGGCGGTTTCAGCCTGTGGGAGCAAGCAATCCACGTGCCCGCCGGCGGCGCGGGCGCGGTTCATGCCCGGCCTTCTGCGCCGTCAGTGGCCGGACTTCGGATCGATGGGCTCGGTGGAGTGGAAAATGGAGTGGTCCTCCTTGCCGGTCACGGACAGGACGCCGGACAGGCCTTTCTCGACGCGCGACAAGGCGTGGTCGACCAGTATGTAGTTGCCCGGCACGTCGACCTTGAATTCCACCATGGTGGCTCCGCCCGGGGCCACGGTGGTGGTCTGCACGTCGGTCAAGGGCGGGCTGGTCAGCGAACCCTGGTTGTAGACGCGGTCGAAGACTTCGCCGATGACGTGGAAGCTGGACGTCAGGTTGGGGCCGCCGACGCCGAACAGGATGCGCACGGTCTCGCCGACCTCGGCCGTCAGCTTGTACTTGTCGCTCAGGGCGTTCATGGCGCCGTTGAACATCAGGTGCTCGGGGTTTTCGTCCAGCAATTTTTCAAGCGAGAACTCCTGCAGGCCGAGGGAGCCGTGCTTCTGGGCGGTATAGAGCTCGCCCTGCATCACGTAGTACTCGCGGTCCACCTTGGGCAAGCCTTCCTCTGGCTCGACCAGCGCCATGCCGTACATGCCGTTGGTGATGTGCTGGGCGACCATGGGCGTTGCGCAGTGGTACACGAACAGGCCCGGATGCAGCGCCTTGAATGTGAAGCTCTTGGTCTGCCCCGGCGGCACCTGGGTGACCGCCGCGCCGCCGCCCGGCCCCGTCACGGCGTGGAAGTCGACCGAATGGATGTGCGAGGAGTCCTTGGCGTTGGTGACGTTCACGGTCACCGTGTCCCCGACCCGTATGCGCAGCAGCGGCCCGGGCACCTTGTTGTTGAAGGTCCAGTACTTGTAGGTGCTGCCTTCCGTCAGCTGCCCCACGACTTCCGTGGTTTCCAGGTTGAAGGTGATGTGCCTGGGCTCGCGCTTGCCGACCGGCTCGCCGACGGCCCTCGGGTCCTGGGCGATGTCCAGCCCCTGGCTTTCGGCCTGCTGCACGGGTTCGCCCACGATCAGCTTGCCGAACATGCCGGCCGCCTTGTGGCCCGGCAGGGTGCACAGGTATTCGAAGACGCCGTTCTTGTTGGCCCGGAAGACGATGGCGGTGGAAGCGCCCTTGCCCGTCAGGTGGTCGGACTTGGCCGAGAATTCGGGCACGGCGATGTCGTGGATCGCCCCGTCGCCATTGATGAGGTTGATCTGCACGACGGCGTTTTCCGGCACCTGGAGGTCGGGGTTGACCTTGCCTCTGATGGTGCCGGCGTCGCCCACGAACACGAGCTTGCCGTCCGCGATGTTGGTGCGCAAAGTGAAGGTGACGTCGGGCGTATAGGTGACTGAGGTATTCGAAGGCAGCGCGCTCGCCGCCCAAGCCGCGCCGCCGGCCACATACAATACGGCGGCCGATAGAAGCAGACATAACGTTCTCAAGGTATGGTTCAGAAAAACGCTCATGATTTCCCCTTGCTTGTTACGTTGAAGTGAAA
>JACDJC010000775.1_pt1 | contig 33175 bp, 30 predicted proteins | sample 7454191 | NCBI WGS metagenome assembly JACDJC01 (sample SAMN14253291, study PRJNA609438) | sludge metagenome | isolation source: sludge after 25d culture with pyrite and EDTA | collected 2018-12-20
ACGATAGTGGCGAATTCAGCGCCGGATCTTGGGCTTGCATCCGTAGTTGCTGTGCTCAGTATGGTCATAAAAATGGCCGCTGCGAAAACGAAGGTTACTATTATTGCTGCAATCTTTTTCATGTGATAACTCCTTAATACAGTGTTGTTGTGATTCATTCAATGAACCGTTTGGTTATGGTTTTGGGCGCGGTGGCGGAGGTAAAGGAACAATAGTGGCGAATTCAGCGCCGGATCTTGGGCTTCCGTTTGTTGATGCGACGTCCACAACCGTGAAAACGATTGCTGCCGCAAATACCAATGCGACAATGAGGGAGGCCAACTTTTTCATGTGATAACTCCTTTGTTGGGTGTGTGATATGTATTTATGAGAAGAAAAATAATTCCGTGAATAGGCGGCTGATAAACAGAAATAGTATGTCATGGATCAGATCTTTCTTACAGCAGTTCTGTAATTTAAAGATCCATCTAAAAATTGGGGGCTTCCGTGCGGGAAACAGGTTTAATTGAATAAATTACCTGTTACTTGAATCGTCTCTGATTATTATCAGATCTTCCATACAGCAGTTCTGTAATTTAAAGATCCATCTAAAATTTTAAGGCTTCCGTGCGGGGAACAGGTTTAATTGAATAATTTACCTGTTACTTGAATCGTCTCTGATTATTATCAGATCTTCCATACAGCAGTTCTGTAATTTAAAGATCCATCTAAAAATTGGGGCTTCCGTGCGGGGAACAGGTTTAATTGAATAATTTACCTGTTACTTGAATCGTCTCTGATTATTATCAGATCTTCCATACAGCAGTTCTGTAATTTAAAGATCCATCTAAAATTTTAAGGCTTCCGTGCGGGGAACAGGTTTAATTGAATAATTTACCTGTTACTCGAATCATCGCTGATTATTAAATGAGTAGGACTGACCGGGATAATGCTGCAAATCCAGGTTCTGTTGTCATGAAATTCAATGTTACTGTACCTTTCAGGAAATTGGTCCTGAAGAATTTGGCGGATATCTGAGACGCATGAGAATGTCTGAACGATCAGAAAAAAAAGTGATATGGCAAAAATAATGGGTTTCAGCAGTTCCCGCATCCCTGTCTCCGGTTGCTAAGCGAGAACCTTCCATGGTTGGATTTGACTTCCCTGGTGAGCTCAATTTGAGCAGTAAAAGTCGAACAATACGTGAGTCGACATAAATGATTTATAAGAATATAATTAATACATGTGAAAATGCAATAATTAATATCTATATTATTGACATTTTAGTTACTTCCAATAAGCGTATTTAATTTAATTGTTTTATTCCGCGGGTAAAACTTTGTTATAAAATTAATATTTTGCTAAATTTAAATCTTTGAACGGATACTACAGGAAAATGGGTCTATATGTGAAAAATAATGAGAATATATTGGCACAAAGGATTTTAATCACAGGTTTTACGCTATTGACGGTCTGGATGCTGATGTTATCTTTTGCCCCGATGTTAATGAACAGCGGTGCTTATGCAGCGCAGTACGCGGCGACCATCGTATATTTTATGACGGATCCTGTTTGTCATCAGCTGCCTGAACGAAGTCTGTTTATTTCAGGAATACCCATGCCCGTGTGCGCGCGCTGCTATTTTATTTATCTGGGTGGGTGGACGGTATTCCTGATCCCTGTTTTTAGCGGGAAAATCAAATTTTGGCATTACAGAGTATATTTGATCATGGGGATAATTATTTTAGCGGAATTTGTATCTGAAAAAACCGGTCTTTACCAAAATTGGGCCGGGATAAGGATGATCGCGGGATTCTTATTGGGAATACTGATTTTCAGATTAATTATTGAAGCATTAAATTTGAATGAACGAAGAGGAACAGTGGAAAATGGATAATAGGATCCTATACCAGGGAGCGGTGCTTGGTGGTACCGTGGCGGCTTTAACGGACGCTATGCCGCTGCTAAATATTATTAATTGTCTTTGTTGTTTGGGAATTATATCAGGCGGGGTGGTGGCAGTCCTGTTTTACCGTAAAACGGCAGAACCTGAATACAGAGATCTCAATACGCCTTCCACTGTGCAACTTGGGTTGATGGCCGGGCTATTCGGCGCATTTATCTCCTTTGGACTGCAATATATCGTGTTTAAAATAATGGGGAACTGGCAAATAGAATTGCTGACAAATATGTTTGAAAATATGGATGAATTACCGGCTTTATGGGAAAATCTATATGAAGAAATTCAGAACGAAGAATACCAGGGTTTTGCGGGAATGGCCATACTAATCCGGTCGCTGATTATATTTCCGGTATTTTCTCTGATAGGCGCTCTGATTACAAAGCGTTTTATTGGAAGAAAACAGGAGTCATCGGGTAATTAAGAAAGTTTCTATTTCTCTGCCGCGACCTCTTCCAGGCGTTCAGAATGATAGGCAAGTCTTAATCCTTCCATTAACTCGTAGATCTCACCCTCCATTACCCGGTCCAGCTTGTATAAAGTTAAACCGATGCGGTGGTCAGTAACGCGGCCCTGAGGGAAATTGTAGGTTCTGATTTTAGCGCTTCTGTCACCTGAGCCCACCATCAATTTTCTCTGCGCGGCAATGGTACTGTTATGTTCGGAGATTGCCTGATCCAGCAAGCGGCTGCGAAGCACTTTCAGAGCCTTTGTTTTGTTTTTTAACTGGGATTTCTCGTCCTGGCAGGAAACCACAATTCCCGTAGGAACATGTGTGATACGTACGGCGGAATCGGTAGTGTTGACGCTTTGTCCGCCCGGCCCGCTTGATCTGTAAACATCAATTCTCAGTTCATTGGGATCAATTTCAATATCAACTTCCTCCGCCTCGGGCAAAACAACAACTGAAACAGCGGATGTATGAACCCGGCCCTGAGTTTCTGTATCCGGAACACGCTGCACCCGATGCACACCGCTTTCAAACTTGAGTGTCCCATAGGTGCTGTCCCCATCAATCGAGAAAATGATTTCCTTAAATCCGCCTCTTTCTGAAGGATTGGAATTCATAATTTCAATTTTCAGGTTATTGGCTTCACAAAATTTACTATACATGCGGTAAAGATCGCCGGCAAATATAGCGGCTTCATCGCCACCGGTGCCGGCCCTGATTTCCATAATGGCATTTTTGTGGTCATCAGGATCCTTTGGAATAAGAAGTATTTTTAATTTTTCTTCGAATTGCTCAATTTGTTCAGACAAACCTTCCAACTCCGCCTCGGCAAGCTCAATGAGTTCCGGGTCGTTTTCATCAGAAATAATACTCTGGTTGCCTTCATAATTGTTGAGAGCAATTAAGAATGGATCACCGACATCCAAAATTTTTGAAAGTTCCCGATGTTCTCTGCCGAGTTCTTTGTACCGCGTTTGATCATTATGGATATCAGGATCAGAAAGCTGAATATTCAGCTTTTCGAATCTTTCTTTTATTTTAAGAATTTTGTCTTTCATGTTGTTACCCTTAGAGAGAAGCAGCGATAACTGTTGAACGGATCACAGGATCATTCGCCAGCTCACTTTTGTAGTCATCCCCGAGCGCGGCCTGTAAGGCGGCTATGGCTACCTCAAGCTGCTCATCATCCGGTGGACTGGTTGTGATGCGCTGCAAGCCCAATCCCGGAGCGATAAGCGCCTGTACAAGAGGATGATTTGTATTGTTGGCAGAAGCCTTTAACGCTTCGTAACTCAATCCGCCTACAAATGGAATCAGGGGCAGATGGGTTAGTATTCTGATCAGAAAATTTATATCCCCGTACCACATCATGACCATCGTATCTACAAAAGCAAAAAACAAAAGGCTGACAAGCATGACGATGACGAGAAAACTGGTCCCGCAGCGGGGGTGAAATGTGGTGTATTTTTGGGCGTTTTCGGGGGAAAGAGTGACTTTGTCCTCAAACGCAAAAATGGTTTTGTGCTCAGCGCCGTGGTACTGGAATAATCTTTTTATATCCGGCATAAACGAAATGCCCCAGACATATAAAAGAAAAAACAAAATTCTTATTGCTCCGGCGGTAAAATTGAAGGTGATGGCCTGTTTCTCGACATTGAAGACCACTGTAGTGATATAGAGCGGAAGAACAAAAAAGACGGCTGTACCGATGAGCAGGGCGATAGAAACCGAAAAAATCGCGCTTAAAGTAGACATCCCCTTTTTACCGTTTTTTTTCGTCTTTTTACCTTCTTTTTCTTCTCTCTCATTTATATCTTCCATGGCCTTGTCCGCGGACCATTGAAGTGTTTTTATCCCCAGAATCATCACTTCAATGAGCATGATCGCGCCCCGGATGATCGGAATATTAAGAATTTTTTTACGCTGCACCAATGACTGATATTCATTGACAAGAATTTCAATATTGCCGTTTGCTCTGCGAATCGCTGTGGCGATGCGTTTTGGTGACCGCATCATGACACCTTCAATGACAGCCTGACCACCGACGGGCATTATTTTTTCTTCTGACGCCTGGTTCATAAAAATTACACCTTGAAAATTAAACCAAAAAAAAACGGAATGATATGGAACTCCATTGCATCCCGTTTTTAAATTTCATATACAACCCTTTGCAGGGGGCGATTATTTGCGATTGTATTTCTTCATAAATTTTTCAACACGACCTGCAGAGTCAACCAGCTTTTGTTTGCCGGTATAAAACGGATGACAATTTGAACAAATTTCAACTTTCAAATCGCCAACGACTGAGCGTGTTTCAAATGTGTTTCCACAAGCGCAACTCACCGTACCTACTTTATAATCCGGATGGATATCTTTTTTCATCATACACCTCCTAGAGCCCTTGAAATTGAATCTGGTAATATAATATGATTTTTTTGGAATTTCAAGCTCTATTCATATCAGGAACTCATAGAACGTAAAAATTCTTTATTGTTTTTTGTATCACGCATCTTGTCAAGCAGGAATTCCATGCCTTCGATGATATTCATTTCATTGAGAAGTTTTCTTAATATCCAGATACGCGCCAGCTCTTCACGGCTGAGAAGGAGTTCTTCTTTTCTGGTACCCGATTTATTTATATCAATTGATGGGAAGAATCTTCTATCAGACAGACGGCGGTCGAGAACCAATTCCATATTACCTGTTCCTTTGAATTCTTCAAAGATAACCTCATCCATTCTGGAGCCGGTGTCGATCAACGCGGTGGCAATGATGGTAAGGCTGCCGCCTTCTTCGACATTACGGGCAGATCCGAAGAAACGTTTTGGTTTTTGAAGCGCATTGGAATCAACACCACCGGAGAGAATCTTGCCGCTATGCGGGACAACGGTATTGTGAGCGCGGGCCAGACGGGTTATACTGTCTAGCAGAATTACAACGTCTTTTTTGTATTCCACAAGACGCTTGGCTTTCTCAAGCACCATATCAGCAACCTGAACGTGGCGCTCCGCGGGCTCGTCAAAGGTAGAACTAACAACTTCCGCGTTTACTGATCTCTCCATGTCGGTAACTTCTTCAGGACGCTCATCGATAAGCAGTACCATTAATTCAACTTCCGGCTGATTTTTAGTAATGGCATTGGCGATTTTCTGCAGAAGAATGGTTTTACCGGTTCTCGGCTGCGCTACAATCAATCCGCGCTGACCTTTGCCGATGGGGGTTAATAAATTCATTATTCGTGTGGAATAGTCACTGCGGTCGGTCTCGAGTTCGATTCGCTGCAGAGGATAGAGCGGTGTAAGTGTGTCGAAAAGGTTGCGTGATCTGGCTTTATCCGGGCTCTCAAAATTAACGGCCTCTACGCGTAAAAGCGCGAAGAAGCGTTCGTTATCCTTGGGGGGGCGAATCTGGCCGCTTACGGTATCTCCGGTTCTTAACCCAAACCGTTTGATCTGAGATGGAGAGATATAGATATCGTCGGGGCCGGGGAGATAACTATAATTTTGTGAACGAAGGAATCCGTAGCCGTCCGGCAATATTTCCAGCACACCCTTCGAAAAAATTAATCCTTCCTGAGCTGTCTGCTCTTCTAAAATGCGAAATATCAATTCCGCTTTTTTTAGACCGGAGAACCCGGTTATATTCATATCTTGAGCAATCTTTGTCAGCTCAGTGATCTTTTTGTCTTTTAATTCTTCAATGTCTAACATCAGGTGAACCTTTCAATTTTGATAAAAATAAATTGATTTCTGATTTCAATTCCAGTCTAATCTGATACTTTCTATATATGGGAAAGAGTTATTAAATCTAAGGTTTTAAAATAGAAATATACCTAAATTTAGTCTCTGTTTGAAATTAAGTCAAATTGAATTTATTTAAATATGGTCCTATTAAATAATGACTTCCGGCGACAAGCAGAACATCATCTGCATTTTGCTGTTTTTTTGAGAATTCGAACGCTTTGTGCAAATCTTTAATAAAATGTGTATTTTGATTGTTTTGTTTGAATAAATTGTGCAAAACATCGCCATCCATTTTTCTCTCTGTATCCGGTTCCGTGATGACAATTAGCCGCGCTTTTCCGGAAAGGTACTTTACGATATCCTCAAATTGTTTATCCCGGACCAGACCGAGCAAAAGAATAAATTTTTCAGGAGCAACCAAAGTCAGCATAAAATCAACTGTTCTTCTGATACCGTCCCTGTTATGGCTTACGTCAAAAATGATGCGGGGTTGCTGTTGCATAACTTGCAGTCTACCTTCCCACATGGCCGACGTCAAAGTATCCCTGAATTTTTTTTCTGAAAATTTAATGTTCTTTGAACTGAGAAAATGTCGGCAAACAAGGTAAGCCAGCGCAATGTTGTTTAATTGAAAATTTCCAACCTGCCGGGTGTATAAATTCCCGATCGTCTCCTGATTAAGTTTATCTGTCAAATCAAAATTTGTTCCGTCCAGCGAAATATCATTGATCTCGCAGGTCACACAGTCTCTCAGAGTATAAAGCTTGTTCGATGACCTTAGTCTGTCTTCTATATAATGAAATGTTTCTTCATGTTGTTCCGCGGAAAATACAAATGCTCCGTTTTTTATAATTCCGGTTTTTTCAAAAACGATCTCTTTTAATGTATTACCCAATTGTATCTCATGATCGAAATCGATAGGAGTGAGAACAGCTGTTTCCGAATTGACAAGATTGGTTGAATCAAGCCGGCCGCCAAGTCCGGTTTCGATAACGGCGACATCAATCTGATTGACCCTGAAATACTCAAACGCGAGAGCGGTAGTGGTGTCAAAGAAAGTCGCCTGCCTCTGCAACACAAGTTCCTTAGTTTTATCCCAAAAATCAATAATAAATTTTTTCTCGATTTTGATTCCGTTGACCCTGATTCTTTCTCTGAAATCCACTAAATGCGGGCTGGTGAACAATCCAACTTTTAAGCCCATCGCCTGTAAGAAAGATGCCGTAAAATAGGATGTCGATCCTTTCCCGTTCGTTCCGGCAACGTGAATTACCGGATAGCTAAGGTGCGGATTGGATAAAAATTCGCAAATGGCTTTTATATTTGCCAATCCTAATTTGATTGCGAATTTTTGCAGATCATATAATTCTTCAATTGTAGTTGAATAAGGAGTTTTGTTCACAGACTAAATGATTTTCCCAAGAATATATCCAATAACTATTCCAAATAACAGAACCACAGTCAGTATGCGGTAATTTACAACTTCAGATGTGTATCCCCGTTTAATGGCGATGATAGATGCAAAATATCCCAGCGCATTGATCAGCCAGAACAACGGAAGCGCAAGAATTTTGGCAACTATAGGGCCGAAGATTGGGATAAGTCCGATGATGTTTAAAAGGCCGACAAATGCCTGCGAAATGATTCCAAAAATTACAACAGCGCTTCCAATTACCGTCTTATCTACATTATAATGAATGGAAACTACTACAAACGTAACAATTATTATCCATGTTACGATGGTTTTCCAGAACGCTTTGAAGAAGAGTTTGAAAGTAATGGTATAATGCTTGATCTGCTTTAGATTTTTTTTAGATTTCTTCAACATTATACATTTTGTATGGCCACTTTTGACTGAACTTGTTCACTGATCATTCCATAACGGCGCTCGCGGTGTATGTAATCCCATATAGCGTCGACCAGCTCAGGTTTCCTGAATTCGGGCCAGGATTTTGTGGTTATGTAAATTTCAGAATACGCAATCTGCCAAAGCAGAAAATTGCTGATCCGATTTTCCCCGCCTGTCCGGATGATTAAATCAGGATCCGGCTGACCTGCCGTGTTGAGATGGCTGCTGAATAAAGCAGTGTCGATCATTTCGGGATCAATTTCACCTTTTTTCGCGCTGTCCGCCAATTGCCTGCAGACATCGACGATTTCCTGGCGTCCTCCGTAACTCAAAGCGACATTTAACACAAGACCTGTATTATTCTTTGTCTGCTCAACAGCCGATTCCATGCTCTGTCGGGTAATATCCGGCAATTTTTCAAGATGACCTATTGTGCGAATCTGGACATTTTGTTCATTGAGCCGTTTAATTTTTTTATTGATAGTGGAAACCAATAATTGCATCAGGGCGGCTACTTCCCAGCTCGGGCGTTTCCAGTTTTCTTCAGAAAAAGTATAGATGGTCAAATATTTAACACCTAATTCAGCACAGCCTTCCACTATAGACTCAACTGAATTCACTCCTTCATTATGACCTGCAATCCGAGGAAGATTTTGTTTTTTTGCCCATCTGCCATTGCCGTCCATAATGATCCCTACATGACGGGGCAGATCGGTATTTTGTTTTATTTGTTCTACTTTTTCAGAATAATCCGTTATTTTTCGATTTATCACGTATAAACTATTCCTTCAATATTTTGAAATATCGCTTTAATTTAAAGTTAATTCGCTTAAAGTCAAGCGTAAAAACAATCGACAAAAACTGTATAAGCTTGAATTAATTTAAAGATTTATTTAATCCCATCCAGAGCGGAAATCTATTATTAAAAGATCAATTCCGCCGGATACAACCTAGATTATGGTGAAAAGATTTAGATTCTCTCCCGACATTTAAATTAACATGCAGGCAAAGTTCAAGTTACAAACATTCTCCGCCCCCGGCAATATATGTTTGCGAAATACTTTAATTTTCATAATAAAAGAATATATTTCATTAATATCATCAGGAAGAATAGCAATAAAAAAGCAGTTATCTGATACAAAATTACAGGATCTCCGACGGGAGAAATCCATCAAAACCGCAAATATATAAATGAAGAAGGTTCAGGTATACTCAATATTGCATTTAACTCACTCTTTGATTAATTTTAAAGGCTAAAGACAAATAAATTTAAAGGAATACATGTATCAGGATTTAATTAGAAATTTTTGCATTATCGCGCATATTGACCACGGGAAATCAACCCTGGCCGACCGGCTGCTTGAGTTTACACAGACAATTTCGCTACGGGATCAGAAAGCACAGGTGCTGGACAGCATGGATCTTGAACGTGAACGCGGAATAACCATTAAATCTCATGCCATCCGCATGAAATATAAAGCAAAAGATAAACTGGAATATACATTCAATTTAATTGACACACCCGGTCATGTCGATTTTAGTTATGAAGTTTCCAGAAGTTTGGCGGCTTGCGAAGGTGCGCTGTTGGTCGTTGACGCGGCCCAGGGTGTTGAAGCTCAGACCATAAGCAATCTTTATCTTGCAATCGAAAATGATCTTCGGATAATACCGGTGATCAATAAAGTTGATTTACCGGGCGCCCAGGTGGAAACGGTCAAGAATCAGATTATAGAACTGATTGGCTGTGAAGAAGAAGAAATACTCCTGACCAGCGCAAAAAGCGGTCTCGGGGTCGAAGCAATCCTGGAAACAGTCATAAAAGTGATACCTTCGCCCAAGGGCGACCCGAATGAAAAACTTCAGGCGTTGATTTTTGATTCGATGTTTGACAGTTACCGCGGCGCGGTTGCTTACATCCGGGTGTTCAACGGAACACTTAAGACCAATGATGTCATAAAATTTTTCCGTCATCATCATCTCTTTAATGCTGATGAAATTGGTATTCTCAAACTAACCCGCGAACCTGTAAAGGAGCTGCGGGCCGGGGAAGTCGGTTATCTGATCTCCGGCGCGAAAGATGTTAAAGACACCAAGGTGGGAGATACTGTCACTTTAGCTAAAGATCCCGCTTCAAAGCCGCTCTCGGGGTACAAAGAAGTGAAACCGATGGTGTTTTCAGGTATCTATCCGATCATTAGTGAGGATTTTGAGGATCTCAGGGACGCATTGGATAAACTGACGCTAAATGATTCCGCTCTTGTTTATGTACCGGAAACATCCAAGGCTCTGGGATTTGGCTTCCGTTGCGGATTTTTGGGTTTGCTTCACATGGAAATTGTTCAGGAACGTTTAGAGCGTGAATATAATTTATCAATTATCAACACCGTCCCGAACGTGGTCTATAAGGTCTATCTGACCAATGGAACCGTTAAAGAAATAGATAATCCCACCGAGATGCCAAATCAGGGTTCGATCGAATATATAGAGGAACCTTATATTTCCGCGCAGATACTGACCCCGCCTGAATATATCGGTAATATTATGAAATTGGGTCAGGAAAAAAGAGCTATTTTCAAGAATACAACCTATCTGGATCCCAGCCGGGCGGATATGCATTTCATGTTTCCGCTCTCGGAAGTCATCTTTGATTTTTATGATAAACTAAAGTCTCATACACGCGGTTACGCTTCGCTCGATTATGAATTAGACGAATACATGGAAGGGAAACTGGTCAAGCTTGATATCCTTATAAACGGCGAACCTCTGGATGCTTTGTCAACGATCGTGCATACTGATAAGGCATACGATTGGGGGCGTCGTCTTTGCCGTCATCTGAAAGACCTGATTCCAAGACAAATGTTCGAAGTGATCATTCAGGCGGCCATAGGGAGCAAAATTATCTCGCGTGATACCGTTAAACCGCTCAGAAAAAATGTGTTGGCTAAATGTTACGGCGGGGATGTCAGCCGGAAACGTAAGCTGCTTGAGAAACAAAAAGAAGGAAAGAAACGTATGAAGCAGGTGGGACGCGTTGAAATTCCGCAGGAAGCGTTTCTCGCTGTGTTGTCGATGAACACGGATAAATAATCTATTCAGGAAATGAGGGTTAAGGAGGCATTTTGAGCGAATCCAAAGCAACTCCTAAAAATAGGTTCAGGGATGTTACAGAGGGTCTTGTTGTAGCGTTGCTGGCGGCTTTGATCATCAGACAATTTATCGTTCAGGCATATACCATTCCGACATCATCTATGGAAGATACGCTCCTGGTAGGAGATTTTCTCTTGGTGAATAAATTTAATTATGGAATGCGTTCGCCTGACTGGATCGGAATACCATACACCGATATCGGTTTTGATATGCCCTGGTTTCGCTTGCCCGCAATAAGGCAACCGGAACCTTTTGATGTGGTCGTATTCAGATACCCGGAAAATCCCAGTTTGGATTATATAAAGAGATGTATCGCGAAAGGCGGGCAGGTAGTCAAGGTCAAGGATAAAATTGTTTATGTGGATGACCATGAATTTAAGGTACCGCCCTTTTCAAAATATATTGACCGGCATATTTACCAGAGTAATCAGGGCGCCTATATTTTCCCGACGTTCATGAATTTGGGAAGCCGGGATAACTATGGCCCGCTGTTAATCCCTGAAGATTCATTCTGGATGATGGGTGATAATCGGGATAACAGCTCTGACAGCAGGCAGTGGGGATTTGTCACGTACGATCATATCGTGGGCGAGGCTTTAATTATCTATTTTTCATGGAATTCAAGATTGCCCTGGACACAATTTTTCAATAAAATTCGTTTTGACCGGATAGGTACCGTTATCAGATAAGATAAAAATTTTGCCATCATCTATTACGGTCAACCCGGAATGATCATTCTTTTAGATGCGCTTAAATATGAAAAAAAATATCAGCCCTTTTCCGGGTATTTATATACACATCCCATATTGTGATACCAAATGCGGATATTGCGATTTTTATTCTGTGACCAATCACTCGGGCAGGAAACATTTCATACCTTCTCTGATAAAAGAGATTGAGAGTAAGGCCGGGGAAATCCCGGAAGACACCGTCTTTGATACGATCTATCTCGGTGGCGGCACCCCTTCGTTACTAACACGGGATGAACTTGAACCATTGTTCGAATCCCTTCATAAAAATCTCCATTTTGCTGAAAACACCGAAAGCACTATAGAAGCAAATCCGGGTACAATAAGCAAAGAGAGTTTTCGTCTCTACAAGTCGCTGGGGATAAACCGGCTGAGTATCGGGATACAGAGCTTTTCAAATAAGGAACTAAAATTTCTCGGGAGAATTCACACCGCGGAACAGGCAATCAAAACTGTTGATCTGGCCCGAGAAGAAGATATTCGGAATATAAGCATTGATTTGATTTTCGCGTTACCGGGACAAACCCTGAATCAATGGAAACAGAATCTTGAGACGGCAATGGGCCTGAATCCGGAGCATATATCCGCCTACAATCTTATTTTTGAAGAAGGAACCCCTTTTTACGCATCCATGTTAAAGGGGAATATTGTTCCGAAGCAGGATGGCGAAGAAAGCCGGTTCTTTTCGGAGACGATCCAATTTTTAGCGGGAAAAGAGTATGTCCATTATGAAGTTTCAAATTTCGCGCGGGACGAATCTCTTTTCTCGCGTCATAATTATAAATACTGGGATCACACTAATTACCTGGGATTCGGTCCATCGGCTCATTCATTTTGGGGGCAGAAAAGATGGTCCAATGTCCGTTCGGTTGCGCAATATGTGAATAAATTACAGACAGGTAAAAGCCCTGAGGCGTTCTCCGAAATTCTGAATACGGAAACAAGGATTTTTGAAAGTATATTTTTAGGTCTGAGAACTTTGTCGGGTATTGATTTGAATCGGTTTGAGTCTCTTTATCAAAAATCGTTCCTTGATTTATATAAACAAAAAGTTCAGGATTTGATTGCTGACGAATTCGCCGAGATCACGGATTCACATTTTCGGTTGACCAAAAAAGGATTATTTATTTGTGATGAAATATTACCTGCGTTTGCTCCTAATTAGCCTTTTGCTGATTTCCGCGGGCATTACAGAGAGCGCTCTTTACGCTCAGGCCGGAAACCGGCTGCAAATCGCTAAAGTACTTGAAAAAGCCGGTCAGTATAAGGACGCGCTCCAGATATATTTGCCCATGTACCGTTCGGGTGACCGGTCTGTTCAGGTTGTTGCCGGAATTGAGAACTTGTACAGAGAGCTGTCACAGTATGATGAACTTATTGAATTTCTATCCGGTCTGACTCGTGAATATCCGGAAAACATAAGTTATCAAATAAATCTCGGAAAAGCCCGGTATCTGAATAACCAGAAGGACAAAGCTCTGCAAATCTGGCAGGCGGTGTATAATACAGAACCGCAGAATATTATGAATTACCGGTTGATCGCGTCCGCGATGATTCAGTTAAGATTGTATGATCAGGCTATTGATGTTTATAAACAGGCGATGCAGCGGATAAAAAATCAGGAAATATTGTACAGGGAGATCGGGAATCTTTACAGAGCGCAATTAAATTATGAACGCGCGGTGGATAATTTCCTTCATTATTATCGCTATGATACAAAGCAGTTTAACTATGTAAACATCCAGATAATAACAATGTCGAAAGATGACGAAGCCGTCGGCAGAATCATCGGCGCGATTACCGATCACACAAACCAATTCGGGAGTGATCCCTTAATTGATGAACTTCTGGCCGGAATGTATATAAAGAAAAAGGAATTCGGAAACGCTTTCAGAATTTACCGGCAGCTTGATCAGCAGGACAAAAACCGCAATTATTTGATACTTTTTGGAAAAGAAGCCGAAAAAAATCACGCGTTTGAATACGCGATTCAGGCTTATACATTAATGCTGAATGACAGCGGAGATGAAAGAAACAAGGAGCAGGTTCAGTTAAGTCTTGCAAAATGCACCTATGACTTCGGTGAAGAACTGAGCAGCGGGGGTGATCAGCTGAAAGCGGGGCAGCGGGTGGAAGAATCCATCAGGATGCTTGAATCCATCCAAAAGCAGGTGACCCGACAGGATGTAAAAAGAGATGCCCTTGAACTTCAGGGTGATATTCATCTTGAATTCTATAATGACACGGATAAAGCGATTGATTTATATTCACAACTGCTAAAGGAAAATTTACCTGTTCACATCGCCGGAAGAGTCAATATCAAGCTCGGTCAGTCTTTCCTGATAAAAAATGATCTGAATACGGCATTAAAAATATTTCGTTCGGTTAACAACGGTCAGTACGCGAACCGGGCCTCATACTATCTGGCGGAAATCAGCTTTTACAACGGGCAGTTCAGCAGCGCGCGGTCAGGATTTGAGCATTTGATTTCACGCGCGGGGATGAGCGATACGCTTGCCAACAACGCGCTGGAGAGAATATTTTTAATTGATCAGTATGCAGCCGATTCGACCGGACTTGCTGAATTTTCCGCGGCGGAATTGCTTCTGGCGCAGGAGAAAAGATCGGAAGCGGCTAAGAAATACAATGAACTTTTTTTGAAAAAAAAACAAATCAGTCCGATGGCCGGGTTAAAGGCGGCATCCGTTTACAAAAGTCTTGAGATGTCAGATGAAGGTATGGCTGTCCTGGAAAGTTATATTTCATCCTATCCGGATGATCCGGAAATCGATAAGGCCTTTTTCTCACTTGCCGGAATATATGCGCGACAATCCGACTTTGTGAAGGCGATTGCCTGTTACCAGCAAATATTACAAAATTATCCCGGAAGTTTTTATCTTGATGAGGCCAGAAAGAATATACGTGAAATAACGCCAAATTTGGAAAGTCTTAAAAAATAATGAAAAAGATCATCTTTTATATGCTGATATTATTTATGGGTAAATTGTCTTTTGCCCAGTTCATATTGGTTCCGATGGATTTATCGCAAACCGATCACCTAAAAGCCTATGGAGTCGCCTATTGGGTTTTAAAACATGATGTTACCATCGAATGGCTTCTGAACTACAGAGGCGGATCTTTCCTCTTTACCGGAAGCCCGGGTTTTGAGAATGAATGCCGCGTCAGAGGAGTGAAGTTTGAATCTGTTACTTCAGGTGACGTAAGCCGGATCTATTCGGAGCTTGAAGAAAATAATATGGAAAAAATCCTGCTTGAAAAAGCGCCAAAAATCGCCGTTTATACACCACCGGGATTTCAGCCCTGGGATGACGCGGTCACGCTGGCCATGGTTTATGCCGAAATCGATTATGATAAAATTTATGATAAAGATGTCCTGAGCGGTGTACTCAATCAATACGACTGGCTGCATCTCCATCATGAAGATTTTACAGGGCAATACGGAAAATTCTGGAGTAGTTTCAGGAATGAAACCTGGTATATTAAACAACAACTGGAATCAGAAAAATTAGCGGCGGAACTTGGATATGTTAAGGTAAGCAAGGAAAAAGGAGCCGTCGCGAGAGAAATCAGGCGGTATGTGGGAGAGGGAGGATTTCTTTTTGCCATGTGCTCGGCGACCGATGCAATGGATATCGCTCTCTCCGCCGAATCTACCGATATTTGCGTGTCTGTATTTGACGGTGATCCGGTTGATCCGAATTTTGAGCAAAAACTCGATTTTACAAAAACCCTGGCATTTGAAAATTTTAAATTAATCCCCGATCCCGCGATTTATGAATTCTCGGATATTGATATTCCGTCAAGCAATATGCCGCGTGTCCGCGATCCGGAAACGGATTATTTTTCTTTATTTGAATTTTCGGCGAAATATGATCCTGTGCCAACCATGCTGACTCAGAATCATGTCAATGTTGTAAAGGGCTTTATGGGACAAACAACCATGTTCAGAGAGGAAAAGATTAAACCCTCGGTGACGATCATGGGTAAAATCGACGGCACTAATGAAATTAAGTATTTACATGGTAATTTCGGTAAAGGGACTTTTACTTTTTACGGAGGCCACGATCCTGAAGACTACACGCATCAGGTGGGTGACCCGCCAACGGATCTCTCGCTGCATAAAAATTCTCCGGGGTACCGTCTAATTTTGAATAATATCCTCTTCCCGGCGGCGAAAAAGAAAAAGCTTAAGACATAAGGAGAATCTTTGAACACAATTTCTATCAGGACAGAAAACCGGACAGGCTTTATCGATATTACCGGAAAAATTCGACAGATCGTACAGGAAAACAACATGAAAAGCGGAATTGTAACAATTTTCATTCCGCACACAACAGCGGCGGTAACGATAAATGAGAACGCGGATCCTGATGTCCAAAGAGATATGCTTTATGAGATAAATAAAATTGTTCCTTTTGACGACGGATATCATCACGGTGAGGGGAATTCCGCCGCGCACATCAAATCGTCAATGTTTGGAGCATCGGAAACGATCATTGTTGAGAATGGGCAATTACAACTCGGGACATGGCAGGGGATCTATTTTTGCGAATTTGACGGCCCGCGAAATCGAAAAATATGGGTAAAACTGATAAAAAGTGAATGAATATCGTTTTTTTTGATGTTGTATTTAAATAAAACTTGCCCGATTCCTGAAATCATGATATTTTACACATTCTTGCAGGTTTATCATAAAGGAGCTGATGAATGCTGGACCAAACTGTTGAAATATTTATTGAACGGTTAAAAAAAATTGTTCTGACCGATCAAAAGATGACTTCGATTCCGCTTGCTTATTTAAAAACACTGGATCTTCCGGAATCAATTAAACATTTTTTTGATCAGGAAGTTGAACTCTGGATTCGTGAGGAAGAGGAAAAATTTACCACTACCGAACGCTTTGATTATGATATGCCCGAAGTTCGAATGCTGATTGATCAGATTTTCGACTATCTCAAGCAGAACGCGTATTTCCATGTGAATAAATTTAATCAACTGCTTGAGCGGGCAGTGAAACTCGAAATGAACTATCTCATTGAACCACACAGGACATTGAGTCAGTTTCTTTTCCGAAACAGCCCGATTGTCTCCACTATAGAGGTTTATGACACCCTCAAATATTTTTTCAGATATGAATATTATAAAAACGCTATTTCGGATTACTTTAATATGAAATATCTGAGGGAGATTTCGGAAGACCAGTTTGTTGAATTGGTTGACCAGATAGATGAGAAGGCATTCACCGAAAATCGTGTCGATACAACCCTTAAAACTCTTAAGACCATTGTATCATTTATTGGCGAAGCCCGTCAGGAACAATTGGAAACACTGTCCATCGATGTGCTCTCCGCCGCTCTGAAAGACCGTAATCTGAAGGATTTTGAAAGCCTGGTGGAACGTGTCAGGAATGAAACAGAATTATCAGAACTTACTTTTAATGAAATCGAAAGTCTGCTGCGCGACGGGACCATTCCCGGTACTGAAAAAGAACTTGAAGAAGCGACCGAAGTAATCGGGTATGATCAGGTTGAAGATATCGAAACGAGCAAACCCGAAATCGCGGTCGATGGTATTGAAGTACATGAAATGCAGATGGATAAGGTAAAGCTGGAAGAGGAAGCGGAAGAGGAAGATGAAGAAGAAGAGGAAGTTCCGGAAACAGCCGCGCCGGCACCGGTGCCTGAATCGGGTTCAAAGGGCAAAGTAGCAGATGATCTGGCAGCGCATGTCGCCCGTCAAATCATGTCCGATACTCCGCTTGGAGATTTGAACACGATGATAAAGGGTCGTGCCAGGCGAAAAATTCTCAAAAAACTATTCAGTAAGAAAGAAAATGAATTTCTGAACTTTTTAAAAACGATCAACGAACTCTCCACATGGAAAGATGCTTCGCACGTGATTGATGATGAATTTTATAATCGCAGTATAAATCCTTATTCAAAGGAAGCCATTGCTTTGAGTGATATCATTTATATGCGCTTTTTCCCGAAAGATAAATATGTCGGTGAAAAAAGCGATGACATGGCTTTTGATTAATCCCGTATAATTTTGTAAATATCAAGAGATCACATAGTGGTCTCTTTTTTTTTATTTAAATGGGTATTCACTGACATGAAAAATATTCTGATACTGGGAGCCGGAAAAGTCGGCACATCACTAAATATCGCATTAAGATCGACAGGATACGGCAATGTCGATATAAAAGGCCGACAGGGTGAAATGGCTTCCAAAGCCGGCGCTGATTATCTTGACGAATTATCCGATGAATTGTTGACGCGGGCGGAGTTAATCTTCATCTGTGTTCAGGATTCAAAAATCACAGATACCGTGAAGGAGCTGCGGCGGTTTAATCTATCCGGGAAAAGAATCGTCCATACTTCCGGCGCTTATGATTCACAGATTCTCGTTTCTCTGCGGACAAAAGGAGCAAAAACCGGCAGCTTTCATCCCATCCAGACCTTTCCGGAAAAATCTCTCCCGCTAAAGATTTGGAATGGGATTGTATGTACTTATGAAGGCGATGAAGAAAACCGGCAGATGCTGTCGGAAATGTGTTCGCGGTTTGGCGCGCGGTTGCTGCCGGTCACGCCCGACCAAAAAACAGCTCTGCATCTGGCTGCCGTCGTGTCGGCAAATTATATGATCGCCCTGTTTTCCTGGGCTGAAAATATAATCAGTGACGCGGGTATAAATGAACTGCCGGCGAATGAGATTCTTGGCAATATCATAGAACAGGTTGCCGCAAATTATAAGAATCAATCCGCAGAAAATATACTTACCGGTCCTTTGGCCAGGGGAGATTCGGAAACAATTGAAAAGCATTTGGAATATTTAAAGAATTATCCGGCGAAGTATTCCATTATATATAAAAAATTGGCGGAACTGTTATTGGATGACCGGAAATTTAATATCCCAAATAGGGACAAACTGGAAAAGATATTATTAACATGAAGAAAACTGATTATCATATTCATACCAAATTATGTAAACACGCGGAAGGTGAAATGGAGGCTTATGTGGAGCGGGCCATAGAAAAGGGGCTGGGTGAAATTGCCTTTACGGACCACATACCCCTGCCGGATCAATTCGACATCGCGCACCGCATGGAGCTTCATGAACTTGATTGGTATCTCGAAAGAATTTCTAAATTAAAAAAACAGTATCCGGAAATCATCATTAAGGCGGGAATTGAGGCGGACTATTACGAAGGCTTTGAACCATTTCTCGACAAACTATTATCATCCCGACCGTTCGACATTGTAATTATGTCCGTTCATTTTATAAAGGGATGGGACAACGGGAACTGGGCGTTTAAATATGACTTTCCGGGAAAAAGTATTAAGCAAATCTATTCAGAATATCTGAATGCTGTGATGAAAGGTATTAAAACAGGACTGTTTGATGTAGTAGGCCATCTGGATCTGATCAAATCATCCGGACATCCTTTGCTTGAGACAAATATAAAGGAAGTCGAAATGATTTTAAAACTTGTAAATGAAATGAATATGGCGGTTGAACTGAACACATCGGGTCTGCGGAAAAAAATCGGAGAAGTCTATCCAAATCTGTCCTTTCTTCCTCTCCTGGATACCAATAATATTGCTGTTACCATGGGGTCTGATGCGCATAAGCCGGAAGATACGGGATTTTATTTTGATGAGATCCTTGTTAAACTTTCTGAATTCCGGAATATCAGATTTGCGTCATTTGATAAAAGAAAAATGTTCATGGATAGATAATCATAAAGATATAAGGGATAAAGCATGAGTTCATTATGGACAAAAGTAAACAGGAATATTCCTGAGATACTTAAGCGCTACCGTCATATAGCTGTGGTCGGGCTCTCCAATAAAACCCACCGCCCAAGCTACCAGGTTTCAGATTATATGAAGGCGAATGGGTACACCATTTATCCCGTGAATCCGAACTGTGATGAAGTTCTGGGTATAAAATGTGTGGGAAGTCTAAAAGAAATTGAACAAAAAATAGAGATTGTCGATATTTTCCGCCGTTCGGAAGAAGTATTACCCATAGTGGAAGAAGCGATCGCTATAAATGCCCGTGTAATTTGGATGCAGCTTGGGGTGATCAATGAAGATGCTGCCCAAATGGCTCTGGATGCCGGACTTGATGTTGTCATGGATCGTTGTATCAAGATCGAGTATGGCGCCAATTATTAGGTCATCGCTTTTTACCTCCTTTTATGAAATTAACTCCCGTCCTTGATTAACCGGAGCCCGGGAACGGGAAGCCGTCCGGTTTTTTTGAATATTTTAACTAAACTTAGCAGGAATATTTATTCCGCCTCCTGATTTATAACTATCATATCATCATGACAAAAAGAGGGAAGAACCAATTATGCGTTATTTAACGGTCCTTGTCCTGGTTTTTTTAATGCAACAGGAAGTGTTATCGCAAATGACATCCATTCAAAATATAGAAGAAGTTGAAAAACAGGTATATAATAAGATTTTGGATGTCAGGCAGAAGCAAAACATTCACGCGCCCGATTTTCCTAAAGGATTTGCCTGGCTCAATGCCGGACGAGACCTTTCTCTTGAAGAATTAAGGGGGAAAATAGTACTGCTTGATTTCTGGACTTATTGCTGTATAAACTGCATGCATATTATTCCGGAATTAAAATATCTGGAGGATAAATACGCGGATGAACCATTCGTCGTGATCGGTGTCCATTCAGCTAAATTTGAGAATGAAAAGGATGATTCCAATATCCGTCAGGCAATCATGAGATATAAGGTGGAACATCCGGTCATTGTAGATCAAGATTTTGAGATTTGGCAATCCTATGGAGCGCGGGGATGGCCGACACTGGTGCTGATAGATCCGGAAGGATATGTTATCGCTCACACATCCGGAGAAGGTCAGCGGGATATACTCGATGTTTATATACAACAGGCGCTTAAAATTTATGGCCCAAAAAATGTACTGAACCGCGCGCCGCTTAATCTTCAAAAAGAAACTCCGGTTGTAACTGATTCTCCGCTACTTTACCCAGGAAAAATTGTCACCGATCCGGCGGAAGAAAAACTTTACATCACAGACTCGAATCATAACCGGATTATCGTGTCCGACCTGAATGGTCAGATTCTTGATGTAATAGGCAATGGTGAAGCGGGACTGGCCGATGGTGATTTTGAGCGCGCAAGATTTAATCAGCCGCAGGGACTGGCCTTCTTTGATAATAAACTATTGGTAGCGGATACAGAAAATCATGCTCTCCGGTTAGCGGATTTTAATGACCGTACCGTTAAAACCATTGCCGGAACCGGATTTCAAAGCAGAACACGCGTTGATAAAGGTCCGGGTCTTAAAACGGCATTAAATTCACCCTGGGATATCCTGGTTGTCGGGGAATACGCCTATATTGCCATGGCCGGGCCCCATCAGATCTGGCGGATGAATTTGAATAATAATGTGGTTGAGCGCTACGCGGGAAACGGCCGGGAGGGGCGGGGAGACGGCGAACGGCTAAAAGAAGCGTATTTTGCCCAGCCCAGCGGAATTACCTATGACGGGAGATATCTATATGTCGCCGATTCGGAGATCAGTTCAATCCGCCGTCTTGATTTAAAGAACGATGGCCGTGTCCGGACTGTCGCGGGAGGAGATTTATTTGATTTCGGGGATATTGACGGGAAGGGAGATCAGGTGCGGCTCCAGCATCCTCTTGGCGTGTATCGCCATGAAGATAAAATATATATCGCTGATACCTACAATCATAAACTCAAGTATTATCATCTAAAAACCGGAAGAGTTGAAAGTTGGGTGGGAAGCGGCGTTCGCGGAAATGTGGACGGCATATCCGCGCAATTTTATGAACCATCGGGAATGACTGCTGCAAAGGGCAAGATGTACATCACGGATACGAATAATCACTCGATCCGCGCAGTCGATCTTAAGACAAAGGAGACATCCACACTCCGTTTAAAAATTCAGAAGAAAAAAAGAGAAATCACTTCACTGGCAATGAAGTCCGCTCCGGAAATTGTTTTACCGCTTCAAAAAATCAGGCCGTCGGCAAAGGGCTATCTGAATTTTGAAATTGAACTACCCGCGGAGCATCATTTTAATGAGGGAACGCCACTGCAGTACCTGATAAAAAGCGCGGATGGCATTCTAAGATTTGAAGGATTGAACCAAATTATTACGGATGATGATCCGAAAAGAAAATTTTCTGTGGAATTTAAGAGTGAAAGCGCGGGTGAAACGGAGATCCGGACAGAGCTCCTCTATTATTATTGCAGCGATTTCGATGGAATTTGCAAAATCAAATCTGTTAAATACACGATTCCTGTCCTCATCAGCGCTGATGGCGGGAATAATATCGCTCTGCATGAAGCAGCCGAATGAAACGGATAGAAAAATACAAAATATTTGCTTAAGCATTTAAACCAAGGCTGGACGCGACTCCGCTGAGCGCGCGGATAACAAATTCAACGTGCGCGGTGAACTCAACACCCAATTCTTCCGCACCGCGCGTAATTTCTTCGCGGTTCACTTTCGCGGCGAAACTTTTATCCTTTAGTTTTTTCTTCACCGATTTAAATTGAACTTCGCTCAGGGCGCGGCTTGGCCGGACTAAAGTCACCGCTGTGATAAATCCGCACAGTTCATCAACCGCGTATAAAGTTTTAGCCATTAAAGTTTCTCTCGGGACTCCGCTGAAATCGGCATGACCCAGGATGGCTGTTCGGATGTCTTCAGGAATATCTTTCTCTCTGAGTATTTCCGAACCTTTACGCGGATGTTCATCAGGGTATTTTTCGTAGTCAAAGTCATGCAGTAATCCCACTATACCCCATTTTTCAACATCCTCGTTAAATTCTGCGGCATAGGCGCGCATAGCTGCTTCAACAGCGAAGGCGTGTTTTAATAAGCTGTCCGTTTTAGTGTATTCATTCAGAATATTTAATGCTTCCTGACGATCCATTTCTATTTTCCCGTGATAATGTCTGGTGGTTGTTGGCTTATCCGCACATCAGGTGGCCGGCGTTCACGCTCAGAACGGCACCTGTAATGGCCCGCGCCAAATCAGAGGCCATAAAAGCGATAGGTCCCGCAAGATCATCCGGTCCGGGGATAAATCCAAGCGGTATTGTAGAGAGGATATGGTCGTAATCTTCACGGATGGCTTCAGCTGACATATCTGTTTCCACCCATCCAGGGGCAACGCAATTGACGCGTATTTTATCGGGCCCGAGTTCAGATGCCAGCGCTTTGGTAAAACTTATAATCGCGCCTTTCGAAGCGGCGTAGTGAGAATGAAAGGCTTCACCGCGCTGACCGGCGGCGGATGATATATTTATAATGCATCCCTTGATTTCATTTTCTTTCATGTGTTTAACAAGATAGTGTGAAAAATAAAATACACTATCGAGATTAACCTGCATGGTTTTACGCCAGTTCTCAACACTCATTTCTTCAAGTTTACCGTATTCCCAAATACCGGCATTATTGACGAGGATATCAATGTGATTGAATTTATCAATAACTTTGTTTATAAAACCCTGAACTTCCTGATAATCGCTGATATCACATTCGCTAAAAAAAATTTCGCCTTCAAATTTCTGGCAATCCTTTGATACGGATTCTGCGGCCCGGTAATTTTTATTATAGTTAAAGGCGACATTCGCTCCCAGCGACATAAATAATTTTACCGTGGCGGCTCCTATACCTCTGCTGCCACCCGTAACGATCACATTCTTTCCTTTAAAGTCGAACATTTAAAGCCTCCTGTCTATAACCGCAATCTATAGTTATTAACACATTTACAATAAATCTTAATTCCGCATAAAAAAAGAAGAACCGAATAAGTAAAAACACATGAAGAGTAAATTTGCTGAAAATACCTGAGAAATATACTTATAGTTTGTTTAATATGAAAATTTTCTATAATTTATTTTTTTATTAACAGTCAAATAAAACTTACGGAGTGATGGATGAAAAATTTTTTCTCTTTGATTATAGTATCATTAATGATATTTTCAATTTTTAGTTGCAGTGGTGAAAATAACGAAGTGAAAGAAGAAAAATCACTAAAATCAGAAACAAAGAAGGAAACAATTATGCCAATTTCAATTCCGGATGACGCCATTACCACCAGTTCAGGTTTAAAATATGTCGAGATTAAAGAGGGTGACGGCGCGCAGCCTCAGAAGGGCAGTACAGTTGTTGTCCACTATACCGGTTGGCTGCTTGATGGCAAAAAATTTGACAGTTCGGTGGACAGGAACCAAAAGTTTGAGTTCGTTTACGGTGTCGGTCAGGTGATCAGGGGCTGGGACGAAGGTCTTTCAACAATGAAAGTCGGCGGGAAACGTAAACTCTTCATACCATCCGAACTCGGTTATGGACCAAGAGGCGCCGGCGGCGCAATTCCACCAAATGCCACACTGGTCTTTGATGTTGAATTGTTTGAGATCAAATAAAACCAGGCTCACCGATCCGGTGAGCTTTTTTTTTAAGTTCATTGTTTGCCATCGGATTTGAATAAATGACGGTATCCGAGCTCCGTCAGAGCAAGAACGGGGTAATTCCCGGAGCTTTTGGCCAAAAAACCTTTCTGCAGAGCTGAATAAATCAATTTAATAATCGTTTTTTCATTCTTTTCCATCAGGGCACCAAAAAACGGGCTGTGATCAATTTTTTTATCTCTAAACCGGTCTTCGTCGATACCTTTTAATATACTGCTAAAAGTTGTTACACCGAATTTACCGTCGAACTCCTCAATACACCCCAATATGAGTGAAAAATCATTGTGAATATGTAGTGATTTATCCACGGATTCAGATTCAGGAGACTGCCAGTCGAGACAATAATCACAGCCGCCGCAATTGTCTTTTTGATATTCTTCGCCAAAATAACCAAGGATATATTTTCTGCGGCAATGAAATCCATGGACATAAGATTCCACATCATCGATTCTGTCTAATTGCCGGGTTCTTTGCTTATCATAGGCATCAAAATCGATCGCTATTTTTGACCATGAAGTTTGAGTGGAAGTTATCTCTATTCCCCGTCCCCGGAATGGAGGAATGTATAATAGTATATTTTTTGATGCCAGTTCTCTCATGGTGCGGGTAAACTGATCTGCTGTCATATCCAGTTCGCTGAGAGGATCTTGCAATGGTGTGTAATCCTCGATTCTGTTCGAAAGCCATTCAAGCACCTTTTTTTGTATTGGAGCTCTCTTTATCTTTTTAGAGGCAGTTTGATAATCCTCCAGTATTTCAAACCGAAAATGCAGAACCTGCCTGGCCATACGTTTCAGTATTCCATGACGTTCAAATAACAGAACAGCCGAAGCGATCTGCAGGTCGTTGCATTTGATTGCTGCCCCGATTTCAGTATAAGTCAGCAAAATCTGTTTTTTGTCCAAACTGAATAAGTAATTGTATATTTTTTTAAGTACATCTTCAGAGGGGAAGCCGTTATTAATTAAAAACTCCTGAATCTTTCTGTCCTTATAACTATAAAACAGAAGACAGTATGAAGTTTTGCCGTCTCTTCCGGCCCTGCCGGCTTCCTGGTAATAAGCTTCCATGGATCCGGGCATATTATAATGGATAACAAACCGCACATCAGCTTTATCAATACCCATTCCGAAGGCGTTGGTGGCAACAATAACGCGGGTTTGACCGCTTAACCACTGATTCTGAGCTGAATCCCTCGATATTTTCTCCATCCCCCCGTGATATCCCGCGCACGAGATGTTATTTTCTTTCAACAGGAGACTAACTTCCTGTACACCTTTTTTAGTTGATACATAAACGATTCCTGATCCTTTTACGGACGAAGCGATTCGGATCAATTCGCGCTTTTTCTGGTCTTCGGAGATATCAATAGCAAAATATTTAAGATCCGGGCGGTCAAATCCGGTAATGTAAACATGAGGGTTCTTAAGTCCAAGCTGCGACAGAATATCCTTCTGAACATCCCCGGTTGCTGTCGCTGTAAGGGCAATTACGGTGGGATTTCCCAGAGACTCGATGATTTTCCGGAGTTTGAGATAAGAAGGTCTGAAATCATGTCCCCACTGGGAGATACAATGCGCTTCATCAACCGCTACAAGAGAAACTTCAATCTGGCTAATAAGCTTACTGAAAGACGAGACATGAAATCTTTCAGGCGCGATATAAATCAGCTTATATTTTCCGTTGCGTACATCCCGGATGCGGGATTCAGTCTCATGGTAACTGAGAGTGCTGTTTATAAATGTCGCTGAGATCTCCAGTTTCTCAAGACTTTCAACCTGGTCCTTCATAAGGGCAATAAGTGGGGAAACAACCAGTGTAACTCCGGGCAGCATCAGCGCGGGAACCTGGTAACACAGCGATTTGCCGCTTCCGGTCGGCATGACCACCAGCGTATCTTTTTGCGATACTACGGAATTAATAATTTCTTTTTGCGAAGGACGGAAATCAGAAAACTTAAAATGTCTTTTCAGAATTTCCCGGGCATTTTTAAGACTCATTCAACAGGCTCAAATATAATAATTGAAAATTCGATTTAGTTTAGGCGTTGTCTTTTTCAATAGAATCTATCAACAGCTCATAAAAATCCGGAATAGCGGAGTTGATCCGGTTCCAGCTCGGAATGGCCGGAAGTTCCATGGGATTGGCCAGGAACTGATCTCCCGCGATAATAATGCTTCTCAGAAAAACTTCAATGGATTTTTCTTCCGCGTGCCGGTCATACAGCAGGCCGTTTATAGCGGCATCATGCGAATATTTTTCGACAAAGTCGAGGGCTGTTCTCAGATAAGTCGCCTTGATAGTCCGGAATAGCTGATCAGAAAAAACGACACCCATGCTGGCAAGAACCCGGTAGAACGATTTCGCGATGTCTATCGTCATTTTTGCAAGTCCGGAGTTCGGATTGTCTTCCGATAATTTTTGGTGTTTATGATCGTATTGATCGGCAATATCCACCTGGCACATCTGATTTTTCGCGTAATTACGGTAAATCTCATTTAATGTGCCAATTTCGAGTCCCCAATCCGTGGGCAGACGAAGTGTTTGCGCTACATCATAAAATACAGCTACTTCTCCGGACAAAGGATAACGAAATGAATCAATATAGTCAAGGTAATCTATCGGGCCTAATATCCGTTTAAGCGTTCTGATTAAGGGTGTGATGAATAATCGGGCCACCCGTCCGTTAAGACGCTCGGATACACGGCTGTAATAGCCCTTGCAAAATCTGAAATTCATGGTTGGTGAAGCCATAGGAAATACTAATCGGGCCAGGAGAGAGCGCTCATAGGTTATAATATCACAATCATGAATCGCGAAGACTCTGGCTTCTCCAACAGCGAGGAGATAGCCAAAACTCATCCATACATTTCGCCCTTTTCCTTCATCACCGGCCGGAAGATTTTGATCTTTAAGCAGTTTGTAAAGTTCCTGCATCCGTTTTCCGCGGTGCCAGATTATCCGGTGTTTCTGCGGGAGGGCAGAAAAAAAAGAACGCGCGTGGTTAAAATCCTTTTCATCGGCGCGATCCAGACCAATCACAATTTCATTCAAATAGGGGACTTTTTTTAGTTCGTCCACGATCCCGGGAAGAGCAACACCCCGCAGTTCGCTGTACAAAGACGGCAGAACAAGGGCGATGGGGCGCTTTTGGGCAAACTGGCAGAGTTTCTCTTCAATTTCCTGAAGAGGATGATCAGTCAGATGATGCAGCGTGGTAATTGCGCCATTCTGGAAAAAATCCGACATGTAAATCTCCTTTATTTTAGGGATTAGTCATGCGGAGACAATTTTACAAGCTTAATTATGGCCTCATTCCATCCTGCCGGTCCGATGCTGTTTGTCAGAAGCAGATTTTTATGATGGATACCGGTTTGGTGAACGCCGGTTTTCTTCTTAACCAGCACAGGAAAATCGGTCGCAAGAAGCAATTCGCGATCATTCAGGCTGTCGCCGATACCGATCGTCGAAAAAATTTCATCAACATATCGAAGGCGGTAAAGACTAATTAATTTCTTAACTGCAATACCTTTATCTGTGTTCCCGAGCAGGTGATAAAATCGATTGCCGCGCAGCAGCCGGAATCCATGACTTCTTACAAAATCATTGAGATCTTCAAGATTTCCGGGTTTCTTTAAAAACACAAAAGGTTCACTGTACAAACGGGTTTTAGCCATTTCTGAATCAGCTTTTGATAAGCCGGTATAATGAGCGATTTCATCCGTTGTCATCTCATGAAAACCTTTCAGGGTCAATCCAAACCGCTGTTTGATCTTGTCAAGAAATTCGATGATCAATTCATAAGATTTTCCGAGTTCAACAACATCGTACTCATCATTAAATGATGTTCCTCCTGTTTCTGCATTAAAGTAGTTTTTCCTGAAAAAAATAGCGCTTCCGTTTTCAACGATCAGCGGCCCGGAGATATCGCATTTTTTAGAGATCTCCAATACTTCTTTAAAGGTTTTACTTGTACAGGGAATTACCGGAATATCCCTGTTTTTAAGATACTGCAGGGATTCCCTCGCGGGTTCAAATGAGTATGTGTCGACATCCAGAAGGGTGCCGTCTAAATCTGTAAAAACGAACCAATAGATGTTAGCCATCCTTATCATCTTATGTGAACTGTTTCCGGTCATCCTAAAGAAATAAATTTTTGAAAAAGCCGTATTCCTATTATATTAAAGATACTCCGGTAAATAAAGTGTCAAATAATATATTTTATACTATCTGTTTTAATTAGTCACTGCCTGAACCGATTTACCTATTATGAAAGCAAATCTGTTATCAAATAATTGAGTTTTGCGCGGAGATGTTTAAATGACCAAAAAAGAAATCGTTGCCATATTGGAAGAAATAGGAACGATTCTCGATCTCAAAGGTGAGAATCCTTTTAAATCAAGGGCCTATTTTACCGCGGCGAGAGCCATAGAAACACAGGTTGATGATATTGCCGCAATGGTGGAGAGTGGCGAAATATCGGCCATAAAAGGAATTGGCAAAGCCATCTCAGAGAAGCTGATGATTTTGATTCAAACCGGCCGGCTTCCATATTATGAGGACTTAAAAAACAGTATTCCCGAGGGATTACTTGATATGCTCGAGATACCCGGCATGGGTCCCAAAAAGGTGAAGGCGATATATGAAAAATTACTTGTTACAAATATCGGCGAGCTGGAATATGCCTGTACGGAAAACCGCCTGCGGGATTTGGAAGGATTCGGTCAAAAGAGTCAGGATAAAATTCTTGAGGGCATTCAGCTGCGGAAAAAATACAGAGAGCGATTTCATTTTCATATCGCGAGAATGGAAGCGGAGACGGTCGGGGAATATCTAAGAAAAAATTCTAAGATCAATCGAATGGAGTTTGCCGGCAGTCTGCGCCGTAAAAAAGAGACAATAAAAGATATCGATTTCGTGGCTTCATGCCGGGACGAAGACCGTAAAACAATCATGGATTACTTTGTGGACTATCCCGGAAAAGTGACTGTTTCCGGTCATGGTGAAACAAAATCGGCAATGGTACTGAGCAGCGGAATCGTCTGTGAATTACGCCTGGTATCGGATGAACAGTACCCCTTCCTGCTCCATCATTCCACCGGCAGCAAAGAACATAATACGTCTTTGAGGCAGCGCGCCAAAAAAATGAATATGACGATGAACGAGTACGGACTCTTTAACATTGGGAGTGATAATAGTATCGTCTGCGGCGATGAAAAGGCCATCTTCAGCAAATTAAATCTAAATTACATACCACCTGAACTCAGGGAAAACAATAGTGAGATTGAATCCGCCGAACAGGGAGAAATCCCGGAACTGGTGATGCCGGATCAACTCCGGGGAATCTTTCATGCGCATACAACTCACAGCGACGGCGCCGCATCCATTAAAGAAATGGCCGAGGCTTGTAAAAAACTCGGACTGACATATATAGGAATAACAGATCACAGTAAATCGGCCTTTTACGCGAATGGCTTGACGGAAGACAGAGTTAAAAAACAGCATGATGAAATCGATTCGCTCAATGAGGAGCTGAAAGATTTTACTATTTTCAAAGGCATTGAGGCCGATATTCTGCCTGATGGAAGGATGGATTTTGATGATACGGTTCTTTCCTCTTTTGATTTTATTATCGCCTCAGTGCACTCAAGTTTTAACATGAGCGAAGATGATATGACCCAAAGAATCTGTCGCGCGCTTGAAAATCCCTTTGTTACGATGCTGGGACATCCAACGGGAAGACTGCTGCTTGGCCGCGAAGCTTATCCGGTGGATATGAAAAAGGTTATAGAAACGGCGGCAAAGTTTAACAAAATAATCGAGATAAACGCGAATCCGTATCGCCTTGACCTTGATTGGCGCTGGGGGCGTTTCGCAAATGAGCTTGATGTGAAAACTTCCATAAATCCGGACGCGCATTCCGTTGAAGGGTTAAAAGACATTGAGATCGGTATTGGAATCGCCCGAAAAGGTTGGTTCAACGCCCGGTCAGTTTTCAATACATATCCGGTTGAAAAGATAAAAAGCGAATTGATCAGAATGCGTGAATAACCGGAAGAAATGACTTTGGTTTGGAAGGCCTATAGCATTTAAGAAAAAACTTACTTATTTTTATAATCTGAGTTTAATCTGCTGGAGGAGTGATGGCATACAGAATAGCTGTGGACGCGATGGGCGGTGATCACGCGCCGGAGGAAATCGTAAAAGGCGTGATTGACGCGATGGAGTTGGATAAGTCTATCGAGGCGATACTGGTTGGTGATGAAGACGCTATAAAAAAAGAACTAGACAAATATCAGGCGAAAAGAGGAATCGAGATCGTGCATACGGATCAATGGGTCGGAATGGATGAATCTCCTAAAAAAGCTCTGGAAAGCAAACCGAGAGCCAGTATCAATCTGGCCGCGAGACTGGTTAATGATAACCTCGCGGACGCGCTTTTGAGCGCGGGCAATACCGGCGCAACCGTTTTGGCGGCCGCGCAAAACCTGCCGATCATACCGGGGATCGAACGCACCGCGCTGGCGGCTATTTATCCGACAGCCAAGTTTGTAAAGGGCAGCCACGGGTTTGCTCTGATGCTGGATGTAGGGGCAACCATCAAATGCACGCCAAAGCAGCTGGTGCATTTTGCGTTTATGGGAAATTATTATGTCTCGCATATTCTAGGTATTCCGCAACCGAGAGTGGCATTGCTGAATATCGGCGAGGAAGCGACAAAGGGCGGCGAAGTATTGACAAAAACCTATGAATATCTGCAGGCTGCTGAAGGTATTCATTTCATAGGTAATGTAGAAGGCAAGGATATCCCTAAAGGCGCGGCGGATGTGATTGTAACGGAGGGTTTTGTCGGTAATGTGGTTCTGAAATTACTGGAAGGCGTTGCCGATGTTGTAAAAGAAACCGGAAAGTACGCGTTCAAAAAGAAACTAACCTGGAAGCTTGGAATGGTCATGCTTTCCGAAGGCGTAAAGAGGCTTAAAATTAAAACGGATTATTCTGAGTATGGCGGAGCGCCTGTTCTCGGATTCAAAAAACTCGTGATAAAATCACACGGACGGTCAAACGCAAAGGCAATTTCAAACGCCATGCAGGTGGCTGTGCGTTCTGTGAAAGAAGATGTCTGCTCGCATATTGGAGAATCGATAGCGGAATTTAATGCCCGTCATCGATTGGACTTTATTGAAATATAATGAGATTGTGGAACGGGTACATTTTGAAAGTGTGCCCGTTTTTTTATCTGATCTGACGCCCGCCGTCTACAGGAATAACCGCTCCCGTAATATAATCCGATCCTTCAAGTAAAAACCGCACCGTTTTGGCGATATCCGAAGCAGAGCCCTCCTTTTTTAAAAGAGTCTGATCAAGCGCTTTTTGCCGCTCCGCCTTAGGCATCTCTTTGGGAATCATCACCGGTCCGGGATTAACACAATTAACCTGAATATATGGAGCCAGAGCTTTTGCGAGGCCGATCGTCATGGCGATAATTCCCGCCTTGCTGATGGAGTAAGGAAGATAGGAAGGCCAGGGCGACAGAGCGCCGGCGTCACCAATATTTATAATCTTTCCAGACCGCTGCTTAAGCATTTCATTCCCTGCCGCCTGAGCCAGAAAGAAAGCGCTTTTTAGATTCAGGTTGTGGAATGTATCCCAGTCTTTTTCAGTAATCTTTCCAAACTGGGTTTTATAGAATACGGCGGAATTATTGATGAGAATATCAATGCGGCCGAATTTCCCGATGACTTCAGATATTAATTCTTCATGTACCCCGGAAGCTGAAAGATCGCATTGATAGATATGAATTTCGCCGCCTGATGAATGAATCTCTTTTTGCAGGCTTTCTGCGTCTTCCCGGCTTGAATGATAGTGGCAAAATATATTCGCGCCCGCCGATGAAAGTTCTTTTGAGATCGCGCGGCCGATACGGATTGCTCCGCCGGTAATGAGGACGGTTTTTTTTGATAAATCCACATTGACTCCGGGATTTAACCTGAATGTTATTGTTTTAAAGAATGGTCCGTGGTGATTTTCAGAGATAATCCTGATTCAAAAAAGGATTATGTTCTTTTTCATAGCCGATCGTAGTTGTCGGTCCGTGACCAGGATATACAATCGTGTTATCCGGCAGTGTGAACAGACGGTTTTTGATCGAATCAATGAGCTGGTTGTAATTGCCGCCGTAGAGATCCGTTCGGCCGATAGAGTCCTTGAACAAGACATCCCCCACGAAGACATGCCCGTTAAAAAGCAGACAAATACTGCCGGGGCTGTGTCCGGGAGTTTGTAAAATTTTAAATGCGCCGGCTCCGATGCTGAATTCATCTCCATCCTTGACAAAACGGATATTTTCAGGGACCGGAGAGACATCGATGCCGAACATCATGCTCTGTCTTGGAAGTGATTCCAGTAACGGAAGATCGTCTTCACATAAATGTATCGGAATATCATATTTGGACTGGACATCATTTACCCGGCGGACATGGTCTATATGAGAATGGGTGTTAAAAATATAAACGGGATTTAATTTGTTTTGACTGATATAATTAAAAATCCGATTTATTTCATCGCCCGGATCGATGAGAATACAATCACTGCCGTTATCGGCATGTACAACAAAACAATTCATCTCAAAAGGTCCGACGGGGATTCTCTCAATTTTCATTTTTGCCTCTGAAATTAGACAACCAATGAGAAATATATTAAACAGAAAGCTAAAATAAAATATTTCATTCACTTATTGTTATAAGTTTAAGGAATTTTATGTAAAAAGTCATCATTTTTA
>JACDJC010000777.1_pt1 | contig 33105 bp, 29 predicted proteins | sample 7454191 | NCBI WGS metagenome assembly JACDJC01 (sample SAMN14253291, study PRJNA609438) | sludge metagenome | isolation source: sludge after 25d culture with pyrite and EDTA | collected 2018-12-20
AATCAAAAATTTAGTAGAATGGCTAGATATATCGGTCCAAAAACAAAAATAGCCCGTAAATTTGGTGAACCCATCTACGGGCCCGACCGGAGTTTTGAAAAGAAAAACTATCCCCCCGGTCAGCATGGCAGCAACCGTAGAAGAAAAACCAGTGAGTACGGAAGCCAGCTTAAAGAGAAACAAAAGGTGAAATACACCTATGGACTGCTGGAGAAACAATTCCGCAATCTCTTTAAAAAAGCCACCAGCAAAAAGGGTATTCCCGGCGAAGTGTTGCTGGAGTTGCTGGAATCGCGGCTCGACAATGTGGTGTTTCGTTTGGGCATTGCCCCGTCACGTAGTGCAGCCCGGCAGTTGGTGTCGCACAAGCACATTACAGTTGACAATGCGGTTGTCAACATCCCCTCTTATACTCTGCGCCCCGGGCAAATAGTGGGCGTGAGAGAAAAATCAAAATCACTCGAAACCATTACTGAATCACTCAGCAATTCAAGTGCACATAAGTTTGCATGGCTCGAATGGGACAGCACTGCTATGGCAGGAAAATTTGTGGCTGTTCCCGAAAGATCGGAAATTCCCGAAAATATAAAAGAGCAGCTGATCGTTGAATTGTATTCTAAATAATTATTTCTTATGGCAATATTAGCGTTCCAGAAACCTGACAAAGTCATCATGCTTGAAGCCGACAGTAATTTTGGTCGCTTCGAATTTCGTCCGCTTGAACCGGGATATGGTATTACAGTTGGAAATGCCTTAAGAAGAATTTTGCTGGCCTCACTCGAAGGATATGCCATCACCTCCGTGAAAATCGAAGGGGTGGACCACGAGTTCTCCAGCATCGCCGGCGTGGTCGATGATGTGTCGGAGATTATCCTGAACCTGAAGCAGGTGCGATTCAAGAAAACTGGTCACGCCGGGGAGCAGGAAAAAATTAATGTGAGCATAAGCGGTAAAGAAGCCTTTAAAGCAGGGCATCTGGATCAGTTTATGACCGGGTTTAAAGTGCTTAACCCCGATTTGGTGATCGCCCGCATGGAGACGAGCGTGAAGCTAAAAATGACCCTTACCATCAACAAAGGTCGTGGTTATGTGCCCGCCGAAGAGAACAGCGACGGTGAGAGTGAATTAGGCACCATCGCCATGGACAGTGTGTATACACCCATTCGCAATGTTAAATATGAGGTGGAAAACTTTAGAGTAGAACAAAAAACCGACTACGAAAAACTGTTGATCGAAATAAGTACCGATGGCTCCATCCATCCTAAAGATGCCCTGAAAGAGGCCTCTAAGATACTTATATATCATTTTATGCTCTTCTCCGACGAAAAAATAACCATCGATACCGAAGAGAAACTGAGCAACGAAGAGTTTGATGAAGAAGTGCTCCACATGCGTCAGATGCTGAAAGCCAAACTGGTGGACCTCGACCTTTCGGTTCGCGCACTCAATTGTCTTAAGGCCGCCGATGTGGAAACGCTGGGACAACTGGTCAGGCATAGCAGAAGCGACCTCCTTAAGTTTCGTAACTTTGGAAAAAAATCGCTCGCCGAATTGGACCAACTGGTGTCGAACATGGGCTTGACTTTCAGCATGGATACCTCGAAGTATAAATTAGACAAGGAATAAATTGCGATGAGACATAGAAAAAAGTTAAATCATTTGGGGCGCACCAGCTCACACCGTAAAGCCATGCTGTCGAATATGGCCAGCTCACTTATTATTCATAAACGCATAAAAACTACCCTGGCAAAGGCCAAAGCCCTGCGCGTATATGTGGAGCCGCTCATTACAAAATCCAAGTTGGATAATACCCACTCGCGACGTACCGTATTTAGTCATCTTCAAAATAAAGAAGCCGTATCGGAGCTGTTTCGCGATGTGTCGGTAAAAGTGATGGACAGACCCGGTGGTTACACCCGCATTCTTAAACTGGGAAACCGTATGGGCGATGCCGCGGAGATTTGTTACATTGAGTTGGTCGATTACAACGAAACGTATCAAACCACTCCAAAAGGCGAAGAAGATAAGAAACGTACCCGCCGCGGACGTCGTAAAAAATCTTCCGATACTGTAACAGCCGCTGCAGTTGCTCCCGCTAAGGCCAAACCTGCCGAATCTAAAGTGGAAACAACTAAAGAAGAGGTGAAGGAAGTTCAGTCCCAGGCGCCCACCGCCCCAAAGGAGACTCAACCCAAAGCCGAAGAGGCCAAAGAGGTTCAACCCGAAACTGCAGCCCCAAAAGAGGTGAAGGCCGAAACCACACCGGAAACACCCGAAGCTGAAACTGCACCGGAGACCAAAGCCACTGCTAAGGTTGAGAAGGAGGCCGAAGTAAAAGATTCTGCACCCGGCACTGAAAAGGAGGAAGAGAAACCAGAGGACGAAAGCAAAACTCAATAAGCAGTCCCGGCCCTTCCGGAAATAAACTTAGAAGTTCTTAATCGGTGCTCCTGATAAGACAAAGCCATTTTTTGTTGGCTTGCAAACACTAAAACTCATTATTATCTAACTCATAAAAAAAGTATTATGGGACATATAGCCAATGTGCATGCACGTGAGATACTTGATTCTCGCGGTAATCCTACCCTTGAGGTAGAAGTGACGCTCGACTGCGGCGTTGTGGGACGGGCGGCTGTGCCTTCGGGTGCTTCTACCGGCGAAAATGAAGCCCTCGAGCTGAGAGATGGCGACAAAAGTCGTTACCTGGGTAAAGGGGTGCTTAAAGCAGTGGATAATGTGAATACCATTTTGGCTCCCGAGCTGATGGGTATGAGCGCCATCGACCAGGTTGGGGTGGACCATAAAATGATAGAGTTGGACGGCACCAAAACCAAAAGCAAATTGGGCGCCAATGCCTTGCTGGGTATTTCGCTGGCCGTGGCCAAAGCTGCAGCCATCTACCTCGATATGCCCCTCTACCGTTACATTGGCGGCACAAATGCCAGAACACTACCCGTGCCTATGATGAATATCATCAACGGTGGTTCACACTCCGATGCTCCTATTGCTTTTCAGGAGTTTATGATTCGTCCCGTGGGCGCTCCCAGCTTCAGAGAGGCTTTGCGAATGGGCGCCGAAGTGTTTCATGCCCTTAAGAAGGTGCTACACGATCGTGGTTTGAGTACTGCTGTGGGTGACGAGGGTGGTTTTGCACCCGCTTTGGAAGGAACCGAAGATGCCCTTAACGCCATTATTCAGGCCATTAAAAATGCCGGTTATAAGCCCGGGCGCCTCGAAGAGGGCGGACAGATATCCATAGCCCTCGATTGCGCAGCTTCCGAGTTCTACTCAAATGGTGTTTACGATTACGCCAAGTATGAAGGTCCCAATGGTGCCAGGCGTAGCCCAAAAGAACAAGCCGATTACCTGGCTCAACTGATTAGTAAGTTTCCCATCGACTCCATTGAAGACGGATTTGATGAAGCCGATTGGGACGGATGGGTAGATTTGAACACTAAGATTGGTGATAAGTGTCAATTGGTGGGCGACGACCTGTTTGTGACCAACGTAGAATATCTGAAAAAAGGGATTGAACTGGGTGCTGCCAACTCCATACTCATTAAAGTGAATCAGATTGGTACACTCACCGAAACCCTCAATACCATCGAAATGGCCCACCGGGCCGGCTACACTTCGGTTACTTCCCACCGCAGTGGCGAAACCGAAGATGCCACCATTGCCGACATCGCCGTGGCCACCAACAGCGGCCAAATCAAGACCGGCTCACTGAGCCGCTCCGACCGTATGGCCAAATACAACCAGCTCCTGCGCATCGAAGAAGAGTTGGGCGAAACAGCGCTGTATGGTTACCAAAAGGTGATCCGCAAGTAAGCGTAACTACTCATCGGATAACTCGTTCAGGCGGCCATCGTCGGGGAACCTATTCCGATGCAGGTGGCATGGAGGTCATCCGATGGGTACTAAATGATAAATCCGGCAGGGAAATTTTCCCTGCCGGATTTTTTTTATCCCATTCAAGCTGCCCCTCATCGGATGAGTTTTCCCCGAAAGGCAGGGCAACTCACCTGTCAGCCGACCGAACAACACGGACTCATCCGATGAGTTTTGATCCCGCCCATCGCTGAAAAAAACTCATCGGATGACCTCCGTCTCACCGTTAGGGGGATAATCATGCCCTCAGGCCTAACTCTTCCGAACAAATTTACTCCACCGCTGTTTTTTTATTAAGATTTGTAGTATCTTGTAGGAGATATATTCAATCCCGGCTATCAATATTACTCACTGTTAATTTAATAAATTATGGACTATATTAAAGAAAGGCTCATAGCCTTAGGTCACCCCAAAGCTGAACTGGTTAAAAAAGTTCAGAAGGAATATGGCGACAAAGTGATTCAGGAGGTAACCCTGGGGCAGGTGTTTTCGGGTATGAAGGGCATGGTCTCACTCTTGACCTGTACTTCCAAGCTCGATCCCGAGGAAGGCATTCGTTTTAGAGGGTATTCTATTCCCGAACTGCGTGAAAAGTTGCCCAAGATTAAGCCGGATGGCGAGCCTCTGCCCGAAGGGCTCTTTTACCTGATGCTGCTGGGTGAATTGCCCTCCCAGGAGGATGTGGAATTCCTGAGCCGCTCCTGGGCTAACCGTGCCCGGGACATTCCACAACACGTGTTTGATGTGATTAATGCCCTTCCCAAGAGTGCTCATCCCATGATCCAGTTCAACTCAGCCATTCTGGCTATGAGTACCGAGTCGCACTTCAGGAGGGCCTATCTTTCCGGAATGGATAAAAAGGATTATTGGGACCCGATGTATGAAGGTGTGATGGACCTGATAAGCCGTCTCCCGGTGATCGCCGCTTATATTTATCGCCGTGTCTTTCACAACGAGCAATACATCGACATTGACCCATCGCTCGACTGGGCCGGTAACCTGTCGCACATGATGGGCTACGACGATGAAGAGGTGAAAAGGCTACTGCGTCTTTACATGGTTATTCATGCCGACCATGAGGGGGGCAATGTATCGGCTCATGCTACTCACCTGGTGGGCTCGGCGTTATCCAATCCCTATTACAGCTTCTCTGCCGGGATGAACGGGCTCGCAGGCCCGCTGCATGGTATGGCCAACCAGGATGTGATGCACTGGCTGCATCAGTTGATTGACGAGCTGGGTACCGAAGCGCCCACTAAGGAGCAGGTGCGTGAATATGCCCATGCCACCCTCGATGCCGGCCAGGTTATCCCCGGCTATGGACATGCGGTGTTGCGCAAAACCGATCCCCGTTTTACCGTTCAACTCGATTTTGCCAATAAGTATATCCCCGATGCCCCGCTTATTAAGCTCATTAAAACCATCTACGAAGTGGTGCCCGATGTACTGCTTGAAACCGGTAAGGTTAAAAATCCCTGGCCCAATGTGGATGCCATATCCGGAAGTATGCTCACCAGTTACGGCATTACCGAATTTCCGGTTTACACCATGCTCTTTGGGGTGTCGCGATCCCTGGGTGTGCTGGCCCAGCTGGTATGGGACCGTATCTACGGTTTGCCTCTCGAACGGCCCAAATCGCAACCGCTTGAGTGGTTCATGGAAAAAGTGGGATATAAAGAGTAACGACTAAAACCTCAACCTGGAAACTTTATATCCCGCACCATCAATTGAAGTGTGGAACGGCCGTTAAACACATTCTCTTCGATGGTGTAGCAGATATCGAAGTGGTTACTTTCTTTAATTTTTTCGAGCAGAGAGCCCATGGAAAAGGCAATGCCCTGCATGATGGTACCCGACTGATTATCAATTAGCTCCAACTTGAGGTGCTCTTTATCTTTCCCAACCACTTTACTGGTGCCGTAATCCATTACACCACGTGTAACAAATACAGGTTTCAGGTTTTCAGGGCCAAAAGGGCTGAAGCGCTTCAGCTTCTCGTAGAACTTAGGGGTGATGTCGCCCAGGTGAATTTCGGCATCTATCTCTATTTGAGGGATAAGCTGATGAGGCAGGATGGTATCCGACACCACCTCCTCGAACCGTTCGGTAAATGCGGCGATGTTTTCGGTTTTCAGGGTGAGGCCGGCGGCATACCTGTGTCCGCCAAAGTTTTCGAGCAGATGACTGCATGAATCAATGGCGGCGTAAAGGTCATACCCCTCAACCGACCGGGCCGAACCGGTGGCCAGCTCTTTGGAGCGGGTTAAAATAACGGTGGGGCGATAGTACGATTCGATGAGGCGTGACGCTACAATACCTATCACCCCTTTGTGCCAGTCAGGATCGTAAAGCACGGTTGTTTTTCGTGCTTTCATGGCTTCATCGGAGTCGATTAGCTCCAGTGCTTCCCGGGTGATGTGGCGGTCCAGGTCTTTGCGTGTTTCGTTGCACACGTTGATGTTGAGGCTCATGTGGGAAGCCTGTGCATCGTTCCGGCTTACCAGCAGGGCCACGGCATCTTTACCCGACTCTATGCGGCCGGCAGCATTGATGCGGGGTCCTATCTTAAACACAATGTCGCTGATGGTAAGATGACGGCCCTCCATATTGGCCACCTTTAGGATGTTTTTCAGGCCAATTCCAGGGTCTTTGTTCAGTTTATCCAGACCCATGCGGGCCAATATCCTGTTCTCTCCGGTAATGGGTACTATGTCGGAGGCAATGCTCACTGCCACCAGGTCAAGAAAGCCGTAGAGCAGCTCGATGTCCATCCCTCTTTTTTGGCACAATGCCTGCATGAGTTTGAAACCCACTCCGCAACCCGACAGATTAGGCTCGGGGTAGTCGCAATCGTGGCGTTTTGGGTCGAGACACGCGGTGGCCTCGGGAAGTGTGTCACCCGGTGTGTGGTGGTCGCAGATAATGAATTCGACACTTTTTTGGCGGGCATACTCTATTTTTTCAACTGCTTTGATGCCGCAATCGAGTGCTATTACAAGGGAGAAACCATGTTCGGCGGCAAAATCGATGCCCAGACGGGAGATGCCATAACCTTCGTTGTAACGATCGGGTATGTAATAATCGATGTTTTTATGAATGGTATGCAGGAATGAGTAAACCAGTGCCACGCTGGTGGTGCCGTCCACATCGTAATCGCCATAAATTAATATCTTCTCCCCATTTTCGATGGCCTTTTCTATCCGGCTTACGGCTTTGTCCATATCCTTCATCCGAAAGGGGTCGTGGAGATGTTCAAGCGATGGGTTAAAGAAGGTGCGGGCCTCCTCAAAGGAGGTGACACCCCGTTGCGCCAGCAGTCGGGCTAAGATGGGCCCAATTCCCTTTATTCGGGACAACTCATCTTCGACATGGGGGTTGATGTTGTTTTTTAAATGCCATCTTTTCTCCATTTAAACATTTCTCACTTTCTTTTTTAGCCCTTTCCTAACCGAGGCTTTTTAAACTTTAATGTAATTGAGGTGAAACACTTCCTTCAACTGTTTTTTCAATTGTGACATTACTCCCTCCATTTCCACTGTTTTACCAACCTCTTTTTCCATAGAGGTTACCCCCTTATCCACGAAGCCGCACGGGTTAATATACGAAAAATAGTGAAGGTTGGTGTTTACGTTCAACGCGAAGCCATGCATCGATACAAAACGGCTGGCCCTAACGCCTATGGCGCATATCTTGCGAGCGTTGGGGGTATTTGTGTCGAGCCATACGCCTGTGGCGCCATCCAGCCTTTCGCCTTTTATCCGATAGGTACCCAGGGTTTTAATAATGGCCTCTTCCAGGCCGTGGATGTACTCCTTAATACCCAGGTGCATCTGCTCCAGGTCAAAAATGGGATAGCCCACAATCTGGCCTGGACCGTGGTAAGTGATGTCGCCGCCCCGGTTGATCTTATAAAAGGTGGCATTTATCTGTTTCAGCAGGTCGCCCTGAATCAGCAGGTTATTGGCCTGGCCGCTTTTCCCCAGGGTGAAAACATGAGGGTGTTCGCAAAATAAGAGATGGTTGACAATGGCCTCCGGGCTTTCAGGGTTTCCGCGGTTTTTTAGTTTGCTTTGCACAATGCGGTTAAACTGCTCTTCCTGATAGTCCCAGGCTTTTTTGTAGTCAATCAATCCCAGGTTTTCGAATAGGGTGGGGGATGGGTTCATGGCTTTAACGCGTTGATGTGTTTCTCGGCGTGGTACGATGAGCGCACCAGCGGGCCGCTTTCTACATATTTAAAGCCTTTTTTGAGGCCCTCTGTTTTGTAAACGGCAAATTGTTCAGGGGTTACATATTCCGTAACCGGCAGGTGTTTGGGGCTGGGCTGAAGGTATTGTCCTATGGTAAGCACTTTTACGCCGGCCTCCAGCATATCGTCCATGGTTTGAAAAACCTCACCGGGCATTTCGCCCAATCCGGCCATTATGCCCGACTTGGGCACAACCCCCGACTCTGCAATGGTCTTTAAAACCTTGAGACTGAGGTCGTATTTTGCTTTGCTTCGTATTTGGGGAGTGAGGCGCCTTACGGTCTCGAGGTTGTGACTCACCACTTCGGGGCCGGCCTCAATCACCTGTTGGATGAGATGCCGCAATCCGTTAAAGTCGGGGATGAGTACCTCCAGCGTAATCCCGGGGTTCAACTCTTTAACCTTGCGTATGGTTTCGGCCCAGATGCCGGCTCCACCATCTTCCAGATCATCGCGATCTACCGAGGTAATTACCGCATGACGCAGCTTCATGATGCGGATGGAGCGGGCAATGCGCAAGGGTTCTTTAAAATCCACCGCATCGGGCTTTCCGGTTTTCACATTGCAAAACTTACACGAACGGGTACAAATATCTCCCAAAATCATGAAAGTGGCTGTGCCGTTTCCCCAGCACTCGGCCGCATTGGGGCATTTGCCGCTGGTGCAAATGGTGTGCAGTTTATGATCGCGGATGGTTTTGTGCATCCAGTTGTAATCGGCCGTATTGGGGAGTTGTATCTTGAGCCATGCGGGCTTCGATACCCGCTTTTTTACGATATTTTCCATATATACTGAAGTTTACGAATTTTATATACTGAAGCTTTTCAATCGTACAATTTTAATCAAAAAAATAGGTATTGCCAACCATTTGAACAACCTCCTGTCACTTGATAACAAAACGTGCATTTATAGTGAAAGTTTAAAGCGCGACTCTCAGCTAAAGTAATTTCGTGGTTAATGCTTATCTTTGCGATGTTTTTTTACCTATCAATATATGAACCAACTCGAACTTAGCGAACAGGAGATCATCAGACGCAACAGCCTTGATGAGTTAAGAAAATTAGGCATCAATCCTTATCCTGCCGAAGAATATACCGTTACCCATTTCTCCCGCGATATTAAAGATGGTTTTGAATCCACTCCCGAAGCATATCGGGAGGTGAGCCTGGCCGGACGAATTATGGGGCGCCGCATTATGGGCAGCGCCTCATTTGCCGAATTGAAGGACAGCCAGGGTAGGATTCAGCTCTATCTCAGGCGTGACGATATTTGTCCCGGGGAGGATAAGTCTCTTTACAACACGGTATTTAAAAAGCTGCTGGATATAGGTGATTTTATTGGTGTAAAAGGCTTTGTGTTTAAAACACAGATGGGCGAGATTTCGGTTCATGTTACCTCACTCACAGTGTTGTCGAAGTCGTTAAAGCCTCTACCCGTGGTGAAGGAGAAAGATGGCAAAGTATATGACGCCTTTACCGATCCCGAACAGCGTTACCGCCAGCGCTATGTCGATTTGGTTGTAAACGATCATGTAAAAGACATCTTCATTAAGCGAACGCAGCTTATCAATACCATGCGCGAGCTCTTTAACGCCCGGGGCTACCTGGAGGTAGAAACGCCTATTTTACAGCCCATCCCGGGTGGAGCGGCTGCGCGACCGTTCATCACCCATCACAATGCATTGAATATGCCACTCTATTTGCGTATTGCCAACGAGCTGTATCTTAAAAGACTTATTGTGGGCGGTTTCGATGGTGTGTATGAGTTTTCAAAAGATTTTCGCAACGAGGGGATGGACCGGACGCACAATCCCGAATTCACCGTGATGGAGATATATGTGGCGTACAAAGATTATAAATGGATGATGAACTTCACCGAAGAGATGGTGGAGAAGGTCGCCCTTAGCCTGCACGGCACCACTAAGCTCCGGGTGGGAGAGCACACCATTGATTTTAAGCGGCCTTATAAGCGCATCACCATGCTGGATGCCATAAAAGAACATACCGGCTTTAATCTGGCCGGCATGAACGAGGAGCAGATAAGAGAAGTTTGTGACCAACTGCAAATTGAGCACGACCCCTCCATGGGTAAAGGAAAGCTGATTGATGAGATTTTTGGAGAAAAATGTGAACCGTCGTATATTCAACCTACCTTTATTATCGACTACCCGGTGGAGATGTCGCCCCTGTGCAAAAAACACCGCGACAATCCCGAACTCACCGAACGATTTGAACTCATGGTAAATGGCAAAGAGATTGCCAACGCCTACTCGGAGCTTAACGATCCCATCGACCAGATGGAGCGCTTTAAGGAGCAGTTGAATCTATCCGAAAAGGGCGATGATGAAGCCATGTTTATTGATCAGGATTTTGTGCGGGCATTGGAGTATGGTATGCCCCCCACCTCGGGGCTGGGCATAGGCATTGACCGGCTGGTGATGCTTATGACCAACCAAAGTTCTATTCAGGAGGTGCTGCTCTTTCCGCAAATGCGGCCCGAGAAGAAAAAGGAGAGAGACAGCGCGGATAAATTTACGGCACTGGGTATTCCCGGCCACTGGGTGCCGGTGCTTTATAAGGCCGGGTACCGAAGAGTGGATGAGATGCTGGATGCCAACCCCAACAAGTTGCATCAGGAGCTTTGCGGATTAAATAAAAAACACAAACTTGAGCTTGTTAATCCTTCCATAGAAGAGGTGGAGAAGTGGTTAGGAACGAAATAATAAAATCATTTTTCATGAATGAAACATCGACCATTGGAATAATCGGCAGCGGCAGTTGGGCCACTGCCATTGCAAAAATGGTGCTGAATAATTCAGACCGGTTGAACTGGTATTTTCGCAATGCAAAGTACATCGATCGGTTCAAAAACACCGGTCACAATCCCAATTATCTCACCGCTGTGGATTTTGACACGGAAAAAATCTTTTTTTCCAGCGATATTAACGAGGTTGTGGAGCGCTCGGAGGTGCTCATATTTGCCGTCCCTTCGGCCTTTTTAAAAAATTCGCTGAAGTACCTGAAAACACCCCTGCGCAATAAGTACATTGTTTCGGCGATTAAAGGCCTGGAGTCGGATAAGAATATGATTATTGCCGATTTTTTTAATATCAACTACCATGTGCCTCTGGAATCTATTTTAGTTATCTCGGGCCCCTGCCACGCCGAAGAGGTAGCACTGGAGCGACTGTCGTACCTCACCATTGCCTGCACCAATGTTAAAACTGCCCGTCAGTTTGCTGCCCGCCTGGCGTGTTCGTATATCAAAACCCCTATATCCGATGATATTTACGGTACCGAATATGCTGCGGTGCTGAAAAATGTAATGGCCATCGCCTCTGGTATTTGTCATGGCCTGGGGTATGGCGATAATTTTCAGGCGGTGCTTATTTCCAATGCAATTCAGGAGATTAAACGCTTTGTGGATACCGTACACCCCATTACCCGCGATATTAAAAGCTCGGCTTATCTGGGCGACCTTTTGGTAACCAGCTACTCCCAGTTCTCGCGCAATCGTACTTTTGGCACCATGCTGGGAAAAGGTTATTCGGTGAAAACCGCTCAACTTGAGATGCTGATGATCGCCGAAGGCTACTACGCGGTAAAAAGCATTAAGGAGATTAACCAAAAGTATAATGTAAATATGCCCATCACCGACGCTGTTTACAATATTATTTACGAAAAAATTTCACCCGCCATCGAAATAAAATTACTGACGGGTTATTTGCGATAATAACAATGTGGCGTGTAGTCAGCTAAACCAATTTAGTATTACAACAAACTCGAATATCATGAAAAATTTAACCATTGATGTAGCTCAGGTGGCACCACTCGTAACCCGCCAGATGATTGACAAAGAAAAGGAAAATGCGCTTGAACAACTTAAAGTGCTTTCCGATAAAACGGGTAAAGGCAATGATTTTTTGGGTTGGGTAGATCTTCCTTCCCAAATAACGCCTCAGCAAATCGAAACCATTAACTATACTGCCGCCCGCTTACGCCGCAAAGCCGATTATGTGGTGGTAGTGGGTATCGGTGGCAGTTACCTGGGAGCGCGTGCCGTAATTGATGCGCTAAACAACTCTTTCGACCACCTTCAGCGTAAGCGCACCCACCCCGTAGTTCTTTTCGCCGGACAGAATATAGGAGAAGATTATACCTATGACCTGGTGAAATTATTAAAAGACCAATCGTTTGCGGTTATTGTAATTTCCAAATCGGGAACCACCACCGAGCCGGCCCTCGCTTTCCGTATTCTCAGGGAGATGCTGGAGAGCAGGTACACAAAAGAAGAGGTGAAGGAGCGTATTGTGGCCGTTACCGATGCAAGCAAGGGGGCCCTGCGCACCCTGGCCGTTCAGGAAGGATACGAGACTTATGTAATTCCCGATGATGTGGGTGGCCGCTATTCGGTGCTTACCCCTGTGGGGTTGTTGCCCATCGCCGTGGCGGGGTATAATCTTACCGAACTTGTGCTGGGTGCTGCCGATATGGAGAGGCTGACTGCGCCTGAAGTTCCTTTTTGGGACAATCCGGCAGCCGTTTATGCAGCCACCCGTAATTTGCTTTACCAGCAGGGGAAAAAAACAGAGATACTGGTGAACTTCCAGCCCAAGCTTCATTTTGTGGCAGAGTGGTGGAAGCAGCTTTTTGGCGAAAGCGAAGGTAAGGACGGGAAAGGCATTTTTCCGGCGGCGGTGGACTTTACTACCGACTTGCACAGTATGGGGCAGTGGATACAGGAGGGCGAGCGCACCATTTTCGAAACGGTGGTTGCCGTGGCTGCAGCTCACAGGCGGGTTTTAATTCCCCGGGATGAGGCCAACCTGGACAAGCTGAATTATTTGGCGGGTAAGCGCATCGATGAAGTGAATAAAATGGCTGAACTGGGTACACGACTGGCACATACCGATGGAGGCGTTCCAAATATCCGCATCGAGATTCCAGAATTGAGTGAATATTCATTGGGACAGTTGCTCTATTTCTTTGAAAAGGCCTGCGGCATAAGTGGTTATATTCTTGGAGTGAATCCCTTCGATCAGCCCGGGGTGGAAGCCTACAAGAAAAATATGTTTGCTCTTTTGGGTAAACCGGGCTTCGAGGAGGAGACAAAAGCCATTCAGGAGCGCATAAAATAATGGTTATAAAAAGAAGCTGCCTTTTCGGGCAGCTTCTTTGTCAACTATTTTATGTGCTCTGTTTTGTTGGTAAATAGGCTCTTTTTCTTAATTTTGCGCCTGTTCGATCAAAAAAAATATGAATGACAGGTTTTAAGAAGATAAAAACGGCGCTAATTTCGGTGTATCAAAAAGATGGATTGGACGAGACCGTTAGAATTTTAGATAAACACGGTGTGCAGATTTATTCTACGGGCGGAACCCAATCGTTTATCGAACAATTTGGTGTTAAGGTCACCCCGGTGGAGACCCTGACAGGCTATCCCTCCATTCTGGGAGGGCGTGTTAAAACATTGCATCCCAAAGTGTTTGGCGGGATTCTTGCCCGCCGCGGTAACGATACCGACCAAAGGCAGATGCAGGAGTTTGCCATTCCGGCGATGGACCTGGTCATTGTTGACCTCTATCCTTTTGAAGATACCGTGGCAAAGGGCGCCGCGCACGAAGATATTATCGAGAAGATCGATATTGGTGGCATTTCGCTTATTCGGGCTGCCGCTAAAAATTACAACGATGTGCTGATTGTGCCTTCCGGGGAGATGTATCCCGCGTTGCTGCAATTACTCAGTGAAAATAACGGAGGAAGCACCGCCGGCCAGCGCAAATTTTTTGCCACCGCCGCCTTTGCAGTTACTTCACAGTACGATGCAGCCATCTTCAATTACTTTAGTGCAGGTGAGTATCCTGCCTTCCGGCAAAGCGTGGAGGGCAGTAAAACGTTGCGTTATGGCGAAAACCCGCATCAAAAAGGAACCTTTTATGGGCGTTTTGATGAGGTGTTTGATCAATTGCACGGAAAGGAGATTTCGTACAACAACCTTTTGGACATCGATGCTGCGGTATCTCTCATTGCGGAGTTTAATGAAACCACCGTGGCGATACTTAAACACAACAACGCCTGCGGGCTGGCCTCGAGGGCGGATGTTACACAGGCCTGGAGGGATGCCTTGGCGGGTGACCCGGTTTCGGCATTTGGCGGCATCATAGTGACCAATGTAGCCGTTACCGCGGAGGTAGCCGAAGAGATCAACGCAATCTTCTTTGAAGTAATTATCGCACCTCAATACGATGCTGCCGCCCTGAACGTACTCAGGCAGAAGAAAAACCGCATCATCCTGGTGCAAAAACCGTCGAAACGCTCTTCCCTGCTGACTTCCCGAACATTGCTGAACGGCGTATTGGTGCAGGAGAGAGACCTGGCCACAGAATCGGCGGAACATTTACGGGTAGTTACCCGTATAAGTCCTTCGGAAGCAGAAGTTCAGGATATGCTGTTTGCCAATAAAATAGTAAAACACTCAAAATCGAATGCCATAGTGTTGGCTAAAAACAAACAGTTGTTGGGCAGTGGTGTAGGTCAAACATCAAGGGTAGATGCACTGAAGCATGCCATCGCCAAAGCTCAGTCTTTCGGGTTTGAGCTGGAGGGTGCCGTTTTGGCCTCAGATGCTTTCTTTCCGTTTGCCGACTCGGTGGAACTGGCGGCTCAGGCAGGAATTAAAGCCGTTATTCAACCCGGCGGCTCGGTACGCGACAACGATTCAATCGATTTTTGCGATAAAAATCAAGGCACCATGGTGTTCACGGGTATCCGTCATTTTAAACATTAAATAAAAGAAGAATAAATGGGATTGTTTTCATTTTTGTCGCAGGAGCTGGCAATGGATTTGGGCACCGCGAACACCATCATCATACAAAACGATAAAATAGTTGTGGATGAGCCCAGCATAGTGGCTCTGGACCGGCGCAGCGGCAAGCTGATTGCCATTGGCAATAAGGCCAGGCAAATGCAGGGAAGAACCCACGACAGCATATATACCATTCGCCCGTTGCGCGATGGCGTTATTGCCGACTTTAACGCTGCAGAGCAGATGATTAGGGGCATGATTAAGATGATCAATCAGAACAAGAGAAGCTCGCTCTTTACCCCTTCGCTCACCATGGTTATTTGCATTCCCTCGGGCAGCACCGAAGTGGAGATTAGAGCCGTGCGCGACTCGGGCGAACACGCCGGTGGCCGCGAAGTGTATATGATTTACGAACCCATGGCCGCGGCCCTGGGGATAGGTTTGGATGTGGAAGCGCCCGAAGGCAATATGGTGGTTGACATAGGCGGGGGAACCACCGAAATCGCCGTTATCTCGCTGGGAGGCATCGTTACCAATATGTCCATTCGCATTGCCGGGGATGATCTTACAGCCGATATTATGGAATATATGAGGCGGCAGCACAATATTAAAATTGGTGAACGTACCGCCGAAGATATTAAGATAAGAGTGGGTTCTGCCCTGCCCGAGCTGGACGATCCCCCCGCCGACTTTATTGTGCAGGGACCCAACCAGATGACTGCCCTGCCCATCGAGGTTCCCGTGTCGTATCAGGAAATATCCCATTGTCTGGAAAAATCCATCTCTAAAATGGAGACCGCTATTCTTAACGCGTTGGAACAAACTCCGCCCGAGCTCTATTCCGATATCGTAAATAACGGTATATACCTGGCCGGAGGTGGTGCATTGCTGAGAGGTTTGGACCGCAGATTGACCGATAAAATTAATATCCCTTTTCATATTGCCGAGAATCCATTGCAGGCCGTAGGCCGCGGAACGGGCATAGCATTGAAAAACAGAAATAACTTTTCCTTCTTAATCCGTTAAGGGCCACAAAATATAATGCTGTGAAATAAAAATGAGAAACTTTTTTCGTTTCATCATCCGCTATCATGCTTTTTTGCTGTTTCTAATTCTTGAGACGCTCTGTTTTTATTTCATCTTTAATTACAGTCGCTATCACAACGATGTTTATAAAACTACCTCCAACAAAGTGAGTGGTTTTATATTTGAGAATTTTAGCGGCATAGTGCAGTATTTTTATCTAAAAGATGTGAACCGGGAGCTGGCTGCCGAAAATGCCTTCCTGCGAAGCCAGATGCCTTCTACATTCGAACAGTCCAGGGACTATTTTCGTGCCGCTTACGACAGTATGACTCTGCAGGGGTTCAAATACCGTTCGGCACGCGTCATCAACAACTCCGTAAATAATCATTTTAACTATTTAACTCTCAACAAGGGGGCGCTGAATGGTATACGCCGCGATATGGGTGTGATCTCCACACGCGGTGTGGTAGGCGTTGTGCTCAATGTGTCGGAGCATTATGCAACCGTTATTTCATTGCTTAATACCCGGTTGAAAATATCCGCACGATTAAAAGATACCGGCTTTTTTGGCTCTCTGGAGTGGGATGGCCGCTCGTACCGTTACGCCTGGCTGGATGAGATTCCGGCGCACGCCGCCCCCAGGGTGGGCGATGCGGTGGTGACCAGTGGTTTTTCGGCCATCTTCCCCGAGAACATCCTCATTGGTACCATCGATGAGGTTATTTTGAATGAAGGAGAAGGCTTTTATGATATCCGCGTTTTGCTGTCGGTGGATTTTAAAAAGCTACACTATGTGGAAGTGATCGAGAAATATTTTGCCCCCGAACAGCGCGAACTGGAAAAAATGAGTGAAGATGATTAATCAGTTGCCACGGTATCTTTTTAATTTTGTAGTATTTGTGTTGCTGCAGGTGCTTCTGCTCAATAATATTCAGTTCAGCGGCTATGTGAACCCTTATTTGTATGTGCTTTTTATCATTACCTTGCCATTTCCCACACCTAAGTGGCTGCTTCTGTTATTGGGAATGGTAACCGGTATTACCATCGATGTTTTTATGAACACCTTCGGGCTTCACGCCGCTGCCACGGTGTTTATGGCTTACATGCGGCCCGGGGTGCTCACCCTGATAGCGCCGCGCGATGGTTATGAAACTGGTAAATTGCCCGTGCCGGCACACTATGGCTATTTGTGGTTTATTAAGTATGCTGTTTTAATGGTGTTGTTGCATCATCTGTTTTTATTTATAGTGGAGGCCTTTTCTTTCGCTATGTTTTGGGACACCCTGTGGAAAAGCGTGGTAAGCAGTTTCTTCTCGATTTTATTTATTTTAATCGTGATGCTTTTCGCCAGGGATGATAGTAGAATCGTGTAAAAGTTGATGTGTAGTGGAGGGAGTTAATAATCGGACATTAATTATTGGTACGTTAATCGGGCTTGTAGGTGTAATCTTCATCTTCAGGCTCTTTATGCTGCAGGTATTCGATCCTTCGTACAAGTACTCGGCCGAAAGCAATACCCGGCGAAAAATTACCGAATATCCTTCTCGGGGCTTAATCTACGACCGCAACGGAAACCTGCTGGTATCCAACCAGGCGGTGTACGATGTGATGGTGGTTCCCCGTGAGGTGGTACCTTTCGATACAGCTGAGTTCAGCGAAAGCCTGGGAGTGACCCGCGAGAAAGTGGATGAGCTGTTTCAGGAGCTCTATGAAAGGTTGAAGACTCCCCAGATTTCATCTTATAAACCCTCCGTATTTTTCAAACAGCTCTCGGCCGAGCAGTATGGCGTTTTTCAGGAAAAGTTGTATAAGTTTAAAGGCTTTTTTGGCCAGCGCCGTATCCTGCGAAAATACGAATATCCCAACGCTGCTCACGTATTGGGATATGTGGGAGAGATTGGGGATGGGGAGCTTAAAAGAGAGCCATATTATTCGCGGGGCGACTACTGGGGCATCAGTGGGGTGGAACAATCGTACGAAAATTATTTGCGCGGCAGCAAGGGGGCCAGTTATGTGCTGGTAGATGTACACGGACGCGAAAAGGGGGCTTTTAGAGATGGAAAAGACGATACCCCGGCTTCCGCGGGTAAAGACCTTACGCTTTCGCTGGATATGGAGTTGCAGGCTTATGGCGAGCACCTTATGCAAAACAAGGTGGGCAGCATTGTAGCCATCGAACCCTCATCGGGTGAGATATTGGCTATGGTGTCGGCGCCTTCGTACGATCCTTCTCTCTTGGTGGGGCGCGACAGAAATACCAACTTTCCTCTTTTGTCGTCCGATACCCTTTATCCTTTGCTCAACCGCGCCATTATGTCGGGTTACCCGCCTGGCTCCACCTTTAAAACACTAATGGCACTTGTTGCTGAGCAGGAGGGGGTGTTGTTACCCCAAACCATGTACGGTTGTCAGATGGGTTACCACGCGCGTGGGCTGTCGGTGGGCTGCCACTCTCACCCCTCGCCGCTGGATTTGCGGGCTTCTATTCAGATGTCGTGTAATGCCTATTATTGCAACGTGTTCAGAAGTGTGCTGGACAATCCCTCATACAACTCCGCGAAGGAGGGCCTGGATGTGTGGAAAGATTATCTGGTAAAATTTGGATTTGGTTACCGCCTGGGCACCGATTTTAACAACGAGAACCGGGGATTGGTGCCCAACAGCGGTTATTACGATAAGATTTACGGAGGCCGCTGGAGTTCGCTCACCGTGATTTCGCTGGCCATCGGGCAGGGCGAGCTGCTTACCACCCCTATTCAGATGGCTAATATGACCGCTGCTATTGCCAACAGGGGTCACTGGCTGGTGCCGCATGTTATTAAAGAGGTGGAAAACGATACCATTCCTTCCCGGTTTGGCGAGCCCCATGATGTGGGCATAGCGCCAGAATTTTTTACACCCGTCGTAGATGGCATGGAGCTGGCCATTTGGGGCGGTGCCGGCAGTACGGCGCGTATTGCACAAATTCCAGGTGTCTCCATAAGCGGGAAAACCGGAACCGCGGAAAACCCTCATGGCAAGGATCACAGTATCTTTATTGCGTTCGCGCCCAAAGAAAATCCGCAGATTGCGGTGGCAACCCTTGTGGAGAATGGCACTTTTGGGTCGACCTATGGAGCCCCTATCTCGAGCCTAATCATAGAATATTATCTCAACCGGAAAATTGACCGCTCGCGCAAATGGATTGAACAAAGAATGTTAGACGCCGATTTGATACATGAGAAACAGAATTAGATCATATAAACACATCGACTGGGTTACCGTATTTCTCTATGGAAGTTTGGTGGCCATTGGCTGGCTTAATATCTATGCGGCCAACTCCAGCCCCGATGAACCTTTTTATTTCGATATCTCCCGTGAGTATTCTAAGCAGCTTATCTGGATAGCACTTTCGGTAGTGATGATTGGCATATTGTTGCTGGTGGATAGTAAGTTTTTCCTGGAGTTTGCCCATATATTTTTCGGCATCGGTGTTTTATTGCTCCTGGTGGCCCTGTTTTTTGGGAAAGAGATTAATGGGGCCCGGGCATGGTTTGAGATAGGACCCATACGCTTTCAGCCTGCGGAGGTGGCTAAAGTGGCCACTAACCTGGCGGTGGCCCGAATCATGAGCCGGTTCAACTTCCGGATATCCCGCACAAGGGATGTCCTGAAACTTGCCCTGGCTGTTTTCCTGCCTTTCGGTATCATCCTCATGCAAAACGACACCGGGTCGGCATTGGTCTATATGGCTTTCTTTATCGTCTTTTTTCGTGAAGGCATGTCGCCTCTTGTTTTGCTCCTGGGCCTGGGAGCAGGGGTGGTATTTGTGCTTTCGCTCATCCTGAACAGCTTTTATATCGTTCTGATATTAAGTGTTTTGTTTGTTGGTACCCTTTTCGTCATGGGAAGACGCAAAGATGCTTTGAAAGCAGCCGCCATAACAGCTCTGCCTTTTATTATTGCTCTTGCCATTTATAAATTATTGGAAACGGATATGCCGCAAACCACTTTTTTGCTGGTTGGTTTGGGATTGGCTTCCGCGTACCTGGGTATTAAAGCCCTTATGAAACGGCTTACCCGTATGGGCATGGGCGTTTTGCTCCTTTGGGGAATTATTGGTTTTACATTTACTGCCGATTATTTTTTCGATAATGTGCTCTCCGATTATCAACGAACCCGGATTTATGTGATGCTGAGCCTCGAAGACGACCCATTGGGGGCCGGCTACAATGTGAATCAGTCGAAGATCGCCATTGGTTCGGGCGGCCTCTATGGGAAGGGTTTTTTGGAGGGCACACAAACTAAGTTCAACTTTGTGCCTGAGCAGAGTACCGACTTTATCTTTTGTACGGTGGGTGAAGAGTGGGGATTTGTGGGCACAACCACGGTGGTTCTTCTATTTATGATGCTCATCTTTCGTATTATTTATTTAGCCGAACGACAACACTCCGATTTTAGCCGCATCTATGGTTACGGGGTGGCCTCTATCTTCTTTTTTCATGTGGCCATTAATATTGGAATGACCATTGGTCTGGCACCTGTTATAGGAATCCCTCTGCCCTTTTTTAGCTACGGCGGCTCCTCCTTTTGGGGATTTACCATTTTGTTGTTTATTTTTATAAAGCTTGATACCAATCGCACCGAGCTTCTCCGGTAAATGATGTATCTTTATCAGGAACATCAAATTCAATTCCCATGAAGGCCCTGGTACTCGAACAATACAATAAGCTGGTTTATAAAGAGGTAGAATTGCCCGGGATGCTTCGGGATGAAGTGATGATAAAGGTGGAAGCCTGCGGTATCTGCGGCTCCGATGTGCATGGCATGGACGGCAGCACCGGCCGGCGCCATCCGCCCCTTATCATGGGGCACGAAGCTTCGGGGGTTATTGTAGATTGTGGCCCGGGTGTCAAAGGCTGGAAGCCCGGTGACCGGGTCACCTTCGATTCCACCATCTATCCCCTGGACGATTGGTACACGCTTGAGGGCCGGTACAACCTGAGTGATAACCGGCAGGTGCTGGGCGTTTCGCCCGGCAACTACACCCGTCACGGGGCTTTCGCCGAATTTGTGGCGGTACCTCAGCATATTCTTTATCGCATCCCCAAAACTGTATCATTTCAGGAGGCTGCCATGGCAGAGCCTGTGTCGGTGGCGCTTCACGCCATCAAACTGGGAAAGCCTGTATTGGGCGAAACCGCCGTGGTAACAGGTGCAGGTATGATAGGTGTTTTTATTCTTAAGTTGCTGGCCATCTCGGGATTGTCAAATATTGTGGCCATTGACATTGACCCCGGTAAACGGAAGCAGGCAGTTACAACGGGGGCCAACCTTACATTTGCTCCCGGCGATAAAAAAGGGATGCAGGAAATTTTGGCATTCACCCAAAGCCGTGGCGCCGATCTGTCGTTCGAGGCGGTAGGGATCAGCGAAACGGTTAACAGTGCCATTGATGTGTTGCGCAAAGGGGGGCGATGTGTGCTGGTGGGGAATGTTTCGCCTGCCATTAGCTTTCCGCTTCAAAAGGTGGTGACAAGTGAACTGAGTATCCTGGGCAGTTGTGCCATCAGGGGAGAATACGAAGCGGCCCTTTCACTCATCGAAAAAGGAAAGATTACCGTAAAAGATCAGATTTCGGTGGTGGCCCCCCTGGCCGAAGGAGCCGAATGGTTTCAGCGGCTAAGAGAGAAAAACAACGGACTGAATAAGGTGATTTTGATTCCGTAGAGTTTTTAATAGCAATGAACAAATGGAAAACTCCGATCTTCTGTCTTTCATTCTCTGTCTTCCGTCTTCTAACTAATTTTTAACCCCATGACAAAACAACCCCTAAATGTCGCCATTGCCGGGTGTGGCAAAGTGGCACACTTACATGCCAAAGCCGTTAAAGAGTCAGACCGGCTCAATCTGGTTGCCGCCTGGAGCCGGACACCCGGGTCGGCAGATCGCTTTGCCCGGCAATACGGATTAAAACCATACAGAGACATTCCCCGCATGGTGGCCGATGGCAAAGTAGATGTGGTGATTGTTTGCACGCCACATCCGTTTCACCGGGAGCCTTGTGTTTTGGCGGCTGAAGCCGGCGCTCATGTGCTGGTTGAGAAGCCTCTGGCCTCGTCGCTTGAGGATTGTGACGCCATGATTGAGGTTTGCCGGGTGAATAAGGTAAAGCTGGGTGTGATAAGCCAAAGACGCTGGTACCCGCCGGCACTAAGAATAAAGCAGGCCATTGACGACGGGAAAATATCCACCCCGGCTCTGGGTACGGTCACCATGTTGGGCTGGCGCGACCGTGAATATTACGATGCCGACGCCTGGCGCGGCACCTGGGATATGGAGGGTGGCGGGGTGCTGGTGAACCAGTCGCCGCATCAGCTCGATCTGCTCCTTTGGTATATGGGTGATATTGAGGAGGTTTTTGGCATCTGGGAAAATGTGAATCACCCTTACATTGAGGTGGAAGATACAGCTCTTGCCATCATCCGGTTTAAAAACGGAGCCCTGGGAAACATCCTTGTTAGCAACTCTCAAAAGCCGGGAATCTATGGAAAGGTGCATGTGCATGGAAAAAATGGCGCTTCGGTGGGCGTACAAACCGAAAGCGGGGCCATGTTCATAGCCGGGAGAACCGGCATCGGCGAACCGCCTTTTAACGACATCTGGACGGTACCGGGCGAGGAACATCTGCCGCAAGAGTGGCAAAAGGAAGATGCCCGGCTCTTTGCAGAGGTCGATCCCACCGTGTGGTTCATAAAACAGCAGATTGAAGATTTTGGAGATGCTGTATTAGAGGGCCGGGAACCTATGGTGACCGGTATGTTTGGGCGAAAAACCGTGGAACTTTTTAATGCGATCTATCAGAGTCAGAAGGAGGGGAAACCGGTAAAGTGTTCGTTGTAATAGATTTTAATTTTGTATCTTTAAGAAAAAAGAGAGTTATGAAACGACAATCCCTGATTGGCAATACCATCCGAAATATCAATCAGTTACCCGATCTGAAAATTAAAGAAGTCAATGATTTTACTGAGTTTCTACTAAGTAAGATTGAGGATAGAAACTTTCAGAAAGGCCTGCAACAACTAACGGCTGATTCAAAGGCTTTTGATTTCCTGAAAGACGAAGAAGATCTTTGTTCAACACACCCTATCAATCATTTCAATCTCTCCTCAATCCCCTCAATCTCTCCTCAATCTCCTCAATCTCTCTTAATTCATGGCTAAAACCAAAAGTGTATTTGTTTGTCAAAATTGCGGGTCGGAATCGCCCAAGTGGATAGGAAAGTGCTATGCCTGCGGTGAGTGGAACACCTACGTGGAGGAGTTGGCGGTCACCGGAAAATCGAAAGAGACTCTGCGCTCGCTTGGTGGTGGACAGGTGCGTCAGAAGCCGGTGCCGGTTTCGTCGGTAACCGTGGACAGGGTGCCGCGTATCGATACCGGGATCAACGAGTTCAACAGAGTTCTGGGCGGCGGTATCGTTCCCGGTACGTTGATTTTGTTAGGGGGTGAACCCGGCATCGGAAAATCCACGCTGGTGTTGCAAATGGCTATGAAACTCACGCAGCATACCGTGCTCTATATTTCGGGCGAGGAGAGTCCCCAGCAGATAAAACTCAGAGCCAACCGCCTGGGAGACGAAGAGGGCGATCATTGTTACATTGTGAGCGAAACCTCTCTGGAGCGGATTCTCACCCACATTGAGAATGTGAAACCCGGGCTGGTGGTGATCGACTCGGTGCAGACCCTTGAGCGTGAGGGCGTGGAGTCGGCGCCGGGAAGTGTTTCCCAAATTCGCGAGTGTACCGCCGTAGTGCTGCGGATAGCCAAAGAGCAGAACCTGCCGGTGCTGCTCATCGGCCACATCAACAAAGAGGGCCACCTGGCGGGGCCCAAAGTGCTGGAGCACATGGTGGATGTGGTGCTTCAGTTCGAGGGCGACCGGCACTACATGTACCGCATCTTACGATCGGTGAAAAACCGTTTTGGTTCCACCTCCGAGATTGGTATATTTGAGATGCAGAGTTACGGACTGCGCGAGGTGACCAACCCCTCGGAGATGTTGCTGGCCCATCACGATGAGGAGATGAGCGGAATAGCTATCGCGGCAGCGCTGGAGGGCATTCGCCCCTTTTTGATTGAGGTTCAGGCACTGGCCAGCACGGCGGCCTATGGAACGCCCCAGCGCTCTTCTACGGGGTTCGACCTGCGACGTCTCAACATGTTGCTGGCCGTGCTGGAAAAGCGGGCCGGCTTTAAGCTGGCGGCTAAGGATGTGTTTCTCAACATTGCCGGCGGCCTCAAGGTGAGCGACCCGGCCATTGACCTGGCAGTGGTGAGCGCCGTGCTTTCGTCCAATACCGACCTCAATATCCCCAAACAGGTGTGTGTTACCGGGGAGGTGGGCCTTTCGGGCGAGATACGACCCGTAACCCGAATCGAACAACGCATTAGCGAAGCTCAAAAGCTGGGATTCAAAACCATTGTAGTGCCCCGTTACAACCGGGGGGTAAATTTCGATGCGTTTAATATTAAAATAATTCAGGCAGGGAAAATTGAGGAGGCGTTTAGGTTTTTATTTGGGTAGATGGGAATTCTAAAACAGGTGGTTTAGTGTCATCTGCAATGTTCTATTCGAACAGGGTCTGTTTTGCAGTTTGCAGTAGCTGTTGCGGCGAAATGACCGGGATAATGATATTGGCAATGCCATTGCTTTCTAATTTTTCAAAAATAATGCCTCTTGCTGTTGAAAAACTTACCCCCAATAAGGTAGCGGTCATAGGAGGGAAAAACAGAGGCTTGTCTTCTATTAACTTATAGAAATTGGCCATTTTTTCGATATAAAAATGAAAATCAATTTGGATTAGGAGTATTTCCTGGTTTTTGTTGTCTTTAAAAGAAAATTCCAATTCAAGTTTTAGCCTTTCGTCTTGCAAATTGTGCATCAGTTTGTGTTTTAAACATAAAGTGGGGTTTAGTGCCTTTTTAAATCCGCTTACATCAATTTTATTTTGGATTATCTCTATCTTGAGTAAATGAATTTCTTTTGCAATTATTTGTGGTTCTTTCTTCATTTTACATTGCTATAACAACCTCCTGAGTTCCCGAAGTGTTTTGATAATCGACAGCCTTATCTTTCAGCATGTATTGACTATCTATCATGCCTAAAGACACATACTCATATTCTTTGACTGGCCCGATGTATATTAAGTCAGTACCTAATGCCACTTCCATTTTAATAATACTTTTTAAAGTAAGGTTGTGCATGCCGTTTAGCCATTTAGAGATTTCGGAAGGTTTTTTGCCAAGAATTTTCTGCGCAAAATAAGATTGAGACCAGCCTTTTTTTTGCAGTTCAGCATAAACCTTTTCGGTTATGGCCAGATTTTTTTCTATGAATAATTCTATCTCCGGATCTCCGTTTTGGCCTAACCAATCGGTAATCATATTTCCTTTTTTTTGCATTATTACCAGATTAATTCAAAATCATTTTCAAAGATGATATCTGTTCGTTCTTCATTCCATTTGATGTCTCCGTCTCTGAAGCCTTTATCAATGGCTTTGGTGAGTTTATTTGCCAGTCTAAAATGGGGCCTCACATTATCACAATCTTGGGCCTTTTCTGCAGTTTTAACATCTCCATTAAAAAGAAAAACGACATGATTATTGGCTCTTAAACAGTAAAGCCTCAGATCATTAGATTTATGTTCATATTCACCCGTCAGTTGGTTGTATTCAATGTAAGCAGGTTCTCTGACCATACCTTTGGGGGGAAGTGCAGAAGTGTCAGCTGTTTCTGCTTCATTTCTAAAGTAATATCTCCTGGCACCTGTCTTATTGCCAATTACTTTCAACCAGGCCATAATATGATTAAGCTTTGCCTTGTTGTCATTGGTATGCTTATTTGTAAAAAGCCAAAATAAGCTGTTTGCGTCCCCATTTAACTTCAGGGTGTAATAATTTACCCTGTTAAAGCGTTGTACCAATTCTATATTGGCAAAGTTATTCATCTTTGAGTTAATTTACAAATAAAAATTCACTTTTAAATGACTGCCTGGTTGCATTATTTCTTTATTCTTGATTTCGTCTCATGGATGGTTGGCTTGACCCTCAAAACATATCATACCATTATCGCCTTTGGGTAGCACAAAAAATATTTGCTTACGGTTTTTTCAAGTACCGAGTGGTTCAGCATGTCCGAAGCCTCAGTGATGTCCTTGAGTGTATGATCGCGGTAAAGGATGTTTATGTTGTCGTCGCCGCTGCTGTAGGCATTGTTGGAGATGTGATCGGTAAAAACGAAGTAGGAAAGCTCGTGGGCAGAAGTGATGTTGAGCAGGTTGGAAGCTTTCGACTTTATGGTGTTCACCCGCTCTTCGGCAAAAGGTTTGTCGGATATCTCGATGCGCAGCAGGTGGCGGTTGAGCAGATTGTATGACAGGCGCGAAAGCACCGGATCGGGATGGCGGCTCCACAGCTTCATGGCGCTGAGGATATCGCTGTCGTCCAGCATGGTAAAGTCGTCCAGCAGGGTGGCATTATCGAGGTAATGGCTCCTTTTGAAACGGTTTTTCAAAAAGGTGGCTAAAAACGGAGAAGCCGGCACTTCATGACCGGCCAGGGCCAGTTCACGGGCGCGTTTGAGGATGTGAATCAGCATTTTTTCGGCCACCATGGCTGTTTTATGCAGATACACCTGCCAAAACATCAGCCGGCGGGCTACCAGAAACTTCTCAATGGAATAGATGCCCTTGGCTTCCACCACCAGCTTGTTGTCGAAAACCTCCAGCATCTTAATGATGCGGTCGGAGCCAATCACCCCTTCGGAGACGCCGGTAAAGAAGCTGTCGCGCTTCAGGTAATCGAGCCGGTCCATATCCAATTGGCCCGACACCAGTTGATGCAGGAAGGGTTTTCCGGTGTTTCCTTTGAAGACTTCTATGGCTTGCGTCAGTTCACCTCCAAACTGCCGGTTGAGTCGCTTCATCAGCAACAGCGAAATGTCTTCGTGATTCAGCTCTTCTATCAAGGTCGACTCCAGAGCGTGCGAAAAGGGACCATGTCCAATGTCGTGCATCAGGATGGCCGCGTGAGCTGCCACCGATTCTTCACGGGTGATGTGATGTCCCTTGTTTTGGAGTACCGATATGGCTGAGCCCATCAGGTAAAAGGCCCCCAGCGTATGTTGAAACCGGGTATGCATGGCTCCGGGATAGACAATAAAGGTAAGACCCAGTTGTTTGATGTGCCTCAGTCGCTGAAGATAAGGGTGCTCGATAAGTTGAAACAGGATGTTATCGGGCACGCTGATGAAACCGTGTACCGGGTCGTTGATGATCTTTCGCTGTTTGAGGTCGCCTGCCACTGTAGTGGTTTATTAATATGTACTTTTTTAAAGATAATGCAATACAAAGTAATGAATATCCCGGCAAAGCCGCAAATGTTTTGATTTTTAGGCGAAAAGGATTTTGCATTTTCGATCACCTTTTTTTATCTTTGCACCGGTTTTTCGCACGAAATGATTAGGGGACAGCTGTCCCCTATTTTATTAAACCATTATGTATGATTGCGATAGAGCGCATAGAAGAGCTTTTAAAGCCGGTTTTGGAACAGGATAACTGTTTTCTGGTGGGAGTAAATGTGAGCCCCGGCAACCGCATTGTGGTGCACATCGACGGGCCTTCTGATATCAGCATCGATTATTGCATCCGGATGTCGAAACTTCTTGAGCAATCGCTGGATCGTGAAACCGAGGATTTTGAGTTAGAGGTCTCCTCCCCGGGCATAGGTCAGCCCTTTAAGGTTATGGAGCAGTACACCAAGGCCGTAGGTCGGCCGGTGGAGGTGCTTACCAACGAGAGCAAAACATTTAGAGGTATCCTTGAAGATGTGAATGAACAGGGTTTTACGGTTACCGAAGAGAAAATGGTGAAGGGTGAAGGGAAAAAAAAGAAAAAAAAGTTGCAAATTTTAGAGCATCGTTTTAGTTTTGAAGCTATTAAACGGGTTAAAGAACTTGTTGAACTTTAATGGGCTCTCAGGCAGGTTTGTTGTTTGATGATTGTATCTTGATTTTTATAATATTATATGAGGCTGATTTTCAGTCCTAACCACGTGAAAACAAATAACCCAACGATTCATACTTTACACAGCTATGAAAAATATTAATTTGATTGACACTTTTTTGGAATTTAAAGAGCTGAAGAACATCGACCGGGCCACCATGATACGGGTTCTGGAGGATTCCTTCAGGGGTGTATTGATCAAACTTTTTGGCAGCGACGAAAATTTCGATGTGATCATCAACATCGATAAAGGCGACTTCGAGATTTGGCGTAACCGTGAGGTGGTGGCCGATGGTGAGGTGGAGGATCCCAATTTGCAGATATCATTGAGTGATGCCAAAAAATTAGAAGAGGATTATGAGATAGGAGAGGAGATAACCGATGAGGTGAACTTTCATTCATTTGGTCGTCGTGCCATTCTCAGTCTTCGGCAAAACCTGGCCGCCCAAATCATGGAACTGGAAAAGGACCATCTTTATAATGTCTATAAGGATCGTATTGGCGATGTGATTACCGGCGAAGTGTATCAGATATGGAAGCGTGAAACGTTGGTGTTAGACGATGAAGGCAATGAGCTTATCTTGCCCAAGTCGGAGCAAATACCTACCGATTTTTTCAGAAAAGGCGACACCGTAAGGGCTGTGGTTATTAAAGTGGAGATTCACAATAACAACCCTCTCATCATCTTGTCGCGCACCTCACCGGTATTCCTGGAAAGACTCTTCGAATTTGAAGTACCCGAGATTTACGACGGCCTCATCACCATTAAAAAAATTGCGCGGGTACCTGGCGAACGTGCCAAGGTGGCCGTGGAGTCGTACGACGACCGCATCGACCCGGTGGGCGCCTGTGTGGGGATGAAGGGTTCCCGTATACATGGAATTGTGAGAGAGTTGAAAAATGAAAACATCGACGTTATAAACTATACTACTAATACACAGCTTTTTATACAGCGGGCGCTGAACCCTGCCAAAGTGTCGAGCATTAAATTGTTTGAGGACGAAAAACGTGCCGATGTTTACCTGCAGCCCGAGGAGGTTTCTCTGGCCATAGGCAAAGGAGGGCTTAATATCCGGCTGGCCAGTCAAATTACCGGTTACGAGATCGACGTGTACCGCGAAACAGAAAACGCCGATGAAGAGGATGTGACATTGGATGAGTTTTCGGACGAAATTGAACCCTGGATTATTGACGCTCTCAAAGCCATCGGATGCGATACTGCAAAATCGGTGCTGGAATTGAATGTGGACGACCTTGCCAAGCGCACCGACCTTGAAGAAGAGACCATCAATGAAGTCCTCCGGATATTGAAATCTGAATTTGAATAATTGATGTATCTTTGTCCCTCAAAGATTTATAAAATCTTTTTTACCCGAAAAACGAAAGTCCTTTATATGGCAGTTGCAAAAAGACTTATTAAAGTAGCCAAAGAGTTGAATGTGGGAATTGTCACCATAGTGGAATTCCTGAATAAAAAAGGCTTTGAGCTGGAGGCCAACCCCAATGCCAAAGTCCCGGAGGAGATGTTGGCTCTTTTAAGCAAGGAGTTTCGCTCCGACCAGAGCGTAAAGGAGGAGTCTGAGCGATTGGGGGAGCGAAAGCTGAGGGAGCGGAAGTCAACCATTACGATTGATGATTTAAAGGACCGGGGCACCGGAGAAGAGGGTTTTGAAACAGAAAAAGAGGAAGCCCCTGTTAAGCCATCCCGCCCCAAAGTGGACGTAAAAGTGGTGGGCAAAATTGATTTGGATAAGCCATCCCGCCCCAAAGAGCCGCCGGTAGAGAAAGTTCCCCCGGTGGAACCAACAATGGCTCCCGAAGTGGCTGAAGCCACAAAGGTATCTGAACCGGCTCCTAAAGAGACCAAAACAGCAGAAGAGGTAGAACAGCCCCAGAAAAGGGAGGAGCCTCAGGAAAAAGTTGACGCTGAAGATACACAGGTTCCCGCTTCTGAGGAGGCCATAAAGGTTGAACCGGAGCCGGTGAGCGAAGTGGAAAAAGAATCCGGTGATGAGGTAGATATTCCCGTGCAGGTGGATAAGCCCGGCAATGGCATTAAGGTGGTGGGAAAGATTGACATAGCGCCGGAACCCCGCAAAAAGAAGAGTTCAGCAAAAAAGAAACCGCCTAAAGCCGGCGAAGTTGCAGAAAAACAGAAGCCGGTGAAACCTGCCCCTGAGAAAGAAACCGTGCAGACCCACGAAACCCCTGCTGACGAAAAAGTTAAAGATTCCGATGCTGTGACAGAAAGTGTAGAGGCCCTGCCCCCAACCGAGATTAAAAAGGAGGAAGTGGCCTTTATGCCTACGAAAGTTAAAAAATTATCGGGTCCCACTGTGGTGGGCAAAATCGAACTTCCGGCAGATGCCAGGGGTGATTCTGCGGAAGAGCGTAAGAAAAAGAAAAAACGTAAGCGCATCCGAAAGGAGAAAGAGCGCGTTAATATTGGCGCTAAGCAACAACCCGGAACTGCTGCACCGGCTGCCGCGCAAAGGGAGAAGAAGAAAAAAGTACAGAAAGTTCGCAAGCGTCCGGCCAGACCCGAAGTGAGCGAAGAGGATGTGCAAAAGCAAATTAAGGAGACTTTGGCCAGGCTAACCTCCAAAGGAAAATCAAAATCGTCTCGTTATCGCCGCGAAAAGCGCGATGCCGATGCCGTTCGGCACCAGGAGGAGATGGAGCGGATGACGGAGGATGAAAAAATTCTGAGAGTCACCGAATTCCTCACCGCCAATGAGTTGGCCAATCTGATGGACGTGCAGGTAACCCAGGTCATCGCTACCTGCATGAGTTTGGGCATGTTTGTCTCCATCAACCAACGTCTGGATGCAGAAACCATTTCGCTGGTGGCCGAAGAGTACGGATTTACCGTAGAGTTTATCAGTGTAGATGTGGCCGAATCAATAGATGAGACGGAGGATGCACCCGAAGACCTTAAGCCACGGCCGGCTATTATTACGGTGATGGGGCACGTGGATCATGGTAAAACGTCGTTGCTCGACTACATCCGAAGTGCCAATGTGATAGCCGGTGAGGCAGGGGGGATTACCCAGCACATTGGGGCTTACAACATGGAGCTCGAAAACGGACGTCAAATCACCTTCCTCGATACCCCTGGCCACGAAGCCTTTACAGCTATGAGGGCCCGTGGTGCACAGGTAACCGATATTGCCATTATCATTGTAGCTGCCGACGACAACGTGATGCCACAAACCGTTGAAGCCATCAACCATGCCTCGGCGGCCGGTGTGCCCATTGTGTTTGCCATCAATAAAATAGACCGTCCCAACGCCAATCCCGAAAAGATTAAGGAGGAACTGGCCAATATGAACTATCTGGTAGAGGAGTGGGGTGGTAAATATCAGTCGCAGGATATAAGCGCCAAGAGCGGAACCAATGTGGACCTGTTGTTGGAAAAAGTGTTGCTTGAGGCCGATATGCTTGAGCTTCAGGCTAATCCCGATAAACCGGCTGTGGGAACGGTGATAGAATCGTCGCTGGATAAAGGGCGCGGGTTTGTAACCACGCTGCTGGTGCAGGCAGGAACCCTGAGAGTGGGTGACCTTCTGCTCTCCGGAGAGTATTACGGCCATGTAAAGGCCATGTTTAACGAGCGTAACAAAAAAGTGGATACCGTTGGGCCTTCGGAACCGGCACTTATTTTAGGTTTAAATGGGGCTCCCCAGGCCGGTGAGAAATTCCACGTGATGGAAAATGAGCGGGAAACCCGCGAGATTGCTACCAAACGTTCGCAGCTTCAGCGCGAGCAAGGGTTGCGAACTCAGAAGCACATCACTCTGGATGAGATTGGACGACGAATTGCTATTGGTAACTTCCAGGAGCTCAACTTGATTGTGAAGGGCGACGTGGATGGTTCCATCGAAGCGCTCTCCGACTCACTCATCAAGCTTTCTACCGAAGAGATTCAGGTGAATGTGATTCATAAGGCCGTGGGGCAGATATCCGAATCGGACATCATGCTGGCAGCTGCCTCCAATGCCATTGTGATTGGGTTCCAGGTACGTCCCTCTCTCACAGCTCGCAAGCTGGCTGAGAAGGAGGAGATAGATATCCGCCTTTACTCCATCATATACGATGCCATTGAAGAGATTACAGCCGCGATGGAGGGGATGCTTTCTCCCGAAATTAAGGAGAAGATTACCGCTACGGTGGAAATACGCGACGTGTTTAAAATTACCAAAGTGGGTACCGTGGCCGGTTGTATGGTTAAAGAAGGAAAGGTGAAGCGCAACTCCAAAGCACGCGTTATTCGCGATGGAATCGTAGTCTATACCGGCGAGCTGGCCTCTCTCAAACGCTTTAAAGAGGATGTGAAAGAGGTGGCCGCAGGTTATGAGTGCGGACTTAATATCCAGAACTTTAACGATATTAAGGTGGGTGATGTGATTGAAACCTACGAGGAGGTGGAAGTGTCACGAACACTGTAGAGGTATCAATTAAACCTTCTTCATCCAATTACACCTGTGGCTTAAGCCAATGTTAAGATAGATGTGAATAATGATAGTCAAAAAGGGCTTAGATTTTCGGCCACAATATCGTTTGTTCACCCGCTCAATGACAAACGGAGTCTTCCTAAAGCAACTCTTGCATAGCACTTGCTATGTTTTTGACAGACTTCTTTATTTCTATTTTCGGTTTAAGTAATACCTGGCTCGGCTTAAGGTCGCTGTTATTTATCTTTGCAAATAGAAATTTTATAGCAATTTTACTGATATCGCTTACCGGTTGTGCGATGCAGGAGAGTGGCGTCGATAAATAGTCGAGATAAGGATGTTCATCGAATGTTATAAGGGAGATATCATCAGGAATTTGAATACTCTCTTCTTTTAAGGCTTTCATGCATCCCATAGCGATGGTATTGCTTAGGGTAAAAATGGCCGTTGGACGCCTATCCTGTTGAAGTAACAGCTTTGTCTCCAGATATCCGTTTTGAACGGTAAAATCGTCACCAACAATAGCGTAATCCTCTAATCCTGCGGTTTTCATCGTTTCGGTAAATCCTTTTACCCTTAGTCGATTCGGAGTAGAAGACTGTACGCCCTGAATACAGGATATCAGGGTATGCCCGTTG
>JACDJC010000778.1_pt1 | contig 33099 bp, 49 predicted proteins | sample 7454191 | NCBI WGS metagenome assembly JACDJC01 (sample SAMN14253291, study PRJNA609438) | sludge metagenome | isolation source: sludge after 25d culture with pyrite and EDTA | collected 2018-12-20
CGGTCGTTTCGCGCCGCGTTGGACCTCCACGGAAGGACCCAAGATTTGACAGGGGGCATAGCCGTGCAGACGCCATGCACGGCCGGCTTGGTACGCGCACCATCGGCTTCCTAGCCCCAAGCCGCTTCCCAGTCTTCATCTTCCTGATCCGTCCATTCGCGCCGTGGCGGTTCAGGTAGCGGCTCGGCTGCCAGTGCATCGGGGTACGCAGCACCTCGGCACGGGTGGAGATCAACCTGCTACCGGCGCTGCCCCGGTGTGCGGGGTGGAAGTTGCGCGGCACGACGGTCATCGAGCGAACCCTCCGAGCACAGCACGCAGCTCGCGCTTGAAGTTCGCGGGGAACTTGGCCAGCATCGCACCACGCACCACGCTGTTGATGCGCTTGGTGTTGAACATCTGGGTCACGTCGATGGTGTTCACCGCCTTGATCGGCAGCCGGCCCTTGCCCTCGCGAATGAACACCGTGCGGCCGTTGTTGCCGATGAACGCGCCCGGGATCACCTTCTTGCCGCCGGTGCGCTTGATCTGGAAGTGCACCTGGTTGAGCGTTCCTTTCTTGCCACGCCGCTTCGCCTCAGCCAGCGTGGTCTTGTTCTCGACGAACGCGATCACGTTCATCGACCGACCCTGCCCCCGGCGCGTCGCCTCCAGCTTGGCCTGGAAGCGATACACCCCGCCCTTGAGGTAGGCACGGTGCACCACCAGCCGGCTCTTCGCCTGCCCCACCGAGATGCGGAACTCGCGGCTGATGCCGCGCGCCATCTCGGTCTTGCCCTGGTCGACTGTCTTGTTCAAGGCCCGCACCACCGCCTTGTCGCCGATATCCTTCCCCAGCTGATTCAGTTTGGCTGCCACCTCAGGGAAGTTGTTGCGGATGTTGATCGTGGCGTAGCTCATGCCGCTTTCCTCTCCGCCGCTGCAGCGGCCCGCATGCGATCCTCGGCAGCGCGCACCATCGAGGTGAAGCGGCGGATCTCCTCGGCCAGGCCTGCCAGCCAGTTCGCCCAGCAGGCGATCAGATCCTGGTCGCCCTTGTCGACCACGCGCTTCACATCGCGGTCGGCTTCAGCCAGCTCGGCTTCGGTCCAGCCATAGCGCTCCTTCCACCAGCGGCGCACCAGCACGTAGTCCGCCCGCATCACGTTCAGATCAGCCATTCCGACCTACCTTTCCAGAGGTAGGTCGGAAGGTAGGACGGCTGAAACCCGCGTCTTTCCTTGTTCTGTCTAACCTCCTAACCTTGTCTAACGTAAATGGGTGAGCGTGCGTGCGCGTGCGTGTGTGTGCGCCCGCGCCCGCCCGCGCCTGTGCATGCGCGCCTACGTGTGCGCGTGAGAAAACAGGTAGGACGAGGTTAGGAGGTTGGACAAAAGCCCTATCCATGCGGGATTCCGCCGTCTGACCTTTTCCGGCACGTCTAACCTTAGGTTGGACGGATCGCACCGATCCCTGGTCAAAACGGAGCACGGTCACCCCCCTGCTCGACACTTGCCTCGCCCGCGACCCAACCATCCGGCCGCATGTAGTAGTACTCGCGATCCCTCCCTGTATCGCGTTTCTTGACCCAGCCCAGACGCTTCATCACGATGCCGACGCGCGTGCTCATCTGGCGTGCAGAATCCATCTTCCCGGCCTCGATCTTGAGGCAGTCGGTGAGGATGGCCGTCACCGTCACGCGGTCTTCCATGCTGCCCCGCAGCCACCTCGAAATCAGGCTTTGCCACGGGTCCGCGATCTCGCGATCGGCCTGCTCAGGCTCGAACAGCTGCTGTTGCTGCTCGCGCGTCGGGTGCCAGCGCTCGCCGCGTCGGTAGAGCGCAACCGCCTCGGCAAACAGCTGGTCGCGCATCTCGCGCAACCCGTCGAGGTTGATATGACCGACTTCCTCGGCACGCAGCGGCCAGTAGCGCGTGTTGCCCGTCTGGTCCTTGAAGTATTCGTCCTGGTTCGTCGTGCCGAAGAACAGCGTGTTGCGCTTCCAGTCCTTCGGCGCCGTGTCGTACGGCGCGCGGAAGCGGTCTTCCCGGCTCGATATGAATGCCTTGATGCGCGTGCTCTCCGCGCGATTGAATGCATCCAGCTCGGCGATCTCATAGAGCCACTTGCCCTGGATCAGCTGGTAGGCGTCCTTGCTGTTCAGATCGATCGGCGTGTCGCCGTACCACTCGCCGCCGAGAATGCTCACCGCCGTAGACTTGCCGCGGAACTGCGCGCCCTCGAAGATCGGCATCGCGCGCATGTGGCAGCCCGGCTCATAAATGCGCGCCACCATGCCGATCAGGAACATGCGGGCCACGAGCATCGTGTACTCGGTTTTCTTCACGCCCATGTAGTCCGTCAGCCAGTCCGCGCTGCGCTCGATGCCATCCCACTCCAACGCGTCGAGATACTCGCGCACCGGGTGGCGGCGCGATTCCCGCGCCACCCACCCAACCGCGAGCCGGATGTTGCCCACGCTCTGGACGATGAACCGTTCGTTTTTGGCCAGCCACAGACCCAGGCGCAGGTCGTCGTCTTCGCCCCACTCGCAGCCGTATTCGAACTCCGCTTCGGACTCCCACGGCGCCGGCCTGCGGCGCACAATCTTGCGCGCGAATTCATCAGCCCACAGCACCCCGCGCCATTCCGGGTGATGCTTCAGGATCGTGTAGACGTTCTCGCGGCAATCGATCAGGCGACCGTCGCGTTCCTGCAGTTCGCGCCGCCACGAACGCGACCAGCCGCCTCCGTCCCCGCTGCCCGCGCCAGCCGGCGGGGCGTCAAAGTGCCCGCCATCGTCTGCCGGAAGGGCCTCTTCCCCCTCCCAGGCTTGCGCCAGGCGCGCGGAATTCGCGCGGATATGGTCAGCCAGCGCCGACCCAGTCAGCCCCTCTGCAACCGCGTCGGCAATGTCCCAGCCGTCATCCTTCTCGCCCGGCGCCGGGATCTTCACCCGCCACACATCGCAGCCGTGCTCGAGCAGAAGCTCCGCGATCTGCGCCATCGTCATCACACCAGGCTGCTCGGGCTCTTCCAGCAGCGGCTTCTCCGCCTGGGCGGCCGCGATCGACGCCTTGATCGCTGAGGCATCGAGGCCGGCTTCCTCGCCGGCCTTCGTCAGCGCGTCCTTCTCCGGCTTTGTCAGCACCACCCGCTTCGCGTCGCAGTCGGCCCACAGAATCACCCGGCGACCGTAGAGCGGAGAGAAGTCCGCCTTCTTCACCGCCTTGCCCCCGCCCGGCCAGCTCACCACCGCCAGATCGGGCAGCTGCTCATGGCCAGCGTCAGCGCATTTTTCGCCCTCCACCAGCAGCACCGTCGACGCCGGCTTCGCGGCCAGGCGATCCAGCCCGTAGAGCGGACGAGGCTCGGGGAAGGACACCCAGTGCCATTTCTCCAGCCCCGATTCATTGTGGCGGCACCACGACAGCGGCAGCGTCTCCTTGCCGCCGTTGCTGGTGCGGAAGCGGTACACATAGCCCAGCACCGAGCCGTCCGTGTCGCGGTACGGCCACACCGCCTCCGGCAGCCCGCGCACCACATGCGCCTTTGGCGGCTCCGGCGCATCGGCCGGCGCCGGCAGCAGCGGCGTCCACGGCGAGGCCTTCTTCTCGCGCTCGATCTCGCGCCGCACCGGCGCAGCGCCGTCCACCACCTCGCCATCTCCCAGGGCCTTGCAGGCATCGACGAACGACAGCCCCTGGTACTTCTGCACGAACTTGATCGCGTCGCCGCCCTCGCCGCAGCCAAAGCAGTGGAATATCTGCTTCGTCGGGTTCACCTTGAACGACGGCGTATCTTCCGTGTGGAATGGGCAGCAGGCCTCGTACTCCGCGCCGCTTTTCTTCAGCGGCACGAAGCGATCGATCACCGAAACGATGTCGACCTTGCTCAGCAGTGCTGCGGTATCGATCTTTTGCTGCACGCTTCCCCCTGAGCCACGTTCGGCCCGTCCGTCTTGTCGTTGTCTTCCAGCACGCGCCGCAGCGCCTCGAAATAGCGCGACGCCAGCGCAGGCGTCGGCCGCGCCTGCATCGCGTAGGCCAGGGCAAATGCCTGGCGCAGTGGTTGGGAATGGGCCTGCGGCATCAGGCCTTGGCCCCGCGCATCACTTCCATCGCCCAGGCGAGCTTTTTCTCGGCCTCTGCCGCACGCGCTTCCGCCAACGCAGCGCGGCGCTCTGCCTCCGTCTGGATCATCACCAGCGTGCAGCCCACCTGGTAGGCCAGCCACTCCGCATAGACCGTGTTGCCCACCGTCGAGCAGAACGCGGCCATCAGATCGCCCTGCAGCGTCGCCTCGCCCTTCTTGATGCGCGAGAAATAGCCCGCATCGATTCCGCAGGCCATGTAGATCTCCTTGTCCTCCAGCCCCGACGCCTGGCATGCCAGCGAAAATGCCGCCCCGCTTGACCGCTGCGCGCGCACCAGCTCGATCGGGATCTCCGACCCGTCCGGGCGGCGCATCAGCGCCAGTTCGGCCTGTCCCGCAACCGCGCTCAAATTATTTGACTTCACTTGACGAACCTCCCCAGCCAAAAAAAATTAGGCTTGATCGCGTGCACACAAGCGAAAAAAGCCCCGGCCAGGACAGCGCCGGGGACGGATTGGAGGAGAACTGCATGCTGCAGATTACGAACAGCACCGCCATCTGCCAGGGCGGATCGAGTTGCGAGGAAGCAAAGCGCCAGCGTCATACGCTTTCGTCCACCGATGCGGACTGGCGGCGCTCTTCCTGCCGCCGCTCGCCGTCGCGCGGCTCGCCGAAGTCTCCGAAGTCCGGGTCGGGGATCTGGCGACGGTCGCCCTCGCGGCGCTCGACGCCGGAGCGGGGTTCACCGAATTCGCCGAATGTCGACGCGCACTTGCAGGGTGCTGCAGGCGCCACATGGGCCGGCAGCGCATCGGCCGGGTTGGGGTAGAGGTCGGGCCGCAGGTCGTGCGGCGTCACCTTCCATGCAAGCAGTTCGCACAGGGGAAGAACCTGTTTCGGGGGAACCTCATCCCATTGCGATGCAGCACCACGACTGAGCCCGAGGCCTTCCGATATGGCGACAATGCCCATCCCGGTGCGCTCTGATATTTCATTGATGTCCATGGAGACAGTCTAGTCATGCTATACACCGGAAGTCAAGTATTTCTAGACCCTCGCGGTTTAGATGTTCTATATCCTGCTCAAATGAGCATTGGAACTAGGCTTCGGCAACTTCGCACCTCGCACGGACTCAACCAAGACCGGTTTGGCGAACTGTGCGGGGTCACGAAAGGCATGGTTTCCCAGTGGGAGCTGGATATCGTCACTCCACCCACCGACCGACTGCTTGAACTGCACAAGAAGCTGGCTTTTTCGTACGACTGGCTGCTGAATGGCGACACCGTTTACAGCACCACCAACCGCAAGATCGGCTCCGCCATGATGGCCATGGAACAGAGTGCAGACTACGTACAGGATGCCGCCGTTCAGGCGGTACTTACGACTTGTGAACTCGCCCAGCGCGCGAAGGCGAATGGCACAAACCACGGCAACGAAGGGTAAGCTGCTGCAGTTCGCGGTACAGTTGGAGCTTCAATTCGAATAACAGGGGAGGCAATACCATGAAGAACACACTGCTGGCGGTGCTGATCGCCGTAACACTTTCCGGCTGCGCCCTCACGCCAGAGGACATTGCGCGGATTCCAGACCGGCAACTATGTGATCTTCACGGCACGCTGGCTCGCAGCCCCCTTCATGCCAACGAGGCCGCCACTTTGCTGCAAGAAATCGTGCAACGCCACTTGGTGACCGAGGAGGAGCGCGGCTTGATTAACCAAAAGATCGTCCAGACAGGGATGTCAGAGTGCGCAATGCTCTCAGCGTGGGGAAGCCCTGACCGCCAAAACACCACACTTACCGCTGGCCTCACGTCGATTCAGCACGTCTACCGCCGAGGCGGACTGTGCGCTCAGTACGTATACACCACGAACGGCGTTGTGAAGAGCATCCAGACTTCCGGGTGCTGACTGACCGCGACGCCATGCCCCCGAAACCCCATCCCACCATCACCGTCGGCGAGCTGCTGCAGGCGCTAGAAGGCATCCCACCCCACTGGACAATCGACTTCGGCGGCCTGGAGTTCTATCGAGTCAAGCGGCGCGACGAAACCCATGTCCAGATGGAATTCAGCCAACCGGTTTATCTAGACGCCGCAGGTCGCGTGGTGGTTGATAACCTTGAATGACAGCGGCTAGCCAGATCACTGCCTCTGCCGGACTCACCGCCCTGTAACTTTCGCAGGGAAACCCGTTGTGCATTCTGGTCAAATGCACGCCGTCCCTGAGCATGTCAACTACCCACGTTGCGCCCTGATCGTCGCCTTCACCGGCACCCGCGCCTACGCGCGAAAACGCCTCACGCACTGATTCGGCGTCGATCGCGCTGATGTTGACGCTGCTGGTTTCGCGCTGCGCTTCTGTCAGTTCCACCTGATCCATTCCTGACTCCTTTTTGACCCGCCCACGGCGGGCGTGGCTTCATTGTGCCATAAAGTTTAGTCTCGCTTGACTTTAATTATTTAGCGTGCCTATACTTCAATCACCCCGTAGCCGCGCGCACCCATTGCGCACCCCAAGCGGCAGACGTGATGGGCACAGACCCATCCCACGGTCGGGCAACCGGCTAGGAGCCTCACGAAGACGCAGGGTGCTGTTGGGGACGCACGACGCAGCACAGCCCCCCGGGCGGCTATAGGCCCGGAGGTTCGCGGGATTCCACAATCGCCGCCGTCGCACAGGCGAAGCCTGGCGGATCGCGCCGAAAGCGCCCAACGATGCCGCGCATCGGGCGCTGGCCACAGGCCGCAGCGGAACCGCCGTCAGCCGGTCGCCGTGACGTAAACGTGAGGGCAGCGCCGGCCCACCGAACAGCGCCGCAGCCTGAGAGCGATACAGGCCGTGACGGGATAACGAGAGCCCCGCGACAAGCCGGGAGAGCGCCGGCACCACTCACAACCAGGAGCACGACATGCTGAGACTGTTTGCCCACTACATCCGCCGCGGCTACGGCCCGCGCATCGCTTTTCGCCTGGCGCGCTGCCGGGTGCGGGAGGCATCATGAGCACGATCGACGGCATACCGGGGATTGTGCTGGTGCGCTGGCGCGATGCGCTGCTGCGGCCGGATATTTTCCGCTGGCATTCGCTGGCGCGGCTGCTCGGCAGCATGTACGTGAACATCAGTGTGTCGGCACCTGATGCGCCACAGCTCGACGACATCCGCACGCTTGGCGACGTGGCGTATCGGCACGCGCTGGACATGCAGCCGGCGCGCGAGGCGGCAGCATGAGCCTCACCAGCATCCAGCGCGACCGCGCGCGATACAAGGGCGGCGCCGAGATCAGGACGCGCAAGAGCTACCTCAAGCGGGCAGCGACGGCGTTCCGCCAGCTTGCGGAGGAATCCACGCAGAACTGGAGCGCGCTGCACGACGTGTTCACCGACAAGGAATTGAACGTCATCCGCGCGGCCGGCCTGCTGGTCGACCGTGCCGTTGGGCGGCTCTCGATGGACATTCTGGAGGCCGACCGCATCCGCGCGCAATACGAGCGCGACGTCGCGCTCGCGCACAATCATCTCGACGCGCTGCCGCATACGGACATCGCCGACATCATCGCGCTGGCGGCTGCCGCCAACATGGCGCCGGGCCCCATGGAAATGGAATCGCTGCGGCACACGCGCTGGCTGCGCGAGAGCCTCAATGATATGGCGCGCAATGCCATTACCGACCTCGCCAGGACCTGCGCGCTGCGGGGCCGGAATCCCGCCGAGTTTGCAGCCGAGATCGCGTATGCGCTGCCGGCGCTGAAGACGGGCTATGCGGCGATGATCACCGAACTCAACACGCTCGCAGTGGCGCAGCAGATGGAGAAGACGGCATGAAATCACGGCACGAAACCGGAATGGACATTCGCCGCGCGGTGACACATCAACGCGAACAGCGGGACGGAACGATGGTCATCGTCGCGGCATGCATCGCCGCGATGGCTGCCATCCTCGTCTACACCGTCCTGATCGGGGCCTGATCATGGGGGCATGGACACCACACGACGACGCCATGCTGTCCGAACTCTACCGCCAGTTCAGCGCGTCCGAATGTGCCGCACGCATGGGCCGCACACGGGCCAGCATCAAGGGCCGCGCCAACAAGCTCGGGCTGCGCAAACCGGCCGGCGCGACGAACACCGGCTGTTTCGCGAAGGGCATGGAGCCCTGGAACAAGGGCAAGCCGTTCGACAGTGGCGGGCGATCGCACCAGACCCGCTTCAAGCCCGGCAACAAGCCGCACACCTGGCACCCGGTCGGCCATGAGCGCGTCACCGGGGACGGCTACCGCGAACGCAAGATGACCGACACCGGTTGCACCCGGCGCGACTACGTCGGCCTGCACATTCTGCTGTGGCGCGAGCACCACGGCGACATCCCGGCCGGGCACGCCGTCGTGTTTCGCAACGGCGACAAGGCGGACATCCGCATCGACAACCTGGAATGCATCACCCGAGCCGAGCTGATGCGCCGAAACAGCTACCACACCAACTACCCGAAGCCAGTGCGCCGGCTCATCCAGCTGCGTGGCGCCATCACCCGGCAGATCAACAAACGCACCAAGGAGGCCGCATGAACGACATCGCAGAACTCAGAGCCCACATGTTCGAAACCCTGCGCGGGCTCAAGGACAAGAACAACCCGATGGAGATCGACCGCGCGCGCGCAGTTGCGGATGTCGCGAAAACAATCATTGATTCCGCGCGGGTTGAGGTTGATTTCCTGCGCGCCACCGGCGCGACGCAGGGCACCGGGTTCATCGCCGTTGAGGGGGACGTGGCGACGCGCAGGCCTGGCGGCGTGCAGGTGCTGCAGAACGACAGGAACGGCAAAACCACCGTCGAGGAACGCGATGGACTGCGCATCACGAGGCACATCGCGAAATGACCGAGATCGCCCTGTTTTTGGCAGCGTTCGCCACCGTGTTCCTGCTGGTGTTCCAGCAGCAGAACGTGATCCACCGCGCGCGTGTGATGGGCAGCCTCACCAGCCTCGCCATCGGCACGGCCCAGCTCACGCTGTGGCGATACGTGCCGGACGCGAGCGTGCCGCAGCTGGTGGCGGTGCTGGTGGGCGGGCCGGCCGGGTACAACGCCGCACTGAGCGCGCATCCGTGGATTGTGGCGCGCTGGCGCGCACGGGAGGCGTCATGAACGCAGATCAAATCGAGCCGATCCTGCAGGCGTGGATGGACAAGCAGCGCGCGGTCGAGGCCAAGCTCGACACGATCTACGCTGTGCTCGGCGCAGACCCTGGCAGCCCGTTGCTGGAGGCAATCTATTGGCTCATGGACGCGCACACCAAGGCCGTGGAAAAGATCGTCGGCGACGACGAAGGGTGGCTCACGTGGTTCGCCATCGAAACCGACTGGGGCCGCGGCAACGCGCACCATGCGCAGATCAAGAACAAGGTGGTACAGGTGCGCACGATCAAACAACTAGCCCGCGTGGTGGCATCCAGATGAGAAAACGCAGCCGATACCGCCCCTACCGCACCGACCGCAGCGCCTGGGCGCACGCCATCGGCATGCAGCAGCAGCTCACCGACGATCAGCGCACCGACCTCGGCATGGCCGTCCACACCTGCATCGAGAGACTGCGCACCGGCAACGGCATCGAACTCGACTGGCACACCCTCGCCGCCGCCGCCAACGTCAGCCTGGTACTGTGCGAGCGAGGCATTGGCGCCGACTACCTCGACGACATCAAGACCGCGCAGGACGCCCTCATCGAGATCCTCGAACGCCACCGCAAAACCGGCCGCTGGGCGTTCTCCGGCAGCGCCTACACAGCCCTCGCCCGCGCCGTCGAAATCCACGAAGCCCAGCTCGCCGCCATCACCCGCGACAGCGCCCGCGCCGCCATGCTCGAAGTGCGGCGGCGCGTCGATCGCGGCGAAGTCCTCAATCGGGAGCCCGCATGAAACTCACCCTCGAAGCCTGGGCCGCGCGCCAGTTCACGCCGACACCCACCCTGCCCACCCTGCGCGCCTGGGCGCGATCCGGACACATCCAGCCCGCGCCGATCAAAGTCGGCCGCACCTGGTACGTCGACAGTGACGCCACTTATACCCCCGCCACGGCTGCGCCCGCGGATGAGGTCGTCGCGATGTCCGATCGGGCGGCGTCGATATTCATGGCGGCGGCGTGAGGGGCAACGCTGGCGTAACCGGCGCGTAGCGAAGCGGAGCGTCCGCGTTGACGCAAATGTTAGGCATGGAGGATGAACGATGCAGATCAACGCAAGACACGCTCACTCAGCAAAACTGCCACGCGGATTGAAGCGGTGCCAGCTTGAGCCGGAAGCGAGCGCAATGATTCAAACGGAGGCCATCGAGGTTTTCACGGCGATGGTGAACAGCGGGCGCAGTTTACAGCACGCGCTGCAAGCTGTTTTTTTGAGCGGCATGGACGCCGCAAGGGAGGCGATGAAATGAACGGGCAATGGAACTGGTTGATAGGACGAAAGTTGAGCTTGGGCGAAGTTGTTGATGTTTTCGGAGAGTCGGCAACCGTGAGGCATGGCGATGACGAGACGCGGGTGTTGCTGTGCGAACTGCTCGAAGAAGATTACAAAGCCCACGACCGCTACGAGAGAGACTTGAATGAAGCGTGGAACACTGGCGACGGGGCATACCGGCCATGACGCCTAACTCAAATTCTCCGACAGGCAATGTCGGTTAATTCAACCACTAAACCCGGAGGGCCGCGCCAATGCTCACGCTCGAAAAACCAAACGCGACAACGCCGCAAGCGTTAAGCGACACCCAGCAGAAGCCCAGGCTGCTCGAGCAGATGCGCGCGGCGATCCGCACCAAGCACTACAGTCTCGCCACCGAGAAAAACTACCTGCAGTGGGCCAAGCGCTTCATCCTGTTCCACGGCAAGCGCCACCCGGCCGACATGGGCGCGCCCGAGGTCGAGGCCTTCCTCTCCGCGCTCGCCACCGAGCGCAACGTATCGGCCAGCACCCAGAACCAGGCGCTGCACGCCATCCTTTTCCTCTACCGCGACGTGCTGCACGTCGACCTGCCATGGCTCGACGGCGTCATCCGCGCCAAGGCTTCGAAGCGCCTGCCGAGCGTGCTCACCCAGCAGGAGATCGCCGCCCTGCTGGCCCACGTCAGCGGCACCAATGGACTCATCATCAAGCTGCTCTACGGCACCGGCATGCGCATCAAGGAATGCCTGCGGCTGCGCATCAAAGATGTCGACCTCGCCCGCCGCATCATCACCATCCGCGAAGGAAAGGGCAACAAGGACCGCGTCACCATGCTGCCGGCCAGCCTGGTGGAAGACCTGATCCAGCACATCGACGAGCGCCGCCGCTGGCACAACATCGACCTTTCCACCGGCCACGCCGACGTCGAGCTGCCAGATGCCATCGAACGCAAATACCCGCGCGCAGGTGCTGAGTGGGCCTGGCAGTACGTCTTCGCCGCCCCATCCTACAGCACCGACCCGCGCACCGGCAGCGTCCGCCGCCACCACTGGAGCGAGCGCAACATCCAGCGCGCGGTGAAGGCCGCGGCCCAGGCCGCACGCATCCACAAGCTGGTCCACCCCCACACCCTGCGCCACAGCTTCGCCACCCACCTGCTCGAAACCGGGTCCGACATCCGCACCGTGCAGGAACTGCTCGGACACAGCGACGTTTCAACCACCATGATCTACACCCACGTCATCAACAAGGGCGCCTGCGGCGCCACCAGCCCGCTCGACCGCATCGCCGCATAAGGTTTACCATGCCCGCCATGCCACCCCGCCGCCGCCCCGGCAGTCTCGACCTGCCGGACAACCTCTACGCCACGCTCGACAAAGCCAGCGGCCGCACCTATTACCGCTACAAGGACATCCGCACCGGCACCTTCCACGGCATGGGCAGCGACAAGGCCGCAGCGGTGGCCGACGCCAAGGCGCTCAATGCAGCTATCCTCGCCCAGCTCGCCGGCGCGCGTGTCGACGCGATCGCGTCCGCCAAACCGAGCGGTCCCACGCTCGGCGCCGTGATCCTCAAGCACCTCGAACACTGCGAAAAGCTCCAGGCCAAGGGCAAGCTCGCCGCCAACACCCTCAAGAGCAAGCGCAGCATCGGCAACGCCATCACCCGCGCCAAGGGCACCCTGCCGATCGACGCCTTCGGCGTGCGCGACGCCGTCGAGATCCTCGCCGCCTACCTCGAATCCGACCCGCCGCGCGAACGCATGGCGCTCGCCGTGCGCAGCGAAGGCATCGAGATATTCAAGACCGCCATCGCCGAAGGCCTCGCCACCGACAACCCCTTCGCCAAGACCCGCGCGCCGTCGGTCGAAGTCCAGCGCGCGCGCCTGGTGCTCGACACCTTCCGCCAGATCCACGCCGCCAGCATCGAGCTCGACTCGCCGTGGATCGCCCGCAGCATCGAGCTCGCCATCGTCACCGGCCAGCGCCGCGAAGACATCGCCTGCATCGAGTTCCGCCCCCGCCCCGGCGCCACCGCCTGGGTCGAATCCGGCGCCCTCTACGTCATCCAGCACAAAACCGGCAACCGCGTCGCCATCCCATTGAGCCTGCGCCTCGACGTCCTCGACCTCGAGCTCGGAGAAGTCATCGCCCGCTGCCGCGACGCCGTCGTCAGCCGCTACGCCGTCCACCACACACGGCCGTACGGCAACTGCAACCCCGGCGACCAGGTGTTCATCGACACCATCACCCGCCGCTTCGCCGACGCCCGCGACCTCGCCGCCAGCCGCAGCGAATCGCCCCTCTGGGAAGCCGGAAAAACCCCGCCCACCTTCCACGAGCTGCGCTCGCTGGCGGAACGGCTCTACAACGACCAGGGCAACGTCAACACCCAGCTGCTGCTGGGCCACAAAGACCCCCGCTCCACGGCCATCTATAAGGACGCGCGCGGGGCGGAGTGGATGCGGGTGCAGGTGGGGTAAAACGGCGGGAGGTTTTGCAAGGGATTTGCAAATCTTTTGCAAGGCCAATAACGGCGCGGGGTTCAGATATTGCCCATGCAGATAAAAAGAACATTGATTTTATTCACTGAATTCAAAGCCTTACGCTATTTTTGAGGCTCGATTTTACAGCCAAAAACGGCTGTTTGCGTAGTAATAAAATCAAATACTTGCGAAATCGTTTTGCAAGTTGTCAGCCCCACCAGCACCTGCGCGGCGACATGGCCACACGCGGGCTTCATGAGCGATGGATAGGGCAAGGTTCCAGGCAGCCGAAAATAATCGCGCCACGGCGATTCTGGCGGGGCGATTTCACGCACCGGCATCGTACGCGACCAGATACGACACATTGAGGTCGACGATGTACCCGTCGCGGCGCATGTCGAGCGCGACCTGCAGCGCCGCGGCGCGCATCCGTTCCTTGAATTGGTCGATCGCGTCGTCTTTGTCCGAATCGACCATCTTGTGAATCACGACCTCGGCACGGGCGGACAGCTTTACCATCTGTACTCCAATGTCGCACTTACCCAATACTCGCCGCGCTGGTCGACCTCGGCGCGCGCTCCGGCATGCAGCGCCTTGACCTGCAGCAGGTCGTGCTGGGCGTAGAGCTTGCCGGTCGGCTCGCCGTTGGCCAACCCGTAGGCAATGCCGATGGCGCCGCGCCGCCCGGGGCCAAGCCACGGCAGCGGGTCGGGGCGGGCGTAAACTTCGCTCTCGCCGGTGTCGGTATCAAGGACTGCGGACAGCGTGTAGTCCCGTTCCTCGGCATCGAGCCTACCGGTGGCGATCACCTTCTTTTCCGGCGCGGCAACCACATCCGGCGGCAGGTTGAGTTTTGGCTTGACCTCTGGCGGATAGACCTTGACGTATTTCACGCGCTCGACGATCTTTTCCACCGTGCGCACTTCTGGCGCGGGCGGCAACGCCACGGCCTTGCCGACTTCAGGCGTCTCGCGCGGCCAGAACGTCCACACCACAAATGACGCCAGAATGGCGACAGCAGCGACGATCAGCCGTTCACGTATCATCGCCGCGCCCGACCGAGAACAGCGCGAACATGCACATGCCGAACACTGTTCCGACGAAGATGCCGCCAAGAAAAATCAGCAGGTCATACATCCAATATCGCCCCTGTGCATTTCGCGTGTTCGTACTGCCGCCGTTTGACCAGGCCGCTCAGCACGCGCCCGCCCGCCTTGTTCCAGCGCAGAATCTCCGCGCACGCACCAGCGTAGTCACCGGCGTTGAGCTTCCGTGCCAGCGTCGAGCCGCAGAATGCACCCGGACCGATGTTGTAGGTCAGGCTGACGAAGGCATCGAATTCGTGCTGGTGCATCGGCACCGGCGCGCAGCGCTTGACCGCACGGGCGTATTCGTCGGCGTCGGCCAGCAGGCGCACCAGGGCGCGGGTCGGCGTGGTGCGGTCGCCCAGCTTGACCCCGGCGGTCGTACCGAACCCGATCGTCGGCACGTCGCCTTTGACCGGGATATAGGCGTCATCGCGGTAAGATTCGTGCATCGCAATGCCGACCAGCGTGGCGGCGGACAGGGCAAGGGCGGCAACGTTGACGCGCGGGCTCATTGCTTGGCCCCCCGGAACCAATAGCCGAGCACCGTACCGGCGATCGGCCCAACCGCCGCCGAAAACTCCTGCCAGGAAATCCCGGCACGTAAATAAGCCATCGCTGACACGCCGATGTAGCCGACCACGACAAGCACGGTCAGGATCGCGGTGAAATTGAAGGACTTGCCGTCAGTCGTCATCCCGCATGCTCCTCTGCGCGACGAACCGCGCCACTAGCGCAGACATGACCACCACGAACACCACGACGGCGAACGTCCTGCGCGGCAGGTATCCGCCGAGCATCGGCACCACCGCTTCGCACCCGGACAGCACGCCCGCGGCCAGCATGAGGCGCACGCTCCATGCCTTTCGCGCGATGCGTTTCCAGTCATCGAGCAGCTTCATCGGCGTTTCTCCTTTTCCCAATCATCCGAGCAGTCGCGCGAGCAAAACAGTCTGCCGCCGTCCACATCATCGCCGCACCAGTGGCACGCCCCGCACGACGCCAACTCGCGTGTCTCCATGCGCCTGCGGACTTTCGCCAGCCCGTCGGCAATCATGTCTTCGATGCGCTGTTCAGCGCGGTCGGCGTCATCGCTCATCAGTTGAACTGCTTGACCTCAAGGCTCATTGAGTCAACCCCGCGTTTCTGCCGTGGATCGCGTCAATCCGGTTCGCCAGCCCTTTTATCGCGTCGATGATCTCCTGGTGCCGGCTGCTGGCGTCTTCCTTGGTCATGTAGATTCTGGCGGCTTCGATCCGGCACTGGTTGAGGTCGCTTTCCACGCGCCTGATTTCAGTCAGCGCGGCAGTCTCGACCCGGCGCAGCTCGATCAGCGTCGCGTCCTGCTTGAGCATGTGGGCGTCGAGTTCCTCGCCCTGCTCGGCCATCGTGCCTGTCAGTTCGTTCTTCTGTTCCTGCATGGCCTTGCCAAGCGTGTCGAATCGCAGGTCCTGCCGCTTCTCGTACTGGACGAACATCAGCTTAACCAAACCCCAAAACGCCCCCACAATCGTTGCTGCGATCATGAATGCCGTGCCTGCGTCTACATCAAGAACCATGCCTTTCTCCTACAGCTTGATTTCGTCTTTGCCTTCATCGTGCTCTACTGCTTTCTCGCAATGGTTCGGGTCGAACCGATGCAGCAGGCGGCAAGCAGCGCGGCACAACTTGCAGCGGTGGACGCGCTTGCCCATGCGAGAAGAGAGTGTCTCGTCCGGATCGCCGAAAGCCAGGGTATTGAGCAACTGGTCGACGGCAATCAGCAGGTTCCATAGGTACGCTCCCAGCCACTTCATGCCAGCCAAACCACTGCCTCGACTTCGGCCACAGCGATGGCCGCTGCGGCGGCAAGCACCGTCTTTTCCATGCTCACAGAGCCCCCGCCGCCGTAAACAGAGCATCAAGCTGCCCCTCGGTCAGCGGAATCGCCGCCGCCATGCTGGCAACCAGGGCGCTGCCGCGCTCGACCGTCAGGGCGTACTCCCACTCGATCCGCGCCGCCTCGCCGGCCGGCCCTGGAATCGCCTCGACGGCGGCATCCACCAGGCCCAGCAGCCCTGCGCCATGCAGCGCCAGCCGGGCCTGGCGCATGGTCACCACAGTCGGGATCGTTGGCGGGGGCAGAACCCAATCGCCGTTAGCATCCAGCCGGTGAGCCGGCGACGGCGACGGCGAGTAGGCCAGCTCGCCTGCCTCGACGCGCCAGTTCTCCGGGTTCGGGTCGGGCAAAACCTCGCCGGTGACATCCACGTAGTCCAGCGCACCGCCGAGCAGCGAGATGCTGACCGCGATGTTCGCGGGCGAACCGTCGAGCACGTACAGGCCGCGCGACCGCGCCGGCAGATAGACAAGTATCCTCATCTGTAGACCCCCAGCAGGTAGCCCGACATCGAGGCCTGCGTGTACATCGAGTAGCCGGCCGTGCCGGTGCTGACCAGCGTCAGGGTGTGGGCTCCGGCCGAGACGCCGGCTAGCGCGATCGCCACGGTGAAGGCGCCCGACGTCGGGGCCTGCACCGTCTTCCCGCCGATGGGCGTGCCGTCGAGCCGCACCTGCAGGGTGGCGTTCTGCTGGCTGCCGTCGTCGTTGACGAAATAGTCGATGACGAGGTTGACCAGGATGTTGCCGAGCACATCCATCGTGATCCCCGCGCTGAACAGGGTTTTCGAGGCGCCCTCGACATCGACGTTATGGCTGAACGTGCCGGTGTTGACGACCAGCGTGGTCGTGATGCCGCCCGCCTTGATGTTGCCGGTGGCGATGATGTCGCCGCCGATGCTCAGCGTCGAGCCGGTCCAGGCGATGAACTGCCCCGTGGGGTCGCCGAGGTGGAATTTGTAGGCGCCCGAGTGATAGCCCATCCAGAACCCGGCGCCGGTCAGGTAGCCGGTCGAGCCGCCGCGGATGAACCCGCTGATGTCGAGCGTGATGTTTCCGGCGGTGATCGTGCCGAGGTTGGCGCTGATCGCCGCGAGGTTCGCGGCCGTGACCTTGTCGGCCGTGACGCTGGCCGCGAGCAGGTCGCCGCCATCGGCCGCACGGATGTAGGATGATCCGTTCCACCGGTACAGCTTGAAGTCCGGCGTGCCGCCTCCGCCGTAAAACACCACGTCGTCGTCGAGATAGGTGCTTGCCGGCTGGGTGTCGACGGTCGGCACGCCGCCGGCGAGGATCGAGGTGGCGGACAGTTCGGATGACAGGTTCAGGCTGTCCTTTCCGAGCCGGTCGTAGTGCGCGATGCGGTAGCGCTTGGTGGTGCCGCCGGCGACGATATGGTGATAGATCGGAGCCGGGCCATCATAGATCTTCGAGGCATCGTTGGCGGTGAAGCCAGGCGCATCCCCCGCCCACACGATCGTGCCGGCATAGTCGCTGTCACTCGGCATATCGGCCTTCACGATAACCTGCCCGACACCAGGCACGGCCGACACGCCGGCCGGCGCAGCGATCTGCGGATTGCTCGCCATCAGTGTGGCGGGCGTCGTGCTCGCGCCGGTGGCGTGGTGCGCATACACGCGCAGTTCGATCGCCCGGTAGGGCCCGCCGTCGGCAAGGTTCTGCTCGAGCGTGTAGTCGAATGCCGGGTCGGCCAGATTCGACGCGGTGCGCTTGAGCACCCCGGACACCCACACCTCGGCCGTGTAGCTCTCGGCGCCTTGGTAGGCGTTCCACTTCGCCGACAGCGTGGTTCCCACCCAAGGCTGCACAAGCACCAGGCCGGTGACTTCCCCGACTGGCGCACCAACGATCCCGTATGTAGTCGGCGAAACCGAAAACAGTTCCTGCGGAGCACCGCCGTAGATGTTGAAGCTGCGCAGCTTGATGTAGACCGTCTTGCCGAGATACTCCGGGTCATAGGCAAAGCGGAACATCGCCTGGTCGAGGCGCGCGAACTTGCTGCCGACTGCATGGCTCGCGATCTCGGTTCCGTGTGCGCCGCGGCGCAGGCTGGTCAGGTTGTACGCATTCGGCCCGGTCAAGGTCGCCGACTGGAAGCTCACCAGCTCGCCGGCGACGTAACAGAGCGTGTTCAGCAGATCCCGGTCGTCGAGGGTGCCGCCAACCAGCGTGCCACCGGATACGCCCAGGTCCACTGCCAGCGTGTTGGAGACGTCCGGGTCCGCGCCCACCGGGAGCGTGGCCGTCAGCGTGCCGTGCCGTGCACTGCCGTACAGCGCCCCCGCCTTCTTGTAGGTAGCGTTATCCAGCGAAACCCAGACCTCGGCGCCACCCCAGCTCGAGCCGCCGCTGGTCGCGATCCATACCTCCGGCGCACCGGAGAGCGACATCGGCGGCTCAAATATCACCGGCGCGTTGGCGTTGCCAGGCGCGACGTTGAAATCTACCGAATAGCCGCTCGGCTGCTGTGTCTGGATCAGCGCAGGCGTGGCCACGCCGAAGGGGAATTCCTCGGCGATCACGCGCAGGCGGCCGTTTTCGTCTTCCTCGATTTCCTTGATCCGCACCTGGAACAGCGCCAGGCCGAGCGGCGCATGCGTGAGCGTCACGATGTCCATCGGCTCCAGCAGGCAGTGCCGCCAGCCCAGGTAGAACTCGTACTCGTTGCGGATGTACAGCGTGCGCTGCAGCAGCAGGTTGGCCACCTTGTCAGCCACCGAGCGGGTGTGGATCGCGTGCAGCCGCACCGGGTCCTTGCTGCGCAGGCCGAAGGTACTGATGTTGCCCTGGTCCTTTGCCTCGGCGATCTCGATGTTGTATTCGTTGTCGCGGTTGACGAACTCGACCTGCACCTGGTTGTAGGCGTCGGCGGTCGGCTTGCGGCGCACACTGATCGGCGGCTCGCTGCCCACGGTGAGGAAGTCGTCGTCGGTGAGGTCGTACTGCGGCGCGATGGCCGGCGTGTAGGTGGTGCCGTTGCCGGTCACCTCGGTGTCGCCGTAGGGCAGCAGCTTCAGCAGCCCTTCGGACCACAGCGGCGCGGCGTTGGTCGCCGCCAGCATCTCCTCCAGGTGCTGCGCGGCCGGCTGCTGGCTGGTGATCACCGGAGACAGGAACAGCCCTTCGGCCTGCGTGTAGGTGCGGTAGGTGGAGAGCGAGAGCCGGGCGGACGGGAAGCCAGCTCCGTAGATCGCCGAGGCCAGCATGTCCGTCACGATCTCGTCGGGCCGTGCGTCGACGATACCGCCGCCGAACTGGCGCGGACCGTTGGCCTCGAACGACAGGTTCGGCAAGCTGGCCGAGCTGCCGAGGTCGAACGCGCTGTGGGCGACAGCGGCGATGCCGGGGTAGCCCAGCGCCTCGGCCGGGTGGTTGGTGGTCAGGTGCGACCAGGGCGTCTGTGGGATCGTGCCGGTGAGCAGGGTCATCCCCAGCGCGGAGAACGTGGTCTTGTCCTTGTTGCTCCACACTCGCTCGATCGAGCTGATCACGCCCTCGCTCAAACCGAGAATGAAGGCAGCGGTGTAGGTGTAGCTGGTGTTCTTCGATTCCACTCCGCCACCGCCTTTTCCGCCTGAAGACTGCGTGGTGGTGTGCGCGATCGGCGTGAAATCGCCGTACCAGATCATGTTCCCGCTGAGCCGGCTCTTGCCCCAAAACAGCGGCACCGGCAGGCCGAACGCGCTGGACTGGATCGACAGCGCGCCGATCTTCGGCTCTTCGGTGGAGATCGTGGTGCTGCCGAAGCTCATTCCGCCAGCCCCTTGAGTCGCCAGAATTGCACCTCGCGCTCGGCCAGCCAGCCCTGCGTGCCGTCGGCCAGGCACACCATGCGGTCGCGGTTGCTGGCGTGGATAATCTCCGGCCATTCCGTCACGATCGCGCCGTGCGAGAAGCAGCGGCCGACGAAGTAGAGCGCGAGGTCGCCAGGCAGCGGCGCGTCGCACGGGTCGCAATATTGCTTCACGAATTCTAGGAAGCGCTCCTGGCTTCGATGCATCATCCAGTCCGGCGGATAGTCTCCGGTGTCGAATTCCTCGACCAGACCGGCCTCGGCATAGACCGCGATCAGGATCTGGGCGCAGTCGACGCCGGCCCCCTTCACGCGCGCGCGGTGATGCCAAGGGGTTTTCAGCCAGGTGCGGGCGATGTCGAGCACGGCTTGCCGCTTGGGGTTCACAGAGCAGTCTCCGGCACGGGCACGAACGGTGTCCCGCGGAAGCGAGGCTTGTTGCCGAACTTGGTGTCGCAGGTCGTCAGCCGCTTGTCACAGCCCGGGTAGATCGTGAACGTGTCTCCGTTCGCCACGGCTTTCGGCAGCGGGTAGGCCAGCGTCACCACGCCCGGCGCGTAGGCCTTCACCGTGCGCGTCACGCCGAGATTCTGCCCGCTGCTGAACACCAGCTCGCCGATGTCGAAGTAGCCCGCCGCGTTGCCGAGCGCACAGTTGAGCACCTGCCGCGTGCTGCCCGAGGCCACCGCGCTGAAGGCGGCGAACGCCGCGCGCGAGACGCCGCAGCCGGTGTCGTAGAGGCTGTACCCGCACGGAGGCTGGTAGAGGTTGCGCGGCAGCGGCGTGTTGAGCAGTTCCATGAACGAGCGCACCACCACCTTCGCCGTCAGCGAATCGGTGGTGGTGTCCGACACCCGGCCGGAAAACAGGTTGACCGTGCCGGCGATGCTGCCGGCCATGGCGGCGGCGGGCGACGCCGCGAAGGCGCGCTCGAGCACCACTTCCGCGCCATCGCGCGCGCCGTTAGTGATCGCCTGCAGCCATGGCAGGCCGGAGAGCAGCGTGGCAGACGTGGCCGAGATGTCGAGGTCGAGCTGGTCGACCGAGGTGCCGAGCGCCACCCGCGTGCGGCTGCGCTTGATGATCGGGCCGCTGCGCGAAAACGTGTGCCCGCCCGTGGTGACATCGATGTCCGCCGAGGTGTAGCGCAGCACCGTGCCGTCGACCAGCGTGAAGGTATAGAGATCGGCAAGCCAGAATTCGCGCTGGGTGGACAGCAGCGTGACGAGAGCTGGATCGGCCGATTTCATAGCTTCACCGTGCGGAACTCAATCCGCTGCAGTTGCCACAAGTCCTGCAGGAACTGGTCGAACTCGGCCATGTCCTGCAGGAACTTGCAGCGCCAGTAGTAGGCACCGCTCCAGGTGAGCGCGGCACCGTTGGCCGGAGCGCTGGTGAACGTCACCGCGCCGGTGGCACTGATGCTGTAGTCCGCCGGCGTGGCCTTGGTGACGCCGGCTACCTTGATCGTCGGCGCACCGTTGAGCGCCTGCACCGGCTCGGTGAAGCCGCCGCGCGTGCGCGCCAGGTAGAACACCGTCGTCGTGCCGTTTCCGGTGCCGAACACCTGGTTCGTGACGGCGTTGTCGTCCGGGTCGAAATACAGGAACGTGTCGTGGCTGCCGTAGCGCGCGTTGAAGAACCCTTCCAGCGTCTGCAACTCGGCCTCGGCGCCGGCGCGCAGCACTTCGTAGGCGAGGCTGTAGCGGCGGTTCGGGTAGGTCATCAGCGCCACCGACATTTCCTTGCCGGAGACAGATTCCTGCTTCAGCGTCTTCCAGAGGCTGGCGCGCTTGATGTTCCACTTCAGGCCGGGGAGAGAGGGGAAGACGGCGTCGCTCATTTGAAGCCATTCCTCACGGCCTTGCGGATGGCTTCGGCCAGCACATCCGGGTTATCCATGAAAAGCTCGCGCACCCCGCGCGCATTGTGCGAGGTGATGTTGACGTTGACCGGCTGCACCGCTCCGGCTGCGCCCTCACCCGCGCCTGCGGCGGCCATGCCACGCACGGTATTGGCCAGGTGCTTCGGCAGCACCATCTCCTCCTCATGCAGCTGCGTCATCGGGTTCACCCCCTTCGGGATGTCATAGCCGCCCATGGCGGATTTTTTCTTGCCCATCGCCATCACGGCGGCGAACACTGCTGCCATGGCAGCCAGGGCGAGCGCGGGGCCGACGATGGGGATCGCGGACTGCGAAGCGGCCGCACCCGAACCGGCTTGCGCGGCGTTCGCGCCGACCACCGCCGTTGTCTCGGCCGTCTTGGTGGCGACCGTGGCGGCGGTAGACGCAGCCTGCACGCCCTTCTCGGCGGTGGTGAATCCGAGCAGCGCGGCAAGTTTCTTTGCCTGCCCGGCCAGCCACTCCTTGACCATGTCGCCGACGACCTTGGTGGCGAACCAGCGAACCACCTCGGCACCGATCGCCTGCATGGCGTTTTTCCAGGTGAGCGTGCCATTCAGCAGCGCCTGCATGCCCTTGTCCCACAGGCCGCTGATGCTGTCGCCCAGCGACTGCCAGATGCTCTGCGACTCCACCGCCATCTGGCGCTGCAGCTCCAGATCCTGCTGCCGGTACCGGCGGCGGATTTCCGCCTTCTCCTGCTCGATGCGCTCCAGTTCGACCGGGTTCTGCTCCGGGTCCTGCGACACCACCTCGCGCTTCTGCTCGATGAAGAGCTGCTCTGCGGCGAGGCGCTGCTGATTGAATTCGGCCAAGCGCGCCAGGTATTCGGCATGGGTGATCTCGCCCAGGTCGCGCTCGCGCTGCGCCCCCGCCTCCAGTTCGGCAATGCGTGCGAGCTCGGCATTCCTGGAACCTTCCAGCCGCAGCAGATGGATCGCATCCATTTCCTTGAGCAGCTTCTTGTCGGCCTCGAGCACAGCATTGTTGGCGGCCTCGTGATACTCGTTGCGCTGCTGGTCGATCGCGTACAGCGTGCGGCGCAGATGGGCAGCCTCCTCCATGGCCCACTCGGAGTCGGACATCTGCTTGCCGGACGGTTTCTTCGTCTTGCCGGCCGCCCCTACCCCAGCGCCACCCGCCGCACCGCCGAGGCCGGCGCCAGAGGGTTCGAACGCGCCCATCGGGTTCTGGTACTTGTCGAAGGCCTCCTGCATCATTTCGTCCTTCAGCGCATCGGCCGCATCGAAGCGCGCGCCTATGCCGCTGAAGTTCAGGCTGGTGACGGCATTCCACAGAATGCCCATCTTCGTGGCGAGCGCCCCGGCGCGAATGCCCAGGGTCTCGAAATACCAGAGGATCGGCTTGGCGAAGCTGTTGACCACCCATGTGCCGGCGCGGGCGAGGCCGGTGAACACCGGGGTGAGCCCCTGGCCGATCGCGATCTCCAAGTTCTGCGTCTCGACCTTGAGCTGGGCCTGCTGGCCCTGCATGCCGGACATGGCTTTTTCGGCATTACCGACTTGGGCCTCGGTCTCGCGCATGATGCCGTTGTATTCGGCCTGGATTTTTTCCGCCTGAGTGAGCTGGTTGGCCACTTTGCCGAGCTGCGCCGCGTACTCCTCCCACATCTTGCTGACGTTTTTGGTGACGCCGGCATTGTCGACGAGGGTGCTGTTTTCATTCTTTATGCCTTCGGTGGCAGACACGACCGCCTCGCCCATCTCAAGGTGAGCCGAGCGGTTGAAGGCAGCGGCGTCCTTCAACCGCATCAGTGTCTGGACCGCCTGGTCGATCGAATAGCCGCGCGACAGCAGGTTCTGCAGCGCCTTCGAGGCCTCGGCCGTGGTCATCATGCCGTCCGCTGCGAGCTTGCCAGCCTCCTCCATGGCACGGCCGATGCCGACCCCGGCGTGGTTTGCCACCGCCTCGAGCCCACGGAAGGACGACTCGGCCTCGACCACGGCATCTTTCGATTTCTTGACGAAGGCGCCGATCGCGCCGAGCGACAGGATGCCCGTCAGCGAGCTGACCACCTTGGAATGCAGGCCGCCGAAAGCATTGCCCAGGCTATCGACGGAACCCTTGCCCTCGCGGCCAAAGCGGTTCAGCTCGGCCCCCGCCTCGCGCAGTTTGCGCAGCAGCGGCGAAACGTCGCCGTCGACTACCAGTTCGGCTTTGTTGTCGGCCATGGGTCAGAGTCCAATCAGAGCGAGCATGGGATCATTGGGGCGGCCCTCCATCACGGGCAGGCCGGCGGCCATGGCTTCACGCATGGCATCCTCCGCGGTGAGTTGAGGCTTGGCCGGCGTCTTCGCCTCGGGCAGGCCTAGCGCGAGGGCAATGCGCTTGAGCTGCACCCCCGGCGGCGGCACTGCCGTCCAGAAGGCGGCGAGTGCGTCCACCTGGGGCAGCGTCACGCATCGGTCGACGTGTTCCCAGGTCCAGCCGGTGGCACTGACGATCCAGGCATAGAGTTCGTCCCAGTCTGTTCCATCAGTGCCGCCAGGAGCTTTCCCACACCGGCGCCGGCCTCCTCGACCAGCATGCCGTTCACGCGGGCAATGCGCTCGATGACCGGCGCAAGATCGAACAGGGATACCTGCAGCGCCTCGATGCGAGCCTGCGGAACATCCAACCCCAGCGCCAGCACCTTCACCAGGTCGTCGTAGAGCGTCTCGTCGATGTCCCAGGCGGCGAAGCGGCGCGAGCAGCGCATGATCGCCGGCACCAGCTCGCGTGCCACGCCAAGCGGCACCGGACGCACCGCACACACCCGGCCGGCGAGCACGACCGTGTCGACGCCGGCCAGCTTCAGCAGCACGCGGCGGCTGACGACGCTGCGCACGAAGGCGACCAGCCGGGGCCACACCCCGGCGCCGGGCAACACGGGAACGACGACGGTGGCGCTCATCACTCTAAAAAAGACAAATGTAGCCGAGCTCGCCGGCACTGTTGGCGAAGGCTTCGGCCTCGAAATCGTAGATGGCGAAGTCGTCCGACTTGAGCGGCACGGAGAGCTTGCCGGAGACGCAGCGATTGAGCTTGCACACCATGTTCTTGCCGTCGTAGCCGTTCTGCAGCAGCAGGGTGAAGCTCGGCGTGTAGCCCATGGTTTCGTTGGTCATGGTCCACACCTGGCCGCCAGCGGCTGCGCTGTATTCGTAGCTGATCTTGACGCCAAGCGCCGTATCTGCGGCGGCGAACGTGTACTCCCCGGTAGCGGTATCGACGCTGTACTGACCAGTGGCCGGGGCGGACGCCACGCGGGTTAGCTGGACGCCGGACACCGTGAATATCACGCCAAGGTCGGCGACGAAGGTGCCGGAGCTGGGAGGCGTGGGCGTCACCTTGAAAGGCGTGGCCGGGATGGTCTTGGAGTCGTCGAACTTGGCGGCCTTGATGCCGGTCGTGGCGGCCTTGCCAAAGAACAGGCTTCCCATGATGCCGCCGTCGATCTCGGCGTACTTGGCCTTGATCTCGGTCTTGCCCTTGCCCTGGCCGACAGCGATCGGGTAGCGCTTGGAGCCATACAGCGTCTTCATTTCGACGGAAAGGTCGAGCGAGACATCCTGCATGGTGCCGAGGATGACCGGCGTGGGGTTGGCGATGGCCGTGCCGTCGGCCAGGTTGGTGGGGACAGCGATGAGCTTGCCGGAACCGAAGTTGATCATGGTGAGTGCTCCTGGTTAGATGGCGACAGCGAGGTCACCGGGACGGACGAAAACTTGCATCTGGTAGCGGGCCTTGATGCGGCCGGCGGGCTGGTCAGCGGAATCGGATTGCGGCTCGGTGCCGGTGCAACGCAGGCCACGACCCTTGGACGCGAGTTGCGAATCGGCCAGCAGCAGCGCGTGCACCTGCATGTGCAGCGCATCGGCGGCGGTCTCCCAGCCGGCGCCGCGCGTGATGTTCTCGATCTCGAACTCGATCACGTGACGCTCGCCGCTGTTGCCGATGACATCGCCAGAGGTATTGGCGCGCCGCACGTTGATGGCGGGCAGCTCGGTGGCAGAAAAGGCATCGTCGCGGGCACGGAATACGTTGGAGCCGGCAGCGGTGGCGCCGCCCAGCAGCACGGCTGCCACGCGTGCGAGGATGAGTTCGAAGACGCTGGCGGCCACGTCAGCTCCTCGCCAGCGGCACGATCATCTCGTCGCCCTGGATGCTGGCCGGCTGCGCGGATTCGCGCGCGGTGTAGGTGGCGCCGCCGATGCTGAATGAGTCGCCGCGCTTGACGGCCTGGAAGGTGGCGGCCGGGTAGCGGATCGAGTAGTCGGTGGCGAGGATTTCGCCGCCGATGATCGCGGTGCCCGGCTGGTCGAACAACACCTTGCCCGTGGCCGCGCTGCCAACCGCCGGCGTGTGGGTCACGTCGAGGCCGAAGTCCGCATAGAACGGGGCAAGGTCGGAGATGTCCATGCCTGCCAGCATGGCAGGATGGAGCGATCATTCGTAGGCAAAAAATGTTCGCGTGGGCAATAAAAAACCGCCCTTGTGAGGCGGTTTCGACGGAGGCGAAGGTCATGGGGTTCAGCGAGTCCAGACCTCGCAGCGGGTGCGTTCGGAGTCGTTGAGTTTGTTGTTCATGATCACCAACGAAGGTTATACAAATACGTCCCGTTGGGCAGCGCCGTATCAGCCACCAGATCAAAGCCGGTAGCCCGTAGTGTGCCCTGCGCCCGAACTTGCGCCGCCCCGGACAAAGCCCCTGCTGCTGCGTTTGCTGGCGTGATTGCCGGACAGTAATAGGCATAGTTCTCCGGCAACGTGGGCAGCGTTACGGTACAGATCGCCCCGGTCGCCGCGCCGGTCACAACGAGTTGTACCTGGCAGCCGTTGCTTGCAGAATATGGCTTGGTGGCGGCGACGTTCGCAACGCCTGCAACAGTCGGATCGCGCCACGTCACTTGCCTTCCGTTCCAGAATCCGCGCCCGGAGGGTCCAACGGGTGTCGCCGTTGACTTATAGCCGAAGAATGTCACATCAGACGCGCCGTTATCGAAGTCGGTCTTGACCTTGTTGGTGGTGCTGGTCGACGTGATGATTGATTCAGACGCCGTGCGCAACACCATATGCGCCACGGAATTCGCTTGCACATCGGTAATGTGAAAGGTCGAGCCGATAAATTGGTTGAGGCAGACGGATGGCCCGTACTGCCCTTCCGCCGCCGCCGTGAAGTGACAATGTGTGATGCCGCTGGCGCCGTCAGGTTTGCAGTTCGCCTCGATGTTCGGAAAGCCGCCAGTGGTGAGTCGATAGGTGCCGCCTGCGGTCGTCGTGACAGCGGTATCGTTATTCCGGTTGCCAATGGTAAGGTCGCCTGCACCGGAAGCAGCCGAACGCGACAGCACGAAATAAAGCTGCTTTGCACCGAGCTGGTTGAGGCCGTTGCCGTAGGTGAAATCTGTTCCGGTTGAGCTGGTGAACCACACCGGCATGCCGACCGGGAAATATTCGCAGTTCGCTACGGTGAACGTCGTGCCAGCGACAGTCGTGACCGAGTTATAGACAGCCCCGGTGCCATCGGCGTCGAGCCGGTTGACCTGATTCCTGCCGCCCCAACGGAAATTGTGCATCGCGTTGGAGTATTCGGGGTCAACCTCGACCACGATGCCGCGATTCAGGCGGTAGTTCGTCACGGCCATCAAATTCGAGGCATAGCTGTCGCCTGGAATCAGGACTGTGCTTGGAACATGAACCCTAAAACGAATTCCGCCACGCCCGTCATTGTAGCTGGTTCCGACACCAATCTTGGTGTAGAGGTGATCGAATTCGCTATATTGGAAATTCGTGAAGTCCATCCCCCACACCGAGCATTCGAAGGCGGCGATGTTCTCCACATGGCTGCGCAACAGGCCGTAGTTGTTCTTCGCGCCCACCTTCATGCCTGTGGTAAAGCCTTTCAGCGCGAAGTTGGCATAGCGCACCCCCTGAATCGCGTTTTCGGAGAAGTGGTTGATCGCAGTGCGGGCACCGGTCGATCCGCTCGCCGCGATGATGCTGGTTGCGCTGGTCTGGTCTTCAGCATTACCTGCAAGGCCAATGAAAGTCCCGTCACCTTGCAGGAGGGTGCCGCGCCACAGCACTTCACTATCTTCCGGTACGTTGGATGCAATGGCGACGGCGTAGCCTTCCCCGATGATCGACACGCCCGGTTTTGTGACAATGGCTGCGGTTAGCGTGTAGGTGATAGGAAGCAGCTTTACCGTACCTCCGCCGAGCGCATAGACGCCATTGATGGCGGCCTGAATTGCGGCGCCAGTCGCGGCTGAAGGGGTGACGGTCAGATCGTAATTAGCGCTCGCCCCCACCAGCACCGTGTTGCCGTTGGCGTCGGTGGAGAGGCTGGCCTCATTCGAATAGGCGCCGAACCCAACTACAACACCGTTTCCGGCCGCGACAACCTGGTCGGCAATATCGTTTGCCAGTTCGACCTCGCCGCTTTCAGGCGTGTAGATCGTCCCTCCGACAATGGTTCGCTTGTTGAATCGCACGAGCATGCTGTTCTCCTTCGGTTTTTCCAGACGACGAAAGCCGCCTCGAAAAACCGCCCTGTCGCCAGGGCGGCTTGGTTCTGCCCGGCTATCAGTCGGTGATCGCCGCAGCGCCGTCGTAGCGCGGATCGGTGAGGATGCCGATGACGCAGCTGACGGAGTTGGCCTGCAGCAGGCCGTCCAGGCGCACGCAGTCGAAGCCGTTGGCCACGTCGAGGTCTGACGCCTTTATCTCCATGCAATAGATCATGTTCTTGTTGTCGGTGGTGCCGGTGGTGAAGGTGTTGGAGGTGACGGCGGTCTCGGTCAGGGTCTCGCCGGTGATGACGGACGAGGCGACGGAGGTGTCGGTCAGCGCCCACATCTTGTCGAACGACAGCGTCTTCTCGCCGGTGCCGGCGACGGCGGTGGCCTGCTTGAGCGTGACGGCGCAGCCGGTGACGGTGGTGGCGTTGTCGACGACCATGAGGATGGTCAGCGCGTTGTAGCCCTTCATCGACACATAGCCGCAGTCGCCCGCAGTGGTGGCGTGGGCCGCGATGCCGGGCGACATCAGGACGATCTTGCTGTTTTCGTGGAGCATGTTCATGGTGCGGTTCCTTTCGGTGTGGGTTCAACCTGCCCCGGCATCAGCCGGGGCGCGGGTCATCAGGTGCGTGCGGCCAGGGCGACGAAATGTGAACGTGTCACCGAGCTGTTGGGCGGGGTGACGGCGGATGCGAGCGCGGGCTGGCCGTCCATGCGGAACACCAGCTTGAACGCCTGCACGTCCTGGTCGAACCAGAGGTGCATGGACTGGCTGAACTCGGCGCCGCCGGCCTTGGTGATAGCGCGGTAACCGGACATGTTGGCGAGGATGATGTCGCCCTGGTCGCCGACGGTATCGCAGGCGTCGGTGAGCACCACCGGACGGCCGAGCAGCAGGCCGTCGGGCGCGTTCTTCATGCCCTGCACCGGCGCGGTGAAGATCGGCTGGTCGCCGATTGTCATCACGATCAGCTGGGCGTAGGCGTCGGGGTTGATCAGCCACACCAGGTTGGCGCCGGCGCCCTTGATGCAGCGCCCGTACATCTTCGCCACGTTGGTGGCGTTGATGGTGTCGGCGGTCTGGCTGGTCTCCTTGGCCTGCGCCACCAGCGACGCAGCGGACAGGATGCCGAGCGGCATGCCGGCGCCGGTGCCGTTGATGATGGCGTCGTTGGATTTCCACAGCACCGCCTCGCCCATTTTCTTCACCAAATGGGCGGACATGGCCGATGCGTCGGCCAGCAGCTCGTCGGTGGCGGGGACCAGCACGCGCAGCTTGTGCAGTTCCAGGCGCGACTTGCCGAGCACGGGCTTCTTCTGCGTGGCCGCGTCGCCCTCGCCGTCCCACGTGGCGGTGATGCCGGTCGAGCCCCACGGCGTGGTTTCGTCTTTCGGGAAGGTCATGCTGTTGCCGCTGACCGGGGTCTCGTCGGCCATCGCCAGCAGGCTCTGCTCTTCCAGTGCGATGCTGGTGATTTCAGAGGCGAACTGCTCGGGCACGGCAAAACCGCCTTCCGTGCCGCTGCTTTCGTTGCCGTAGGTGGTGGCTGCAGCTTTCAGGCGCTCGTCGAGACGGCCTGTGCCGAGCGCGGCGTTGCGCACGTGGTAAGCGTACTCGCCGAAGGACTTGAAGCCCTGCGTCTTGCGGTCGACGTTGTCCTCGACGCGTGCGCCCTGGCCGTAGGTGGCGTGCGCGTCTCCCTTGCTGGCTGCGGCCAGCAGCTTGGCGTTGAGCTCGTCCTGCGTCCAGCCTTCGGCCACAGCCTGCATGGCGAGGGCTTCGCCGCCGAACTTGGCATAGGCCTTGCCCGTTTCGATCAGCGCGGCGTTTTGCGCCTTGATGGCGGATTTGATGGCAGCTTCGTCGGGGGCTGCCGCCGGGGTTTCTTGAGGCATGGTGTGTCCTTTCGGTTCAGGTTGTGCGGCGGCTGCCGCGACGGGTTCCGCGGGCGCCGGTGCTGCAGGCGCTGGCGCGGAGGCTTTTGCTCGCGCGGCCCAGAAGGCGGGCTGCGTGATTTCCTTGGCGCTGGCGGCGATGGCCAGCGCGGGCGTGGTGGTGGTGACGAAGCCCTCGCAGAAGGCTTCGTCAGCGGTGTAGTAGTGGTCTTCGCCGTCGGTCAGCAGGGCGAGCATGTCCTCGATGCTCTTGCCGCTGCGGGCGGCGTAGCTGGTCGCCATGGCGCCGGCCATCTTGTCGAGCACGTCGGCGTAGTCGCGCATCTCCTTGGAGTTGCCGTAGAGGCCGCCCCACGGGGCGTGGATCATCAGGATGGCGTTCTCGGCCATCTCGACTTCGTCGCCGGCCATGGCGATGAGGCTGGCGATGGACATGGCGACGCCGTCGATGGCGGTGGTGACGGTGGCCTTGTGGCGACGCAGGGCGTTGTAGATGGCCAGGCCGTCCGACACGCTGCCGCCGTAGCTGTTGATGCGCACGGTCAGGGCGGACACGTCGAGCGCGGCGATCTCCTTGACGAAATCGACGGCGGCGACGGACTCGCCCCACCACGATTCGCCGATGTCGCCCATGATGAAAACCTCGGCGCTTTGCTCGCCCGCAGCGTTGGCGCGGGCCTTGATGTCGTACCACTTGTTCATGCGGGGGTCTCCTTGGTTTTGCGGGGTCGGCGCGCGGCGGGCGGGTTGTCTTCCGGGTCCGGGACGGACTTTTCCGGCGGTTGCGCGGCGGGCGCCGATTTTGTGAGGGCGGCGTCGAGATCGATGCCGTAGCTGGCCGCGAGCTCGGCGTCGTCCTGGATTTCGCCCAGCACTTCCTCGAGGTCAAGACCCTGCTCGGCCAGCACGCGGCGGTGGCTGGTGAGGCGCAGGCGCAGGGCTTCGGCCTTGGCCTCGATGTCGTCCTTGGGATTGACCCAGTCCCAGCGGCGGCCGTGGAATTGCGGGGCGAGGAACTTGTCGCGCTTACCTGGCGGCAGGTAGACCAGCGGCTTCTGCGGCGACAGCAGCGCGGCGTCGAGCCAGGCGGTGTAGGTGTCCCAGGCGTAGCACTCGATCAGCCAGTTCTGTAGCGCCTTCCAGTGGTCGCGCTCGTCGAGCACGGCGTGGCGGATGCTGGTCCAGGTGACGCCGTTACGGTCGTTGGACAGCGATTCGTAGCTGATGCCGAAACCGCTGGCCACGCCGCGCAGGGCGGCCAGCACGAATGGCCCGTACTGTTCGCTCGGGTAGTTGGGGTTGAAGTCGGCCAGCGTGGTGCCGCGCGGCAGGATGTCGATGCTGCCCTTCTGGCTCTGGAACACCAGCGCGCCCTGGCCGTCTTCGCTGCCGTCCGCCGGTATCTCATTGTCGGCAAGGTCGGCGGCCATCCCTTCCCTGTCTTCCAGCACCATGAACTTGTCGGCGCCCAGGCGGGCGGCGAGGATGGCGGCGTCGTCGAACTGGCCGAGCTGGTAGAGGCGCGTCATCGCGGCGTGCATCCACGGCACGCCGCGCACCTGCTCGGGGCGTTCGGCGATGAAATAGTGCTTCATCCGGTCGGCTGGGTAGCGCACGCGCTCGCGGGTGAGGCCGCGCTTGGCGTCGCCTGGGTGGCGGGTGTGCAGGTGGTAGGCCACCGGGCGGCCGGAGGCGTCGAGCTCGACGCCCATGACGATGCGGTTGCCGTTGGGCAAGTCTTCGTTGCAGGTTTCGTCGAGCCAGTCGGCCTCCAGCAGCTGGAAGCGGATGCCGCAGCGGCTGGTGGGGTCGGTGACGTGCTTGACCAGCACTTCGCCGTCGCGCGCGATGGTGCGGATCAGCAGGCGCTCGAAGGCGCTGCGCGAGAGCTTGCCGGTGACTTCGAACTGGCCCATCCGGCTGAACTCGCCGAAGGCACGTTCAATGATGCTGTTGGCGGCTTTGTCCTGGATCGACTTGTAGTCCGGCGCGGGGCCGGTCTCGGTGACGCGCGACTGCATGCTGATGCCGGCGTGCCCGACGACATTGCCCTCGACCATTTCGAGGAACTTCTTGGCGTAGGGGTCGTTGCGCTCCAGCGAGCGCGACCGGGCGCGCAGCATCACCAGGTTGCCGAGCATGTCGCGGTTGGCGTTGCCGTGCGATATGCCCCACTGCGCGGTGATGCGGCTGACCTGCCCGGCGTCGTAGCTGGCGCGCGCGCGGCGACCCTGGTGTGCCGCCAGAACGCGCGGCGGCCGCGCGGCCATGCGGGTAATCGCCTCCCAGTTCTTGATGCGCTTGGGCGGCGCCGGATCGTCGCCGCGCGACACTACCCGCACCGGACCGAGACTCACGTCGACGAGGAGATCAGGCGCGCCCATCATCCTATCGCCAGGATGCGGTTGCCGCGCACGCCACGGGCACGGCGCTCTTCGCGCGCCACTTCCGCTTCGTAGTAGCGGATCAGGTCCATGATCTGCTGCGAGTCGCGGAACTTCATGCGGCGGCCGGCGATGTCGTATTCCGCGACGTGCGCCTGGCCCTTGGCCATGTAGCTCGCCAGCGCGGCGCGCGCGTTGTCGAGCGCGACGCGGTTCGCGCTGCGGCCGTCGTGCGTGGTGGCCGCGGTGAGGTCTGGCAGGATGGTGACCAGCGTGGTGCCGAGGGTGACGCGCTCGAGCGTGGCGCCGGAACCCTTCTCGACGTAGCCCACCAGCGTGGCCGTTCCGGCGGCATAGCCGTCGGTGTCGCCGGCGGCGAGGCTCACGCTGTGCAGCGTGCCGGCGCCGGTGGCCGAGAACGTCACCGCCGCGCCCGTCGCCCACAGCAGCTTGTACTTCAGCGTCCAGCCGTCGGCGGCGGAATAATCCTCAAGCTCGCGTTCCCAGACGATGGAATCGCCTGCGCGTAGTTCGATCGGCTCGGTGGTGGGAATATCCATGCCTGCCAGCGTGGCAGGATGGAGCGATCATTCGTAGGCAAAAAATGTTCGCGCTATCTGCGTAACCGCTTCA
>JACDJC010000780.1_pt1 | contig 33089 bp, 26 predicted proteins | sample 7454191 | NCBI WGS metagenome assembly JACDJC01 (sample SAMN14253291, study PRJNA609438) | sludge metagenome | isolation source: sludge after 25d culture with pyrite and EDTA | collected 2018-12-20
GAGAACGGGCGGCGGCGGGCCGAGCTTGATCGGCTGCGATTGTTGCGTCACGTTGCCCGCGGCGTCGGTCGCCTGAACCTGCACGTCGCCGGTGACGCCGTCGGCGGGCACGGTGATGCTCCAGTTACCGGCCTCGTCGGCCGTGGTTGTCCCCACGGGCGCTCCGTTGTTGGTAAGCGTGATCGTGTCGCCGGGGGTGGCCGTACCCTCAAAGGTGTAGGTCCCGCTCAAGGAATCGAAACGGGGCGAGGTGGATTCGGCGGCGGGCGTCGCCTCGCCGACCGTCACGGTGACGGGCGAAGACTCGCCGATGATGGCGCCGACGTTATCGACCGTCCGGGCCTGTACAGTGTATTCGCCGGCGGGTAGCTCGACGCTCGACGACCACGCGCCATCGACGCCGGCGGTGGCCACGCCCGCCGGTTGTCCGTCGATCAGGATGATGATTTGGGAACCCGGCGCGGCCATGCCGCTGATTGTCACGCTGCCGGGCAGTTGGGCCTCGCCCGGCACGTTGACGGAAGGCCCGGCAGGGAGCGTGCCCGCCGGGACGGCGGTTGTCGCGGGGAGTGTACCCGCCGGGGCGACGGTGGGCGCGGGCTGGTCGGTGATAGCCTCGCCGCCTTTTGTGTCGCGCGTGGCGACCCAGGTGAGGGCCAGCAGGGCCAGGAGGAGCAACAGCACCCCCAGTTTCATCAGGTCATAACGCCTGGTTTCGTCTTCGGTGCGATAGCGAAACATGGCTTAGGCGCTCCTTCGCGCGGCGGCCCGTTCGGTGGCCGTCGTCACCCAGGCCGCGTAGTCCGGCGTGCGCATCGGCGGTGCTTTGCAGATCTCAGCCAGCCGCTCCGGTGTGGTCGCCGCCAGCGCCTCAAAGGTGCAGACGCCGGCCTCATAAAGCCGTCGCTCGTATATCTCGCCGATGCCGGGAAGCGCCTCGAAATCGTCCGGCGGCGTGCCGTCCCACGCCCGGCCCAGGCTGTTGCTTTCCACGGCCAGCCGCATGGCTTCGGTTTTGATGGCCTCCAGATCGACGCCCGGCAGGGAGTCTGCCTGAAGCGTCGATGCCAGTTGGTCTGTCGGCGTTTCGGCCAGCTCCCAGTAGCTGCCGATGCCCGCGGCGTAGAGGCGCTCCTCGAGCACCGGCCCGATGCCGGGCACGGCCGACAGGTCCTGGGGGCAGGGCACGACGTGGGTGGGGCGGGCGCGGCCGGTGGACACGCGCTTGCCCGCGGCGCGCACGCCGGCCTCGCTGATCCAGGCTTCGTAATCGTAGCCGCTGCGCACGCCCGCGTCGCGCAGGGCGCTTTCGACTTGCTGGGGTGTGGCCGCGGCCAGCGCGCCGAATGTGGTGATACCGGCTGCCTGGAGCGCGGCGACCGAGCGATTGCCCAGGCCGCGGATGAGTCCCAGATTGTCCTCGCCACGGGCGTTGAGCCGGCTCTGAAGCTCGCTCAGGCCTTCCCGGTCGCCGGCGGCCGCCAGCCGCGCCTGGGCGATCCATTCGCCGTAGTTGACACGTCGCCAGGCCGGAGCGGCGATGAGCGTCGCCAGCGCCGGCTCGTCGGCCGCGGCCAAATCGGCAAAAGAGTGGATACCGCCCTCGCCCAGTCTGGCGGCGTAGACGGGGCCGATGCCCTCGATTTCGGTCAGGTCGTCGCCGACCCGGCTGTTCCGCGCGCCGGCCAGCGCCACTGCCTGGGCCGACCAGCTGCCGAAGTTGATTTGCTGCATGGGGCCGGGCTTGACGATGTCGTGCAACTGTTCGGGCGTCGCCGCGGCCAGATCGTCGAACGATGCGATACCCGCGCCGGCCAGCAGCGCGGCGTACTTCGGGCCGATGCCGTGAATGCGCGTCAGGTCATCCTGATAAACGACGGCGGGCGCGGGCGTCTCCGGTTCCGCCAGGACGGCCGCCGCGCGGTCGATCCATTCCTCGGTTTCGTCACGCTCCAGCCCCATGGCCACGGCCAGGACGACGGGATCGGCCGCGGCCAGCGCGTCCACCGAATCGACCCCGGCCAGATGGAGCCGTTCGGCGACGTCGCTGTTCATCTCATCGATTTCCAGCAGGTCGCCGCCGGCTGTTTCTTCTATCAGGACGCCCGCTTCCGGCGCGCGCGTTGTCTCGTCATTGATCGCTTTATCAACGACCACCGCCCCGGCCGCGGCCAGCGTCGCGCCGGCCATCATGTCGGCCAGCCGCCCGCGGAGATCGTTATTGTCGGCCTCCAGCGCGCGGAAATTTGTCTGCCATTCCTGTTCGTTCAGGTTTAGCCGGGACTGCCATTCTTCCTCGACGGCCCGGAGGCGTGTTTGATACTCCGTTTCGGCTTCGGCCAGACGCGCTTCCTGATCCGCGGATGCGGCTGCAATATCGGCTTCGGCCGTGGCGATTCGTTCTTCAACAAGACGCTCGGCTTCGCCGGCCTCTTCCGCGTCGCGCCGCCAGAAGAGCCAGTCGATGATCCACTCCACCAGCCAGCCAATGATGATCCCCAATATCAGACCGGTCCAGAAATTCATAGTCGCACCTCCCAAGGGACAGACGTTTCCTCACGCATATAGTATATAAGGTTTGCCGGTGTTTGAGCAGAGTATGGGCAAAATTGCTCAGTTCCATGCGCCTGGCGGAGGGAAGCCGGCAGACAAACAGGACAAATCGGTGTTGTTAATTATCTCCACCGCGTTTTATAATCTCTCCGGAGACAAAATCCCCGGCCTCCGCCGGAAGCGAAGTCCACTACAGTAAGGAGTAAGCAATATGAGACTGTTTCAACCCCACCTGCGGCCGGGTCGTCGTGCTCGGCTATCTGTTTTGACGCTACTGATGATCCTGTTGCTGGCGATGACCGCGGCAACGGCTCCGGCCCAGGAAGAGGCGGACGGAGAGACCTATCCCACCGATGCCGAAGTCGCGGCCACGCTGGAGCCGATCGTGTTGAGCGAGACACGGCGCGGCGACGTGACGACCATCACCCTTGAAATTCCCGTTGGGGCCGACACCTTCACCACCTCCGGCCAACCCAACACCAACTGGTCGACCAACCCGAATTTGCGCGTCGGTTTCAATACCACCCAGGGCCTCGGAGCCGAACGCATCTTCCTGTTCTTCGACGTCAGCAGTATCCCCAGCAACGCCACGATTGAGTCGGCTCGCCTGCGGGTCTTCATGAACGGCTTCTCGCCCAACGGGGACGCGCCGATGGCCCTGCTGGCCCGCTTCCTTAGTTCGCAATGGGACGCGTCGATCCTGACGTGGAACAACTTTAACCCCGCCTGGGGCGCGGAGATCGGCGTGGGCGATATCCCGGCGACTACGGGCTGGATCGATGCCAATGCTACCGGCCCCGTGGCCGAATGGGTATCGGGCCAACGGCCCAACTTCGGCATGATGATCCAGGGCGACGAGACGCCGCAGCAGCGCGAGCGCATCTTCACTGCCATCAACGCCAACAACGGTCTCCACCCGCGGCTGGTTGTGACCTATAATGTCAACGTCGATACGACGCCGCCCACGTCCAACGTGCAGCAGCTGCCGCAATGGTCGCCCGGCTCCTTCACCGTTCGCTGGTCCGGCACGGATAACCCCGGCGGCAGCGGCATCCGTCATTTCGACGTGCAGTTCCGCGTCAACGGCGGCGCCTGGCAGAACTGGCAGATGGCCACCACGGCTACATCGGCCACTTTTACCGGCCAGAACGGCAACTTCTATGAGTTCCGCGTGCGGGCTGTGGATAACGCCAACAATGTGGAGCAGTTCAGTAACACCCCGGATGCGGGCACGACGGTCGATACCGTTCCGCCCAACGCCACCGTCAACCCGTTGCCTCAATTCACATTCAGCGACACGTTCAACGTGAGCTGGATGGGTACCGACACCGGCAGCGGCCCGAACGGCGGCAGCGGCATTGCCCACTATGACGTGGAATTCCAGCTGGACGGCGGCCCGTGGTTGCCCTTCACCTCGGTCACGACGACGACCTCGGGCACGGTGCTCAACGCCCTGCCCGGCCAGGTCTACGGCTTCCGCGCGCGGGCGGTCGACCGGGTGGGCAATGTTCAGCCCTTCCCCGGCGGCGCCCAGACGCAGACGACCATTTCGCTGGGCGACCCGTCAGCCAACATCCTGCCGTTCAATCCGCCTATCGTCAAGCAGAACACCTTCATGGTTCAATGGACCGGCTCGGCCGCTCCCGGCGCCACCATCGTGGCCTATGACGTTCAGTTCCGCTTCAACAACGGCCCGTGGCAGACGTGGTTGCTGAACGTGGGCGGTACAAGCGGCCAGTTCACCGCCGCCCAGGGCGACGGCATCTATGAGTTCGAAGTGCGCGCGCGCGACAGCATCGGTCGCCTCAGCCCCTTCACCGGCGGGCCGGGCAACTCGGTCGCCGTTGACGTGCAGGCCCCGACGATCACGGTTCGCGGGTTCTTCCCGATCACTTCCGACAACTAACCACTTTCTATTGAAGAGCCGGCGGTTCGGCGCACCGGACCGCCGGCTCTTTTCCACACCCCTGTGGAACTTTTTTCCTCCGGTCGTCGTCTCTGAGACAGGCGTGTATGTCATTGCGCCGGCCCGCGGCCGACATGGCACGGGTAATATCAAAATGTGGAGAGAGAAATGATAAAGAGGAGCCGTTTATTGATTGTGGCCGCGGTGGCTGTGCTGATGGCCTTGTCGGTTGCCTGCACGCCGACCGGCGGCGAGCCGGAAGCCGCCTCACAGGGCGAGACAAAGACCTTGTTTGTCGGCCCACAGCAAGTTGACTGTACCGGTGTTGCCCCCCAGCAGTGCCTTCAGGTGCGCGAAGGGCCGACCGGGGAATATCTGCTTTTCTATAGCAATATCGAAGGCTTCACCTTCGAGCCGGGCTATGAGTATGAGTTGCTGGTGCGAGTCGATCCGGTGGAGAATCCGCCGGCCGACGGCTCGTCCCTGCGTTACACGTTGGTCGAGTTGGTGAGCAAGACCCCCGTTGCGGCCGAGGAGGTCGACGCCGGACAGATGGAATCGATGGAGGAGAATGAATTGACCGGAGTACTGTGGACGCTTGTTTCCTATGTGAATGCCGCCGGCGAGCCGGTCGACGCGCCGGCCGACGCAGGCATAACCGCCGAGTTCACTTCCGAGGGGCGCGTGGGCGGCCGCGGCGGCTGTAACTCCTACTTCGCGTCCTACACCGTGGACGGCAACAACCTGACAATCAGCCAGGCCGGGTCGACGATGATGGCCTGCGAGCCGGAGATCATGCAGCGGGAAGCCGACTATCTGGCCGCGCTGCAATCGGCCGCGACCTTCGCCGTGGCGGGCGACGAATTGCAGATCGCCAACGCCGACGGCGTGACGGTGCTCGTGTTCCAGGCCGTGGCGCCGACGAGCCTGACAGGCACGAACTGGACTGCTGTTTCCTATAACACCGGCACGGAAGCCGTCTCCAGCCTCATGGCCGGCACCACCATCACCGCCGTCTTCAGCGAGGACGGCAAGCTGAACGGATCGGCCGGTTGCAACAATTACATGACCGGCTACACGCTGGACGGCAACAATATCACCATCCAGCCCCCGGCCACGACGCGCAAGATGTGTTCCGAGCCGGCCGGTGTGATGGAGCAGGAAACGGCCTTCGTCACCATGCTGCCGCAAGCAACCACCTATCAAATCAGCGGTGATACGCTGGAGCTGCGGACGGCCGACGGCGCGCTGATCGCCTCCTTTGTCGCCGCGCAGTAAGCGCAGTAAATCAATGCAAGGACGCAAAGGCGCAAGGACGCAAAACCTTGCGCCTTTGCGTTTACTTCCGCCCCCCCCTTTTTTTGCGTTTTTCTCTTCCATCGGTCACAATTCGCCCATCTTCGGCCGCTTCCGGGGCAAACCGCGAAGCGACGCGGAAATTTGCCGGTCGGGCCTGGTCTGCCTGGCCCGTTTCAATCCGTGTCCCACCCGTGCTTAATTTCCCCACGCCGGCCGCAAGCGAGGAATGCACATGTCAATTAAACCCGACCACTGGATTCGCCGGATGGCGCAGGAAAAGCGGATGATCGACCCGTTTATCGACGGACAGGTGCGCGACGGCGTCATCTCCTACGGGCTGTCATCCTACGGCTACGATGTCCGGATCAGCAACGAGTTCAAGATATTCACCAACGTCCATTCGGCCGTGGTGGATCCCAAGAACTTCAACCCGCAATCTTTCGTCGATTTCCACGGCGACATCTGTGTCATCCCTCCAAACTCTTTCGTGCTGGCCCAGACGGTGGAGTATTTTCGCATCCCTCGCGATGTCATCACCATCTGCCTGGGCAAGAGCACCTACGCCCGCTGTGGTCTCATCGTCAACGTCACGCCCTTCGAGCCGGAGTGGGAGGGATTTGTCACGCTGGAGATCTCCAACACCACTCCCTTGCCGGCGCGCATCTACGCCAATGAGGGCATCGCTCAGGTACTCTTCTTCCAGGCGGATGAGGTCTGCGAAGTCTCCTACGCCGATCGCAAAGGCAAATACCAGTTCCAGCAGAGCATCGTGCTGCCGCAGATTTAGGATCGTCGGACGATTCTCCTGAATCGTCCCCGCTGGAACGATTCGGGAGAATCGTTCAACAATTGCCGGGCGGATGGACGAGAAAGTTGGCTTATTCACTCACCAAACGTTATAATTTTGCCCTGCAGCCGGGTATCAGGGCCGCAGAATGATGGTTTGGGCGCTTAGCTCAGTTGGTCAGAGCGCTTCGTTTACACCGAAGAAGTCGGGGGTTCGAGTCCCTCAGCGCCCACCAAAGGGTTAGCGACAGCGTGGGCCTGCGTCGGCCGGGTAATTGTTGGCAGGTATCGATTTGTTATAATCAGGATCCGTGACAGAGAGTACAATTGCTTAATCCGGCTAACCCGGCCCGGTCGAGTGAGCGCGGATCAATCGGAATCTTTCTACAAGAGGTAGGAGAATAGCCAAATGGCGAATCAAGCGGTAACAGCCGAAACCGGCACAACGGGCGCCTCCGGCGGCATCAGCCGGCGCGAGTTTCTCTATTACGTTTGGGGAGCATCGATCGCGCTGGTGGCCTTGCAGGGCGCCGGCTTGCTGTTGTGGTTTCTGATCCCCCGGTTCCGCGAAGGTGAGTTTGGCGGCACGTTCACCGTCGGCACGGCCGATGTGCCGGAGATCAATACGCCGCCCATCAACTTCGCCGAGGGTCGTTTCTGGCTGGTGAACCTTGACACCACCCAACCCAATGAGTTGATGTATCAGGCGCCCGACGAACCGAACCCGATCCAGGGCGTGGCCGCCATCTACAAGGTCTGCACCCATCTGGGCTGCATCTACTCCTGGACGCCGACGAACAGCCGGTTCGAGTGCCCTTGCCACGGGTCGAAGTATCGCCTGGATGGCCGGCGCATCGAGTCGCCCGCGCCGCGCACGCTCGACCGCTTCTTTGTCCAGGCCCTTGCCGAAGACGAAACGACGGTGCTGGCCGAGGCGACGGTATCCGAGGATTTCTTCCAACCGTTGGTTCTTCCCAGCGGGACGGCGTTTGTCCGCGTGGATACCGGCAACAGGAAAGACGGCCCAACGCAAGAACTGTTATGTGATTTCCAGGGCAACTGCCCCTAATTATTTGTAGGAGTTGTTATGGCTACATTTGTCGAACAAGTCCGCGAAATGGGGATCAAGCAAGCCGTCGTCACAAAGGCGGACGAGATTGTCGAGCGCCTGACGGCCGGCATGAACGTCAACGACATCCGCGGAGCGCTGCGCGGTGACGAGCCTCGTCGGCCGAATCCCCGCCTGCGGCCGCACGCCGATGGCTTCTGGCTCCACATTCGGCCGAGCTTCTATCACACCGGCGTCACCCACATCTATCCCACCTTCCGCCTGGGCTGGCTCTCGACCTTCATGCTGATCTGGGAGACGATCACCGGTCTTATCCTGATGGTCTTCTACACGCCCAGCCCGCTGGCGGCCTATGGCAACATGTGGAATATCCTGGGCAACGTGCCGTTGGGCCAGCTGTTCCGTAACATGCACCGGCTGGGCGCCGAGGTGATGGTGCTGGTGGTCGCCATGCACATGTTGCGAACGTTCATCACCGGCAGTTACAAGAAGCCACGCCAGTTCACCTGGGCCACCGGCATGTTGCTGTTGCTCTTCACGATCTTCCTGAGCTTCAGCGGTTACCTGTTGCCGTGGGACCAGTTGGCCTACTGGGCGCTGACGGTGTTCATCAGCGGCGGCGCGGCGGCCCCGGCCCCGCCCATCGTCAACGACACCATTCTGCTGGTTCTGCAGGGTGGCCCGGCGCTGGGCGCCGACGGTTTGCTGCGCTGGTATCTGCTGCACGTCCTCCTGCTGCCGCTGCTGGCCGGCATTTTCTTCTTCGTCCATTACTACAAGGTCGTCCTCTACGGCATCTCGCTGCCCCCCGGCCGCGAGCAGATCGGCGAAGACACGGCCAAGCGCGTGCCCAAGGATGAGCGCACCTATTTCACTCCCGACATCCTGACGAGCGAACTGATGTGGACGGCATTGGCCACGCTCTTCCTCGTGGCCGGGTCGCTCTGGCTGTGGGATGCGCCGCTGGAGACCCACGCCGATCCGGTGGTGACCCCGCTCCACGTCGTCGCGCCGTGGTATTTGTCCTGGTCGCAGGGCTGGCTGAAGCTGGCCGACAAGACGCTCGTCGTCGGGTTCATCCCGCTGCTGCTGGTGGCGTTCATCGTCATGCCCTACATCGAAGTGGGCAAGAGCCGCCGCTACGCCGACCGCCGCGTCGGCCTGACGGTCGCCATGCTGTTCATTGCCTTCATGCTCGTCTCCAACTGGATGGGATCGCCGGAGTTCCGCGTGGCATCCTCGCCCGACCGTGAGGTCAGCATCCAGCTATTGCCCGAAGAAGGGCCGGGCGGTTTGAAGGGCATCCCCTACGAGCATTTGACGCCCGGAACCTACTCGCCGGGACAGGTAATTGACGATAACCCGTTCCTGACCCGCGGCCTGGAGGCTTTCCAGAGCGCCATGTACCAGCAGAGCTGTACATTGGTTGGAGACCCGCAATGGGCCGAGTGCCGCGTGGAAACAAATGAAGACGGCACCCACCGGTACAGCAATTTCTTCACCGACAGCGCCATGCCCGATCCAATCGCCACGCTGGAGATCGAAGAGGTCCATCCGAACCTCAAGGAGCTAATCCTCCACTACAGCGTGACGAACCCGGACACCGGCGAAGTGGTCGAAGCAGTCCCCTGGGTAAGGCCCCGCCACGCCGACTCGAACTATGAGGAAGAGTGCCGGTTCCTGAATAAATCCTGCGTGACCGATTAATCGTACGCACAAGGAATGATGACCCATGCAGATTAAGATTATCATTGGAACCATCGCCTTCATGATCACGATGATGGTGTTTGGCTACGCGGCGCTGCGTGAGCAATCGCGACTGGAACGATTCACCAACGCCGAGTTGGGTCGCTCCATCGAAGCCGGATCGGAGATCTTCGTTAACAACTGCGCCACCTGCCATGGCATCGACGGAGACGCGCAGGAGTGCTATGACACGGCCGGCAACCAGATCGCCTGCCAGGGGCTTCCGCTCAACTACAACAGCCTGCTCTGTGGCGACGTGTCGCAGCGCATGACCGACATGGGCTGGGACGGAACGAAGCATGACTTCATCCTGACGACCATCTCTGCCGGCCGCGGCGACATCATGCCGACCTGGCTGGATCAGTTCGGCGGCCCGCTGCGTCCCGATCAGGTGCAGAACGTGACCAACTACGTGCTGAATTTCGAGAGCGAGGAGCTGTGCGCCGCACCGGTAGTCACTTATGAGTGGCCCGAGTTGGCTGCCGACTTCCTGGCCGGACCCGACATAACCGCTCCCGGCGACCCCGCCCGCGGGCAGGAACTCTACACCGTGACCTATGGCTGCGCGGCCTGCCACGGCTCGCTCGACGGATCGACTCCGGCGGCTATCGGCCCGTCACTGGCCAACATCGAGACCGACGGCGCAACTCGGGTCGAGGGACAGGACGCCCAGCAGTACATCTACCACTCGATTCTCTATCCGAGCGACCACATCGCGCCGGAATGCCCCACAGGGCCGTGTGCGGGGCCGCCCAGCACCATGCCCGCCAACTTTGGCGCGCGCATGGGCGAGAACCCGCAGGACATGGCCGATATTCTGGCCGTCCTCTTGCAGCAGTAGAGCGACCGCCGGTCGTTAATGAATGAGAATGACCCGCCCCGGAACCCGGGGCGGGTCATTTTGTTTGTCGGTCGTGCGAGTTATTGACGAGAGTGTCGCAAGCTGTCAGCTTGTGGCCGATCCTGGACTGCAACCTGGCCGTTGCACTACATTCCCTCTGCAACATCCCCCGCGTGCCGCGAACTGCCTACCAAATCACCGCCCTCACCCGCGCCTCGGTATCGACCAGCGTCACGGTCACCGACTGCGGTTCGCCGCGCACGCCGTTGAGATTGGTTGCGGTCACGGTGAAGACGACCTCGCCCTCGGTGTTGGGCGCTTGCCAGTTGAGGGTGCGGGCGTAGAGCTTGTCGCCGGTAAGCGGGTAGGTGGAAAAGCGCCGGCCGTTGACCTCCAGCATCAGGCTCGACAAGCCGGCGGCGTCAGCGGCGATGAGGACAATCTGAACAGGCTGACCGGCGGGCAGCGTGGCGCCCGGGGCGGGGACGACGATGCGAGCCACGGGCAGTTGTGCGGCTTGTTCGTCGGTCACGGTTGCCAGTTCCTCGCGCAGCGCCTCGACCTCGGCGTTGAGCGCTTCGATTGTCTGCTGGCTCTCCACGAGCTGGCCTTCCAGCGTCAGGTTGTCCCCTCCGGCAGCGGCCAGATCGGCGGCCACGGCCTCGCGGGTGGCGACGGCGGCCGAGAGGCCCAGCTCGGCTTCGGCCTGGCCGGCGCGCAGTTGCTCATTCTCGGCCGTCAGCGCCCGCAGGTGGTCGCGAAAACGCAACTCGGCCTGGAAGAGAAACACGAAGCCCGCGGCCACGATCATCAACAGCATGAGTAAGAAAAGCACCGTTGCCATCGATGGAGATGATTTCATACCATAACCTCAGCGCGTAAAGCGCATGGAGATGCTACCTGAGGGAGGAGGTTTTAGCAACGTGGGACGGGGATTCCTGTCGGCGTTCGGCCGTTGGGCAGATATTCCTGCCTGTAGTCGGCTCAGCCGGGAATGACTGCGCCACATTGCAAGGTGATAGATTTTGACAGTATTTCCGGGCTATAGTCGCGAATCGATAACCCCCGGAGACGGTTATACATTCAGGATAAATACGTATGGGAAACGGTGTGGCAATTGAGACGAAGACATCCCGCTTGCCCGGCTTCTACAGGCTGGGCCTGGCCGAGCGGGTGGCCATGGTGGCCGAGTGGGCGGGGTTGAGCGACGACGAGGCGGCCGTGCTGGCCGGCGGTGGTCTAACCCCCGGCCAGGCCGACCACATGATCGAGAACGCGCTGGGCACGTATGCCTTGCCGCTGGGCGTGGCGGTCAACTTTCTGATCAACGGCCGCGACTACCTGATCCCCATGACCGTCGAGGAGCCGAGCGTGCTGGCCGCCGTCAGCCATGCGGCCAAGCTCATCCGCGCCGGGGGCGGCTTCATGGCCGAGGCGTCGGAGCCGGTGATGATTGGTCAGATTCAGGTGCTCGATGTGGGCGACGGGAGCGCCGCCGATATGGCGGCGGCGATGCGGGCGCTGGACGCCCACCGGAGCGAACTGATGGCGCTGGCCGACTCGTGCAGTCAGAACATCATCAAACGCGGCGGCGGCTCGCGCGACATCGAGGTGCGGCCGTTCCCCGATACGCCCGTGGGGCCGATGCTGGTTGTCCACCTGCTCTACGACACCCGCGACGCGATGGGGGCCAACGCCATCAATACGGCCGTCGAGGCCATTGCCCCGCGCGTGGCCGAACTGACGGGTGGACGGGTGAATCTTCGGATTCTGAGCAACCTGACCGACCGGCGCACGGCCACAGCCCGCTGCGTCATCCCCGCGGTCGAATTGACCCAGCCGGGCATTCCCGGCGAACAGGTGGCCCGGCTCGTCGCCGAGGCCAACGCTTTCGCCGTCGTCGATCCCTATCGGGCAACGACCCATAACAAGGGGATCATGAACGGCATCGACGCGGTGTGTATTGCCACGGGCAACGACTGGCGGGCCATTGAGGCCGGCGCCCACGCCTATGCCGCTCGCGACGGCCGCTATCGGGCGCTGACTGATTGGCGCGCCGACGACAACGGCGACCTGCGCGGCGAGATGACGCTGCCGTTGGCTGTCGGCATCGTCGGCGGGGCGACAAAGGTACATCCCACAGCGCGAGTGGCAATGAAGATACTCGACGTGACCTCGGCCGGGGAGCTGGCGGCGGTGATGGCCTGCGTGGGCCTGGCCCAGAATCTGGCGGCCATCAAGGCGCTGGCGACACACGGCATCCAGCGCGGTCACATGCGACTCCACGCGCGACAGGTGGCGCTGGCCGCCGGCGCGGCCGAGTCGCAGGTGCAGGCCGTCGCCGATCGGCTGGTCAGCGAGGGCAATATTCGCGTGGAGCGCGCGCGGGAGTTAATTACAAATTACGAATGACGAATGTAAGGAGCGAACGTCTAGTAAATCTTGATTCGTCGCTCGCCATTCGTCATTCTCTTCAGGAGCATCATGACAGAGTACGACCCCAAAAACGGATTGTTGAAACCGGATCGCCCGGTTGGCATCGTGGGCTACGGCGCGTATGTGCCCCGCTACCGGCTGCCGGCGGTGGAGATTTCGCGCATGTGGAAGGGCGGCACGGGCGGCACGCCCATCGAGGAGAAGGCGGTCAACGGGCTGGATGAAGACGTGGTCACCATGTCGATCGAGGCCGCCCGCGACGCACTGCTGCGGGCGCAGATCGACCCGCGAGAGATTCGCGCGGTGTGGGTGGGCAGCGAGAGCCATCCCTACGCCGTGAAGCCCAGCAGCACCATTGTGGCCGAGGCCATCGGCGCGGTGCCCAATACACAGGCGGCCGACTGGGAATTCGCCTGCAAGGCCGGAACCGAGGCGATGCAGGCGGCGATGGGTTTTGTCGGCTCCGGCATGGCGAAATACGCGCTGAGCATCGGCATGGACACGGCCCAGGGGCGGCCGGGCGACGCCCTGGAGTACACGGCCGCCGCGGGTGGCGCGGCCATTCTCATCGGCCCCGGCGACGAAGCAGTGGCGATCATCAACGGCTCTTTCTCCTTTGTGACGGACACGCCCGATTTCTGGCGGCGCGAGCATGCCAATTACCCGTCGCACGGCGACCGCTTCACCGGCGAGCCGGCCTACTTCAAGCACGTGACGGGCGCGGCCGAGCAATTGATGGAATTGATGGGCACGACGGCCGCCGATTATCGCTGGGCCGTTTTCCACCAGCCTAACGTGAAGTTCCCCGAGCGGGCCGCCAAGCTGTTGGGTTTCGATAAAGACCAGATCAAGCCGGGACTGCTCAGCGGCCGCATCGGCAACACCTACAGCGGCTCGACGATGATCGGTCTGACGGCCATCCTCGACGTGGCTGAGCCGGGCGACCGCATCCTGATGGTCAGCTACGGCTCCGGCGCAGGCAGCGACGCCTTCGACCTGACGACAACCGACCGTCTGGCCGAGGTGCGCGGGCGGGCCACCAGCACCGAGACCTACATCGCTCGCCGCACGCCCATCGACTACGCTACCTACACGCGCTTCCGCGAAAAGCTTAAGATGAATTAGCGAGAAAGGGGGAAGGGGAGAAAGGGTGTTCCCCTTCACCCTTTCTCCCTTTCTCTCCTTCAATGGATGACCTATGACCAACGTATCAATCATCGGAATCGGCCAGACCGACGTGCGCGAGCATTGGGACACGTCCATTCGCCATTTGGCATGGTACGCCATCGAGGCGGCCATGGACGACGCCCATTACAACCAGATCGATGCCATCTACGTCGGCAACATGCTGGCCGGGCAATTGAGCAATCAGAATCACCTCGGCGCGCTCATCGCCGACTTTGCCGGGCTGCGCGGAGCTGAGGCCCTCACCGTGGAAGCGGCCGACGCCAGTGGCGGCGCCGCGCTGCGGCAGGCTGTGCTGGCCGTTCAGAGCGGGCTGGTGGAGACGGCCCTCGTCGTCGGCGTGGAGAAGATGACCGACGAGACGGGCGCGGCTATCCCCGCGGCGCTGGCCACGGCGCTCGACGCCGACTATGAGGCTGCTCATGGTCAGACTCTCAGCGGGGCGGCGGCGCTCCTCATGCGCCGCTACATGCATGAATACGGCCTTTCGCTGGCCGACTTCGCCGGGTTCAGCGTCAACGCCCACGCCAACGCCGCCGCCAATCCGCGGGCCATGTATCGCAACAAATTGCGGGCCGAGGCCTTCGCCGGGGCGCCCATGACCGCCGAGCCGGTCAGCCTGTTCGACGAAGCTCCGGCCGGCGACGGCGCGGCGGCGGTCATCGTCACCGCGTCGGATCGCGCGGCCGACATGGTGGCCCGGCCGGTGCGCATTGCCGCCTCGACGCTGGCCACCGATACCCTGGCGCTCCATGACCGGCGTGACTTGCTGTGGTTGCCGGCCGCCGAGCGCAGCGCAGCGCGCGCCTATGAGCAAGCGGGCGTTTCGCCCGCCGACATCAACGTGGCCGAACTCCACGATGCGTTCACAGTGCTGGCGGCGCTGTCGCTGGAGGCGTGCGGTTTTGCCGGGCGAGGTCAGGGGTGGCAACTTGCCCGCGACGGTGAGATCGGCCGCGGCGGCCGTATCCCCATCAGCACTTTCGGCGGCCTGAAGGCTCGCGGCAATCCCGTCGGCGCTACCGGTCTCTATCAGATCGTGGAAGTTGCCCATCAGGTGCGCGGCACGGCCGGCGATTGCCAGATGCCCGGCGCACGCGTCGGCATGGCCCAGAATCTGGGCGGCATGGCCGCGACGGCAGTAACGCATATCCTCAGGAGTGACGAGTGACATATTTAGATACGAAATACGAGATACGAAATACGAGTTCAGAGGCGTGTCCTCGTACCTCGCATTTCTTAACTCATCACTCGTAATTCGTCACTCGTCGCTCGTAATTCGTCACTTGATAGTTTTTGACAGTATTTTCGGGGGTGCTGACAGTAGTTGATAGCCCCGACGTGGATAATCTGGAGTGGAAACAGGCGCGGCAGCCTTTTAAATTGATTGGGAGCCGGCCGCGGCTGGAGGTAATGAGAAAAATGGAAGTTTCACGTCATTGGCGATTGAATCAACAACGGTACGCTCTGGTGGGCGAGGTTTGCCCGAACTGCGGCGTCAAGCTATTCCCGCCGCGCGATGTTTGCCTGGAGTGCGAGGCTCCGGCCAAGGAGCTTTACACCTTCACCGGTCTGGGCGAGGTCTATTCCTACACCACCATCTATGACCCGCCGGCGGGCTTTGAACATAACGCTCCCTACATGGTCGCCCTGGTCAAGCTGGAAGAAGGCCCCCTGGTGACGGCGCAACTGACCGACGTCGATTTCACCGATGTGGAAATCGGTATGCCGGTGGAGATGGTCACGCGCAAGCTGCGCACCGACGGCGAAGAAGGGATGATCGTCTACGGCTACAAGTTCCGGCCCGCGGTTGCGGCCGTGGTGTAACTCATCAGCGACAAGTGGAGAAGAAGAAGCAAACGGCCGGGCTAAGCAAGTCCGGCCGTTTTTGTTATCGGTCTGAACTTCCTTTGGCGCTTCCGGGGAACTCTTTTTCCCGACCCATCGGGAAATCTTCCAACCCCTCAAACTTGCTTGACATCCCTCGCTCTTTCTGTTACGCTCTCCTGTAATTACAGGATAACAGGATGACAAGCTGTCGTCAGCCTGTCGGGTCGGGAGACGATGCCTGTGGAGCTTAACCCCGCCATCGATCGAAGCAGCTACATCCCGCTATACGTGCAGGTCAAGGACGCCTTGAGAGACCTCATTGAAGGCGGCGGCGCGAAACCGGGTGAGCAGCTGCCCGGGGAACCTGAGCTATGTCGCATTTTCGACGTCAGCCGCACCGTCATCCGCCAGGCCCTGCGCGATCTCGAACTGCAGGGGTTGATCGTCCGCGAGAAGGGCAAGGGCACATTCGTCGCCGAGCCGAAATTGCGCGAGGCGCTCTTTCAGGAGTTGACCGGTTTTTACGGCGACATGGCCGCCAAGGGTCGCCCGCCCGTATCCCAAGTGCTCAAGCAGGAGATCATCCCCGCCGCTCGCAAGATTGCCGCTTATTTGCGGCTGAAGCAGGGCGCGCCCGTCGTCCATATCGATCGGCTGCGCTTCGTCGACGGCGAGCCGCTGGTGCTCGTCGCCACCTATTTGCCGGCTGCTCGCTGCCCCGGCCTCGAGCAGGTCGATTTCACCCGCCGCTCGCTCTACGCCTACCTTGAGACGGCCTACGGGCTGGTCATCGACCGCGGCCGCCGCGTCCTTGAGGCCGTGCCCGCCAGCGATTATGAGGCCGGGCTGCTGGGCGTCAAAAAGGGAGCGCCTCTCATCCTGCTCGACAGCGTCAGCTATCTGGCTGACGGCTCCCCTATTGAGTATTACCACGCGTTGCATCGCGGCGATCGCTCCCGGTTCGAGGTGGAACTCATCCGCGTGCGGGGCGGGGAGAGCAGGAAGGCGGAGATTGAAGCCTGGTAATTGGGGGCTGCTCCAATCCTTACTTGTCGTCGTTCGTCATTCGTAACTTGCAGTTAAGGAGATTTTCCACATGGCTATGAAAGTCGGCATTGACAGCTATTGCTTCCACCGCTACTTCGGCGAGGTATACGGCCATCAGACACCGCCGCCGCAACGCATGACCGTCTTCGACTTCCTCGACTTCGCCAAAGACCTGAACGTCGATGGTGTATCGCTGGAATCGTGCTTCTTCCCGTCCCACGACAACGCGTTCTACGACGACCTGAAGACCCGGCTCGATGGATATGGCTTCGACCGCGTCTATGCCTGGGGGCATCCCGACGGGCTGGAGGCAGGGCGCAACGAAGATGCTTTCCACGACATGCTCAAGAGCGTGGAATATGCGGCCCGCATCGGCGCGTCGGTCATGCGCATTTGCGCCAGCAGCTTCACCTTCCGACTGGAGCCGCACGCGCCGCAGATGGAAAAGCTCGTGCCGTGGCTGAAGGAAGGGGCGCGCGTGGCCGAATCCTACGGCATCAGGATGGCCGCCGAGAACCATATCGACTACACCAGCAGTGAATGGCTGGAACTGCTGGAGCGCGTCGACTCCCCCTATATGGGCCTCAACCTCGACACAGGCAACTTCCTGCGCCTGCTCGACGACCCCATCGAGGGCAGCCGCAAGCTGGCCGACCGCGTCTATGCCACCCATATCAAGGACCTGAAGCCGGTGCGCGGCGTGAATGTCGGCGAGTGGTATTTCTTCAGCAGCACCCCTGTCGGCGATGGTCTGGTAGACAATCAACAATTGGCTCAGATCCTTTATGATGCCAATTACTCCGGTTTCCTGGCGGTCGAGACCGACTCGCTGCACCCCGATTATGAGAATCAGGAGCATTGGGCGGTGGAGAAGAGCGTTTGGATGCTCAAGCGTATCGCCCGCAATGTGAAATAGGTCGGCGATCGCGATCGGCGCGGCGGGCGCATCGCCGCCTCTGCGCCGGTCGCGGCATTTTTACTCATTGACAGGCCGCTCATCTTATGCTAATCTGTCCGCAACTTACTTCAATAAATAAAATAAGTCGCCCTAATACTGTCCGAAGTGTCATTGTGGGCGGCCCAAGCTTCCGGGAGCGGATCGCGTGGCGGAGTTGTCGTCCATTTCCGACAGTAACATCGAGTCGACTCTGATGCTGGAACCACTCGAAGCGGCCGTCGTCCAGGCCATCCGCCGCCACGGCCCCCTTTCTCGCTCCGATCTGTCGGAGCATCTCGACTATTCACGAGCCAGCGTCACCGGCATCGTCGGCCGCATGATCGATGCACAAATCCTGGCTGAGGCGGGAGAGGGCAAATCAGCCGGCGGCCGGCGGCCATTCCTGCTCGACATCAACCCGCGACTCGGCTACGTGGTTGGCGTCGACATCGGCGCGACCAGCGTTGATGTCGCTCTGGCCGACTTTCGCGGCGGCATCCTGGAGCGCACCGGCGAGGCGGCCGATGTGCGCGGCCGCCCCGAAGATTTCCTGGGTCGGGTGGCCGCTCTCATCAAGGAGTTGCTCGACCGGCGCGGCGCGGCCGTCGGAGAAGTGGTCGGCATCGGCGTCGGCGTTCCCGGCCCGGTCGAATTCATCCCCGGCGTGCTCATCGCGCCGCCGCTCATGCCGTTCTGGGAGGGATTCCCCATCAAGTCGTTCTTGCGGAAGCGCTTCCCGATGGCCCGGGTGGCGGTCGATAACGATGTCAACATCATGGCCAGGGGAGAGCATCAGGCGGGTGCGGGGCGCGGGTTGGATAACTTCCTCTTCATCAAGATCGGCACAGGCATCGGCTGCGGCATCATCAGTCACGGTGAGGTATATCGTGGGGCCGACGGCGCGGCCGGCGATGTGGGCCACATCTGCGTCGACTACAACGGGCCGGTGTGTCATTGCGGCAACCAGGGCTGTCTGGAGATCATGGCCGCCGGGCCGGCCATTGCCGCCGCGGCGCGGGCGCGAGCCGAGTCGGGCGAGAGCGCTTTCCTCGCCGGGCGGCTGGCCGAACGGGGCGTTCTGACTGCGATGGACGTGGGCGACGCCGCCGCCGCGGGCGACAGGGCGGCGTTGGACATCATTCGCCGCAGCGGCCGGATGATCGGCGGTGTGCTGGCGACGCTGGTCAATTTCTATAACCCGGAGGCGGTCTTCATCGGCGGCGGCGTGGCCCACATCGGCAACGGGTTGCTCTCCGCTATTCGTCAGGCGACACTGCGCCGGGCCACAGCACTCAGCACCCGTCACCTGCGCATCGAATATTCCCCCCTGGGCGAGGACGCCGGGGTGATTGGCGGCATCTGGCTGGCGCTGGAACACGTTTTCACAATCAAGTGAGGGGATTTCAAATGCAGACAATGAATGTCGCCATCATCGGCACGAAATTCATGGGCAAAGCCCACAGCAACGCCTGGGCCAACTCGCCGCGATTTTTCGACATGGGCATCAAGCCCGTGCTCAAGGTGGCCGTGGGCACGGATCCCGACGGCACGAAGGCGATGGCCGAGACGTGGGGCTGGGAAGAGTGGTCGACTGACTGGCGCGCGGTCGTGGCTCGACCCGACATCGACATCGTCGACATTGCCACGCCTACCTGGCTGCATCATGAGATGGCCATGGCCGCGGCCGAACATGGCAAGCACATCTTCCTGGAGAAACCCTTCTCGCTCACCGTCGATCAGGCGCGCGAAATGCTGACCGCGGCCGAGAAGGCGGGCATAGTCCACTACGTCAACCACAACTATCGCCGCGTTCCCGCGGTTCGTCTGGCGAAGCGGCTCATCGACGACGGTTTCGTCGGCCGCATCTTCCACTGGCGCAGCGCCTATCTGCAGGACTGGATCGTCGATCCCGACTTCCCCCTCACGTGGCATCTGCGGGCCGAGACGGCCGGCTATGGCGCGCACGGCGACCTCGGCTCCCACAGCGTTGACCTGGCCCGCTATCTCGTCGGCGACATCGCCGCCGTCACCGGCATGACCGCCACCTTCATTCCCGAACGGCCGCTGCCCGGCGCGGGCGCGGCCACCTTCACCGCCGGGACGGGCGAATCGACCGACTCCGGCCCCGTCACCGTCGATGATGCCTCGTTCTTCATCGCCGAGTTTGCCGGCGGGGCGCTCGGCTCGTTCGAGGTTTCCCGCTTCGCCCCCGGCCGCAAGAACTATAACTACTTCGAGATATACGGCAGCGAGGGCAGCATCGCCTTCAACCTGGAACGGATGAACGAGCTTCAGGTATTCAGCCGCAACGACCCGGCGTATGCCCAGGGCTTCCGCACTGTGCTGGCGACCGAGGGCGGTCAGCACGATTACATCGCCAACTGGTGGCCGCCCGGCCACATCATCGGCTACGAACACGAGTTCCATCATGCGGTGGTCGACTTCATGAAGGCTATCGAGACGGGCGGGACCATCTCGCCCAACTTCCATGACGGGTTGAAGGAAATGGAAGTGCTGGCCGCGGCCGTCGAATCGGCTCGGAACGGCCGAAAAGTGAACGTCGGTTCGTAATATGCAACTTTAGTTGCGCGCTTCGACCGGATGGCAACTTTGGTTGCCGACTGCAAACGGAAGAGAACATAGTGAAATTCGGCGTCAATACCTTCAATTTTGTCTCGCCTTTTCGCACGGCGGCCGACTTGTCGCTCCTCGATCGGGTGAAAGGCATGGGCTTTGATCTGATCGAGATCGCCTTCGAAGATCCGGCGACCATCGATGTGGACGCGCTGGCCCGCCACGCGGCCGGGATCGACCTGGGTGTATTGGCTTGCGGCGTGTTTGGGCCGGGGCGGAATCTGGTATCGGCCGATGCCGATGAGCGCCGCGCCGCGGCCGGCTACATTCGGGGCCTCATCGATGCTGCCGCGAAACTGGCCCCCACGCTGGGCGGGTTAACGCCGGTTATCGGCGGGCCGATGTACGGCGCGGTAGGCAAGACCCCGGCCGCCGACCGCGACGCCCGGCAACGCGAACGCGATCTGGCCGCGGCCGAGCTGCGCCCGCTGGCGGCTTATGCCGGCGAGAACGGCGTGCGCCTGGCGATGGAAGCCCTCAACCGCTTTGAGACCGATCTGATCAACGTCGTGGAGCAGGGCCTGGCGATGATCGAGGCCATCGACAGCCCTCACGTGGGGCTGCATCTGGACACGTTCCACATGCATCTGGAAGAGCGCGATTCGGCCGCGGCCATTCGCCGGGCCGGAGAACGCCTCTACCATTTCCACGCCTGCGAGAACGACCGCGGCGTGCCCGGCCGGGGGCAGGTGCATTGGCCCTCCGTGGCTGCCGCCCTGGGCGAGATCGGCTATGGCCGTGGCGACCACGGCCGCTACGACGGGGCGGTTGTCATCGAGAGCTTCACGCCCACGGTCACATCCATCGCCCGCGCCGTCTGCATCTGGCGCGACATCGCGCCGGATCAGGAGACGATTGCAACCGAGGGCCTGGCGTTCCTGAAAGAACTGTTTTCGCACTCTGGAGTTTAAGATGGCCGAAAGTTTTCCGACCCATACCCCAACCAAACCGGCCGTGCCCGTTCTGGAAGCCAGGAACGTCGTCAAGCAGTTCCCCGGCGTGCGGGCGCTCGATGACGTCTCCGTCGCCTTCTACCCCGGCGAGGTCCACGCTGTGGTCGGCGAGAACGGCGCGGGCAAGAGCACCCTGATGAAGGTATTGGCCGGGGCCAACAAGCCCGACGGCGGGGAACTCATGCTCGATGGCCGACCCGTGACGTTCAATCATCCGTCCGAGGCCCAGCATGCAGGCATCAGCATCATCTACCAGGAGTTCAACCTGCTGCCCGAACGCACGGTGGCCGAGAATATCTTCCTCGGCCGCGAGCCTCACCGCTTCGGTGTCATCGATTATCAGCAGCTGGAGAAAGATACCCATGCCGTGCTCGAGCGTCTTGAGGCCGGAAACCTGATCAGCCCCACAGCCCAGTTGGGCACGCTGTCCGTCGCCCAGCAGCAGATGGTGGAGATTGCCAAGGCGCTCAGCTTCGACGCCAAGGTGCTTATCATGGACGAGCCGACGGCCGCGCTGGCCTCGCAGGAAGTGGCCGTGCTGACGGATCTGGTGCGTCGCCTGCAGGCTGCGGGCATTGCCGTCATCTATATTTCCCACCGCCTGGTTGAAGTGTTCGATCTGGCACAACGCGTGACGGTGCTCAAGGACGGCCAGAAAGTGACCACCGAGATGATCGGCGATCTGACGATGAGCCGCATTGTGGAGCTGATGGTTGGCCGCGTGCTGTCCGATTATTTCCCCGAACGCGCCCGGCCGGAGGATATGGGCGAGGTGGCGCTGCGGCTGCATGGCGCATCGAACGCCGCCCTGCGAGATATTGATCTGGAGCTTCGGGCGGGCGAGATCGTCGGCGTGGCCGGCTTGCAGGGCAGCGGCCGCACGGCGCTGGCGCAGGCCATCTTCGGCGTCGAGCCGTTCACCGGCGGCATAGTCGAGATCATGGGCCGGCCGGAGTTGTGCCGCACACCCGCGCAGGCCATCCGCAACCGCTTCGGCTACGTGACCGAGGATCGCAAGTATGAGGGGCTGACGCTGAAGCAGCCGATCAACGACAACATCATGCTCACGCTGCGCTCGCTCCAGCGCAAGATGGCGCGGGCATTCAGCAATGGAACCGGCAACGACCGGGAATTGGCGCTGGAGCTGGCTCGGCGCGTGGACGTGCGCTCGCCGACGATGGACCGCGAAGTGCGATACCTCAGCGGCGGCAACCAGCAGAAGGTCGTGCTGGCCAAGTGGCTGGCGACGGACGCGAAGGTTCTCATCTTCGACGAGCCGACGCGCGGCATCGACGTGGAGGCCAAGGCCAGCATCCACGAGCGCATCCGCGAACTGGCCCGGGCCGGCGCGGCCGTGCTGATGATCTCCTCCGAGCTTCCGGAGGTCATCGGCATGAGCGACCGCATTCTCGTCATGTGGGACGGGGCCATTATCGGCGAGCTGCCGGCCGGGTCGAGCGAGGCGGAGATCATGCATCTGGCAACAGGACAAGCGACGAGTGACGAACGACGAGTGGCGAGTGAAGAACGCGCCCACACAACTGATGCGTTCTGAACTCATAACTCGTCACTAAGGAGTGGATTATGGCAGCCATATCACCATCCGTATCATCCCCATCGGCCATTGACCGGGCGCGGGCCTGGGTGCGGGCGCGCAATATCCCGCCGGTCTACGGCATCCTGGTCATCATATTTCTGGTGTCCATCTTGCTGGATCTGTTCTTCGGCATCGACGACCAGTTATTTATCTTCAACCCCACCATTCTCACCAACATCCTGGTGCGCTCGGTGGCGCTGGGCATCGTCGCCGTGGGGCAGACGTTCGTGATGATCGGCGCGTCGATCGATCTGTCGGTGGCCTATATGATCAGCGTCACGGCCGTCGGCGCGTCCTACCTCATGGCCGGGGACCCCAACCGCGTGTGGTGGACGGTCATCGTGTTGTTCATCGTCGGCGCGGTCGTCGGCCTGGTCAACGGCACGATCATCACCCGATTGAAGGTTAGCCCCCTCATTGCGACACTGGGCGTGGGCCTGATCCTGAAGGGCTTGCTCAACGCATCCTTCGCCAACTTCGCCGGGTCGGTGCCGACGAGCTTCCAGACCTTCGCCTATGACGCCATCGGCCCGGTGCCCATCTCGGTGCTGGTGCTTTTCGGGGTGGTGATCGTCGGGTGGTTCTTGCTGCGTCGAACGCGCTTTGGGGCGCATCTCTATGCCGTGGGCGGCAGCGAGGAAACGGCGCGTCTGTCCGGCCTGCACACCGGTCGTATCCTGACCCTGTCGCACGTGATTTGCAGCCTGACGGCCGTGCTGACCGGACTGTTCGTCGTCAGCCGTCTGCGTTCCGGCGCGCCCTGGGTCGGCACCGACGGCCTCTATGACCTGGAGTCCATCGCCGCCACGGTCATCGGCGGCACGGCCCTGTCGGGCGGCAAGGGCGGCGTATGGGGCACTCTGGCAGGCGTGCTCATCTTCAGCCTGCTGGATACCATGTTTAATCAGATCGGCATCGACGCCTATATGAAGCAAATCCTGCGCGGCGCGATCATTATCCTGGCTGTGGGCTTCTACACCTTCCGGTCGAAGGTGGAACAGGCGTAATTACGAATTACGAATGACGAGTTTAGAGGGAACGCTTCATTTGTCATTCGCCGTTCGTCATTGGAGATGACATGACACAAATCACGGCAACGACGTCGGCTCCGGAATCGTTTGGCTCGCGGGTGATGCGCTGGTTGCGCGCGGTGAACCCGGTCTATTTCATCGCGCTGGTATTGCTGGTGGCCGTGGGCTATCTCAACCCGGTGTTCTATACACCCGACAGCTTCCTCGCCTTTCTGGCGCGGTCGGCCCCGCTCATGATCCTGACCGCCGGACAGGTGTTCGTGCTCGTTTCGGGCGGGTTCGATTTGTCGGTCGGCTCAGTCGTCACCTCGACCGTCATCATCAGCGCCATCCTGGCCAACAACGATCCCAACGCCACCTGGTGGGTCATCCTGTTCCTGCTGGGCGGCGGCATCCTCATCGGCCTGATCAACGGCTCGGTGACGACCTATCTGAAGGTCCCGTCCCTCATCTCCACGCTGGGCATGCTGCTCATCGTGCGCGGCGTGGGGCTGCTCTGGTCGGGCGGCGCGCCGCGCGGCTATCTGCCCGACAACTTGCGCATGTTCGGCCGCGGCGGCATCGAGGACGTGTTCGGCCTGCGCCAGTTTCCCTATGCGGTGATCCTGCTGGTGGTGTTCGGCATCCTCTACTGGCTGCTGCTCCATCGCATGAATTACGGTCGCCAGCTCCTGGCTCTGGGCGACAACCCGCGGGCGTCGCGTCTGTCGGGGGTCAACGTCAACCTGGTGCGCATCTCGGCCTTCGTCATCTGCTCGGTATCGGCCGTGATTGCGGGCATCCTGGTGGCCGGGCGCGGCGGCGTATCGATCGAAGCCGGTACGGGCCTGGAGATGCAATCCATCGCCGCGGCCGTGCTGGGCGGCACGATGTTACTGGGCGGCCGCGGCTCCGTCCCCGCGGCCATGACCGGCGCGCTGGCGCTGGAAGTGCTCTTCACCCTGTTGAATCTGATGGGATTGCCCAAGCCGCTGCGCGATGCCGTGCAGGGTCTCATCATCATCGGCGCCGTGGCCTATACGGCGTATAGCACGAGGAAGACGAGATAATGACGAGTGACGAGTGACGAATGACGAATTCAGAAGACGCTCTTCATTCGTCATTCGTAATTGATAGAGGAGGTGATGCCTAATACGGGAAGCTTCGATAAACGGGCGCAAGCCATTCGGCTCGCTCAACTCACCATTGAAAATCTGTAACATTAACTTGTGGAGGAGAATTCCATGAAACCGTTGCGTATTCTGTTTTTGATGCTGGCGATGATGCTGATGATCGCCCTGGTGGCCTGTGGCGGCGGTGGGGCGACGACCGAAGCCCCCGCGGCCGAGGAACCGGCAGCCGAGGAACCGGCGGCCGAAGAACCCGCTGCTGAAGAGCCCGCTGCTGAAGAGCCGGCGGCTTCGACCGGCGCGGGTCTGGGAATGGAAGCCGCGGCCGTGGCCGAGCAGTTCTTCTCTCAGGAAGACCTGGACAACTCGATCCGTCTGCTCAGCGCCGAACCGATGGGGCCTGAGGGCCAGCCATGGTTGCAATATCTGGAGGAGCATCCCGTCGATACGTCCGAGTATGCCAAGGAAGGCCCCTACACCTTCTGCTTCTCCAACGCGGGCGTCAACAACCCGTGGCGCGTCGTCGGCTATAACACGATGCAGGCCGAAGTCGAGCTGCATCCCGAAATCGAAGAGTGGATCCACGTCGATGCCGAAGGCAGCGACGAGAAGCAGATCTCCGACATCCAGGACCTGGTCGCCAGCGGCAACTGTGATGTTCTGATCGTCAGCCCGAACACGACCCAGGCTTTGACCCCGGCCGTGGAAGAGGCTTGCCAGGTGCTGCCCGTCATCGTCTTCGACCGCGGCGTGCAGACTGATTGCCCGGCCGCGTTTGTCCAGCCCATCGGCGGTTACGCCTTTGGTTACACCGGCGCGACGTTCCTGGCCGACAATCTGGAGCCCGGATCGAAGGTCGTTGCCTTGCGCATCCTGCCCGGCGTGGACGTGCTGGAGACCCGTTGGGCGGCCGCCAAGCAGGTCTTCGAGGAGCGCGGCATCGACGTGGTTGAGGTCGCTTTCGGCGACGGCAACAATGACAAGGTCAAGACCATCATCACCGACGCCATCCAGAAGCACGGCCAGATCGACGGCGTGTGGATGGACGCGGGCGCGACGGCCGTGGCCGCCATCGAAGCCTTCGAGGACGCGGGCGCGCCCTACCCGGTCATCAACGGCGAGGATCAGCAGGACTTCCTGGTGAAGTGGCAGGAGGAGGGCCTGACGGCCATCGCCCCGACCTTCCCGACCTTCCAGTGGCGTACGGCGGTCATCGCTGCCCTCATGGTCTTGCAGGGCGAGCAGGTCAACGATCCGTGGATTCTGCCGCAGCCGACCGTGACCCAGGAAAACCTCGAGCAGTACGTCCAGCCCGATATGCCGCCGCTGCACTACGCCATGTGCGGCTGCGAGGAAATGCCCGGCTTCCCGGAGCGCTGGCAATAAATTACGAATTACGAATTACGAATTACGAATGAAGAGAGGCTTGTGCGGCTTTCTCCAACCTCGTAACGCTTAATTCGTAACTCATTGCTACGAAGGGCGAATTACGAATTACGAACGAAGAGGCAATGAACGCTCTGAATTCGTAATTCGTAATTCGTAATTAGAAGAGGGGGTTGTCATGATCGAGATCGGCTTTCACACAGACGCCTTCAACAGCGCGTACTGGAGCTTTGAACGGTGCCTGCAGTGGGCGCAGGAGAATGACGTCCACTACATCGAATGCGGCACGATCGACGGCGTGAGCTGGATCCACGGCCTGGGCTATCAGCCCCACGTCGCCCTCTGGGAAGACCCGCTGGCCCTGCGGGAGAAGATGGCGCGCTATGGCGTCCGCTTCTCGCAGCTGGACGCGGCCTTCCCTCTGTCGTTGCCCACGGCCCCATCCCTGGGCGAAACCTACATCAGAAATTCCATCCGCTGGGCCTATCTGGCGGGTTGCGACCATATCGACACGACCGACAACATGCACAGGCCCGACGGCCTCTCCGACGAAGCGGCGCTGGAGATGATGAAACGCATCTACGGCAACGTTCTGGAGGACGCGGCGCGCTATGGCATGATCATCAACATCGAACCCCACGGCTATTACACCACCAGGCCGGAGTTCATGGAGCGCATGCTGGGGTTCTTCGACACGCCACACCTGCGCATGAACATGGACACCGGCAACACCTTCATCGCCGGGCAGGACCCCGTGGCCTTTCTGCAGCGCTTCAAGCACAAGGTGAGCCACGTCCACGTGAAGGACGTCAGCCAATCGCTGGCGGCGGCCATGCGCGGCGAACTGACCGGCATCGCCGTCAGCCAGACGGCTATCGGCGACGGCGTCAACGCCGACAACATCCGCAAGTGCTTCGACATTCTGGCCGAAATCGGCTACGACGGCGTGGTCAGCATTGAATGCGAAGGACAGGGCGGACCGATGATCGAGAAGAGCCTGGCCTGGGTGCGGGAACTGGTGGATGAGACGAACAAGAAAATGTAAATACGAGATACGAAATACGAGATACGAGTTAAGAGAAGAGTTCGCGCGACGGGCTTACCCTTCCGGGGGATTCTGAACTCGTATTTCGTATCTCGTATCTCGTATCTAGACAACCGGGGAGATTACAATGTCAATAAAGCTGGGCATCAACATGGAGTTTGTCCGCCACCACGACAAACCGTTTGAATACGGCGTGCGGTGCGCGGCCGACATCGGTTATGAGTTCGTCGAGCCGATGGTGCATTTGGGCCGGGAACTGCTGAGCGAGGCCCGCTATTTCCACTCTGTCTCGATGTACGACGACCCCCTCTGGGCGCGGGAAGTGGCCGACCAGGCAGGCATCAAGTTCTCAGGGTTATCAACCCACACGCCCTTGTGCAAGCCGGAGATCAGCGTGGAGTATCTGAAGCAGGCCATCCGCTGGGCGGCCGACGCCGGCGCGCCGGTGGTCAATACCGACGAGGGGCCGAAGCCGCTCTGGACGACGAAGGAGCAGGACTATATGCTGATGACCTACACGCTGACCGAAGCGGCGCGAGTGGCCGAGCGTCACGGCATCAAGATCGGCCTGGAGCCGCACCAGCAATACAGCAAGACCCCCGACGGACTGGATAGCATCTATCATCTGGTCGATTCTCCGGCCATCGGCATCAACTACGACACCGGCAACAGCTACCTGGCGGGCGGCAGCGACCCGTATGAGTGGCTGGAGCGTGTGCTCGACCGGCTTGTTCACGTTCATGCCAAGGACATCAGCATGGAGCAGGGCGCGGCCGAGCGCGGCAAGGTGACCGGCACGCCTGTGGGCTGCGCCTGCGGCGACGGCGTGGTCGACTGGGAGCGCGTCATTGCTCTCATCAAGCCCGTGGCCCGCGACAAGGACATCATCCTCTCCGTCGAATGCGGCACCATCCCGCAGGCGGAGCGGAGCTTTGAGTATTTGTCGAAGCTACTGTAGGTGAGAAGGGCTGAAAGGGAGAAAGGGTGAAGGGGGAGAGCAAAGCACCCCTGCTCCCTTTCTCCCCTTCTCCCCTGCACCGGAGATAGTAATGGCACGTGACCATCTTATCGGCGTGGACCTCGGCACCAGCAGCACCAAGGCCGCGCTCTACCGGACGGACGGGACGCTCGTGGCCGAGGCTGCGGCCGACGTGCCGCTGCTCTATCCCGCGCCGGGCGTGGTGGAGCAGGAGAACGACGACTTCTACCGCACCGCGGCCGAAACCGTCGGCCGCTGCCTGCGCGAGAGCGGCATCGATCCGCGCCGGGTGGCGGCTATCGCTTTCAGCAGCCAGATGGCGGGCATCGGCTCCATCGACGAGAATTACGAGCCGGCCACGCGCTTCGACTCGTGGCTCGACATGCGCTGTCGCCCCTATATCGCCTGGCTCAACGACAACCACGCCGATCTGATTACCCGCCTCACCGGCTGCGCTCCCACCTGCGACCACGGCCCCAAAATCCTGTGGTGGATGCACGAGCGCCCCGACGAGTACCGCCGCGTGGCCAGGTTCGTCACCCCCTCGGCCTACGTCGCCGGGCGCATGGCCGGGCTGCCGGCCGACCGCGCCTTCATGGACTACACCTTCATCCATTTTTCCGGGCTGGCCGACAACCGCGCCGGGCAGTGGAGCGCAGCCATCTGCGACACGCTGGGCGTTGGGATGGACGTGCTGCCGGAGATCGTCGAGCCGTGGCGGGTCATCGGCGAGGTGACTGAGAAGGCCGCGCGCGACTTCGGCCTTGCCCCCGGCACGCCCATCGCCGCCGGCTGCGGCGACACGGCCGCCAATGCCCTCGGCGCGGGCATCGTGCGGCCGGGGCAGGTGTTCGACGTGGCCGGAACGGCGTCGGTGCTGGCCGGCTGCACCGACCATTTCGTGGCCGACACAACCCATCGGGCGCTGCTGACCATGCGTTCCGTCATCCCCGGCCTATGGAATCCGTTGGCCTATATTGCGGGGGGCGGGCAGGCGTTGCGGTGGTTTAGGGACCAATTCAATAATTACGAATTACGAATTACGAATTACGAATCGGAAGAGCGCTCTGCGATTCATAATTCGTCACTTGTCACTCGTCATTACGAGGAGATGATAGCCGAGGCCGCCGCCATCCCTCCCGGCTCCGAGGGGTTGTTCTTCAGCCCCCATCTGGGCGGCCGCATTTGTCCGGCGACGCCGGAGATGCGCGGGGCGTGGCTGGGCTTCTCGTGGGGCCACACGCGGGCGCACTTCTTCCGCGCCATGCTGGAGAGCATCGCTTATGAGTATGCCTGGTACCTGCGCGTGCTGCGCGAGTACATCCCCAATCTGGAGTTGACCGAGGCGCGGGTCGTGGGCGGCGGGGCGCGATCGGACGCCTGGAACGGGATCAAGGCCGATGTGATGGGCGTGCCCTATCAGCGCCTGGCCCGGAGCGAGTTCGGCACGTGGGGCGCGGCGATGATCGCCGGGAAAGCGGCCGGTATCTACGACGACCTGGCCGCCGTTGCGGCGGCCCACGCCACGCCCGCCGGCGATCCGATCCGCCCGTCGGCCGGAAACCATGAAATCTACCGGCCGCTGGTGGATCGGCATGTGGCCTTGCAGCGGTCGCTGGTGGATATATTCACGGTGTAGCGGAAGCTGTCCAGCCTGCGACGACCGACGAAGACGCAACCTGAAAGGTTGCGCTACAAGGAGACCTAATGAGTTCATCTGTTCGCATCTGCATGATCGGCGCGGGGCGCGTCGGCAAGCTCCACTCCGGCTCCCTGCGCCGGCATGTGGCCGGCGGCGAAGTCGTCGCCCTCGTCGATCCCTATCAACCCGTCCGCGACGAGACCGGCGACCAGTTCGAGATCGAGCGGCGCTACGCCTCGCTGGAAGATGCCCTTGACGCGGTCGATTTCGACGCCGTTGTCATCACCACCCCGACGCCGACCCACCGCAACCTGGCCGTACTGGCCGCCGAACACGGCAAGCATGTCTTCCTGGAGAAGCCGATGGCCCTGACGCTGGCCGAGTGCGACGACATCATGAGCGCGACGGCCCGCCACGGGGTCATCCTGCAGATGGGCTTCATGCGCCGCTTCGACCCCGACTTCGCCGCCGCCTGGGAGCGTATTCAGGCGGGAGAGATCGGCGAGCCGATGCTCATCAAGTCGCTTACCCACGGGCCGGGCCTGCCGCCGCCCTGGGCCACCGACCTGAAGACGAGTAACGGTAATCTGGCCGAAGTGAACAGCCACGATCTGGACACCACCCGCTGGCTGGCCTCTTCCACGCCGTTGCGCATGTATGTCGAGGTCGCCAACTTCAAGGGGGCCGAGCGCGGCGTGACCAGCGAGAATTACTACGACAACATGTTCGCCCTGGTCAAGTTCGAGTCCGGGGCGATGGCGAGCATCAGTGGCGTTTGCCCCTGCGACTACGGCTATGACAGCCGGGTGGAGATCGTCGGCACGAAGGGGATCATGCAGATCGGCGAACTGAAGGGGGAGTCGATCGTCGTATGCACCGACCGCGACCACGGGCTGGTGACGCCCATCTTCCGCCGCTGGCCCGATCGCTTTCGCTGGGGCTACATCCGCGAACTGGAGCATTTCGTCGATTGCGTTCGCGCCGAGCGCCACCCCATCGTCACCGGCGAAGACGGCCGTTGGGCGGTGGCGATGGTGCTGGCCGGAACGCGCTCGTTCCTTGAGGAGCGGCCGGTTTATTTGAGTGAAATGATGACCCATTACTAGATACGAGAGATGAGATACGAAATATGGGTCTCCGGCCCAGGATCCAGATCGGAGCGGGCTGCTTTGTCCATATTTCGTATCTCATTTCTCCTATCTCTTTCGAGTAATTTATGATTGAAACGATGCTCGCCGCCGTCTATCACGGCCCCAATGATCTTCGTGTAGAGGAAGTCCCCGTGCCCGAAATCGGGCCGGACGAGCTATTGCTGCGCGTGCTGCGGGCCAACATCTGCGGCACCGACCTGCGCATCCTGCATGGCGGCCACCGCAAATACTCGCCGGGCACGACGCGCATCCCCGGCCACGAGGTCGTGGGGGAAATCGCCGATGTCGGCGCGGCCCTGGCTGATGCCTATCCCGTCGGCCGCCGCCTGTTCGTGGCTCCCAACATGGGCCGGGGCGACAGCCGCGAGACCATCAGCGGCAACAACAACCTCGACCCGGCGTATGAGGCGTTCGGCATCACACTCGACGGCGCGTTCGCCGAATACATGCGCGTGCCCGCCGCGGCCATCAGGCAGGGCAATCTGATGCGCGTGGCCGACGGCGTCGATCCGGCCGTGGCCGCGCTGGTTGAGCCGCTGGCCTGCGTCTGGCGTGGGCAGAACAAGATTGGCGTCGGCGCGGGCGATGTGGCGCTGGTGATGGGCGCGGGGCCGATCGGCGTGCTCCACGTAATGCTGGCCCGGCTGCGCGGGGCGACGCGGATCATCGTCAGCGAGCCGGCCGCCGGGCGGCGGGAGCAGGCCCTGGCGCTGGGGGCCGATGTGGTCGTGGATCCGTTGAACGAAGACCTGGCGGCCGTCGTCGCCGCCGGGAGCGGCGGCCGCGGCGCGGATGTGATCATCACCGCCGCGCCGGTGAAGGGCTTGCAAGAGCAGGCCCTCGATCTGGCGGCGATGGGCGGGCGGATCAACTACTTCGGCGGGCTGGCCAAGGATGACCCGACCATTCGCTTCAACAGCAACACGGTTCATTACAAGGAGTTGATCGTCACCGGCACGACGGCATGCAGCACCTATGATTGCCTGCGCGCGGCCGAGATCGTCAACAGCGGCCGGCTCGATCTGTCGCCGCTGATCACCGCCGCCTATCCCTTGAGCGAGGCCGTCGCCGCCTTCGCCGCCGCGGCCGACGGCAAAAACTTGCGGGTGACGTTGATCCCATAAATGATGCCCGATAACACAGTAATGACGGTGCTTGGCCCCGTTGCGCCGAGCGCGCTGGGTGTCGTCGATGCCCATAGCCATCTCTATATTGCATCCGTGGTGGGCGGCGCGACCGACGCGCCGGTGCTGATCGACGAGGCCGGAGTTGGCCGCGAGCTGGCGGCATTTTGCGCGGCCGGGGGTGGGGCAATTGTCGATTGCCAGCCGGGCGGTTGCGGCCGAGACGGCCGCGTCCTGCGCCGCCTGTCGGAGCAAAGCGGCATCCACGTAGTTGCGTCCACCGGCTTCCACTGTCGTCGCTACTACGCGGCCGACGCGCCACTGTTCGCCATGAGCGCCGAGGCGGCGGCCGACGTCTTTCGGGACGAGATTGGGAATGGGTTGGCAGAGACGAGAACAGACCACGGGCGACGGATGACAGACCACGGGATCGGCGAAGCTATCGTCCGTGGTCCGTCGTCCGTCGTCTTCCCCGGCCTGATCAAAATTGCCGCCGAGGCAAGCCTGTCGGCATCGCCGCTTGCGTTGTTCGAGGCGGCGGCCGCCGCGGCCCGGGAGACGGGCTACGCCATCGAGATGCACACCGAGCGGGGCGCGGGCGTCGAGGAGTTTTTGGCCTTCTTTGGCGGGCAAGGGTTGCCGCCGCGGCGATTGGTGTTTTGCCACGTCGACAAGCGGCCGGATTTCGGGCTGCACCGCGAGCTGGCCCGCGCGGGCGTGATGCTGGAGTACGATACTTTCTTCCGGCCGAAGTACAACCCGGAGGATAACGTCTGGCCGCTCATCCGCCGGATGGCCGGCGC